>Ga0075467_10004733_pt1 | contig 9970 bp, 5 predicted proteins | sample DEB08_DNA_9_FD_75067 | JGI IMG/M metagenome (GOLD analysis project Ga0075467, IMG submission 75067) | Aqueous microbial communities from the Delaware River and Bay under freshwater to marine salinity gradient to study organic matter... | ecosystem: Environmental > Aquatic > Marine > Coastal ... | reverse complement strand
TTTTTCTTTAGCTCTTTCAAGATAGCAATGAAGGCTACTGCATTCTTTCGTGACCGAAAGGTATTGTTGTTGGGTGACACATAGTGGTTGTAGAAACCACGGCCGGTTTTACGTTGGTGCGTCGAGGTTGTCCACCCAGGCGGAAAATCTGCCCCAGCAGTGTTGCCCACATGATTGTCACCGCTTTGATCATTTCGTTTCTCTCCAGGACTATATACAACTTTCGAATTGTCTTTCGCCTCTGCTTTTTCATTTGCAGCTTTGATTTGCTTCTCTCTTCTTACTTCCTTTTTGGGCCTTGCTGCAGCTTTCTTGGGTTTCAATTTGCTGAAACCATCTTCACCATGGACAGCCCACGTTGCTGTCGATACAGCAACAGTGTCAGATTCATCGCTATCAAGACTTCGCCCAAATGCCACGGGTAATGCTGCCGCGTCTTGCTTATTTGACTTGGTCGGCTTTTGCTCTGGTCTAGCGGTAGCAACTGTTTCAATCGCTGCATTACTAGCAGTAGCAGCTGTTTCCGCTTTCATTTTTGCTAGAAGATCCGCTGTGGTAGTATTATGATTTCCGGCTTGAGGAGCCCCTGCTACAAAATCATTGTAATCTTGATTGGCTATTCTTGCTGAGAACGTGGCACCACCGTTGCTGTTTGGGTAAGCTGCATAACCATTGTAATCATTTTGGTTGGCTGCTTCTGCTGCTGCTACCGCTGCCGCCACAACGTCGTCTGGATTATTCACATATCCTCCGTGCAACAATGGTTGAAGTAGTTGTGGTGATATATGCTGGTATTCGGGCTGCTGAAATGGTAGATATGGATTATATGGATAACCTGACATCAACATTTGATGATATAAATGATGATGCACTGCTTGCAATGGATCATAGTATGCGGGTTGTTGCTGTTGCTGCTGCTGTTGTTGCTGTAGCAATTGTAGTTCATGCTCCTGGTGAAGCGATGCAATATTTTGATGTTCGTTGATTAACAACTGACGATGTTGCGTTTGAGCCAGTGCCTGCTCTTGAATAGCTGCGATATCCTGATTTATATGTGAATTGAGATAATCAGTAGTAGCTGTTGTTGTATCGTCTTTACGTGGAGACTGGGAAACTCCTCGTTTTGGGCTTTCCAACGTCTTCACTGATCGAGGTGAAAATTCAGCACATTCAGTACGATTCGAATGGAGGACGGGTGCTCTTGCTGGTGATGACTTTGATGTTCGGCGCTTCTTCTTTGCTTCCTTCTCTGCCAAATCTGCCTTACTCAAGGACATGAGGCCTGCGCCGCGTAGGTATTGCTTTTGAGAATAGATCGGTACGGTATTCTTTCGGGAAGGTTTCTTCCTCTTCCTCCTTCCATTTGATGTGGATGATTCTTTGGTTTGGTGAAATTTTAACATGGATTGGGCCTCAAAGGGCACTGTAACTAGATGTGATAGCACATCTCCGTAAACGCTATTCATTTGATGTGGGTCTACAACGACATCATCGGCGATCCCTGTGATACTTTCTTCACCCTCACAATTTGTGCTCTTGGTAAAACTTGCTTCAGCGCTACCATTTTCACACGGCTCAATATCGACACCATTTTGACCACCGGGATCATTTTTACCGTCATCCGATGCGGACGGTTTTGCCTCTGCACCTTCCGGCACTGGGGATAGCGGCGGCCCCTCTTCGCCTTTCGCCAACCGCGGCCGTCTGGTGCGTTGGAAGGCGGTCACCATTTTCTAGACTAGGCGAATCTCCCCCCCTGATATTATAATATTTAAAACCCCTCCCCGGCCAATATAAAGCTATTCCAACTACCACAGAGGTCGTTGTCGTCGGTGTTGATATTATTATTATTTTTATGTTTTTTTATGTTGTTCCACCAGCGGCGGGCAACAAGTTCTGCTTGATTTTTGAGGAATCTGTTTCCGAAAGACGTCATGAAACGACAGGGTACGGTACTCCGATGACACACTCTTGTTCTGCTAAAAGCTCCCACAGACACCTCACCACTCACAACCAAAGTTTTTTGGACGAACGGAACACTCAATCTAATTAAGTGGAGAACATCTATGTTCGACTACACCAGAGATGATGCATAAATCACCTATCCAACTGCCTCTATCATCGTTGCGGTTTAGACCAAGAAAATATGTGTATCCTAGTCATGTTAAGATGCACAGAGAGTTGAGATGCCTTAAAGGCGTGTATCAGAATCAAAACGTGTATCAGAATCAAAAGGGAGTAGGAACTATTCTTTATATGTATTACACTATAATAAAAGGTGATCCATTTGCACATGTACCACCTGATAAATATAGGATACATATTGCAGAAGACATGGACTATTATTAGTATATTTGCTCAGCAAAGACAAAGACGCAAAAATAATCTCTATCTCAGCTCTGGCCCTTCCTTGCCTTGGATAGTTTGATTCTGTCGGCCCTCTGTATTTTGGCAATTTTGTCATTTTCAAGACGCAAAATATCGAAGAGGCGCTTGGCCAGCTCTGAATCCTTGTCGTCAAACAACTGCGTGCGCATCTGTTGTACACTCATTTTCATCAGGACCTTGCCGTCATGTTTATCTGTAAGTTTGACTCTGTCCATCTTTTTGTGGGCTAGAAACCTCTTTAGATGTGCGTTGTCCCATTGTTTTGGTGAGAGGATATCTCTGGATTCGAATGTTTTCATTGCCGGCACGACGATACGAGTTTCTCCTTCTCTAATCTGACTATCTGTCCCAACGATCGCTGTTGCAAATCGGAGTGTTTCCACGCTATGTTCAGTGTCTGTGACATTTGGACTTACTGCAGCAATGACGCAGAGTCTAGCTCCATCTTTTTCAAAGCTCTCCCTCAATATACGAGTTAGATTGTGGTTTCTAAATGGAACTCTCGAGCTATTGCTTGCACGAGCACGTACGCATTCCTTCAAGGCAAACAAACTGGCATTAATCTCTGCACTTTCCTTTTGACGTTCCTGTGAGTGGTAAAGGCTATCACCACGACGCTCTGATCCAGCAAGGTCAATCAATGTGAGAACGCCTTTGCTTTCCTTGATCCGAATTTGACAACAAGCATGTGATCTCGATGAGACTCCATTCTTATCTGTAGCTTCTGTTGCCCGCCTCGACTTTCCCTCTGCGATTTTCTGTAGTAAATGTTCTGGAGAGGTGATATCAATAGATTTGGCATTCAATAGTCGACAGATACCGTCTTCATCGTCCAACAGCTTCACCACTTCTTTACTCTTGGCACACAATAGGTCCTTGATTTCCTTATTGCCGCTGAGCTCGACAAATTGTAATGTAACTTGTCCTGCGTCGTCATTATTAGTGCCATCATCATTTGAAGCACGTAGAGAAGCAATGGCTTGGAAGATCCCTTTCGCTGTCCTCTCCTCGATCCCAGACATGGTATAGGATTTGCCACATCCTTGGGGAAGTGGGGATAACATAAAAAATGATGAGACAACAACATTTGAAATTGTAGAAAAGACAAACAAGAATGATTGCCTGGTGAGGTGTGAGGCTGTGTTGAGGGCTGTGTCTCACCTGTCTGGCCATACAAGAGAAGCGTGGCAACCACACCTTCTTTGACGGTATTATTCACAAGTGGCTCCGCAATGTTCTTATAAATATCATCATTGGAGCAATGTTCATCAAATGCAGCCTGAGCAGGAAAGAACAATGGCTTCACAAGTTTCGTCTTCATGTCTGCATGCATGACACAGTTGTCAATGATGCAAGTGTCCATTGTAGAGGAGCTATTGTCGATTGAAACGACATCATAATCGCCTCTACTTTGCTCAAAGTCAAATATGGGTCGCTTACGAACCACGATAGAGACTCCATTTAGACTACGATCGTGGATTTGACTTCCAGCTTTGTCGGAGTGATTGGTACCATTATTCAAGCGAGGATGTTGCTGCCGATGTTGTAGGACGTCTGCCTTGAAATCCTTGCCATATCGCAAACGAGCTGTTCGTTTATCCAAACATGTCCGAGTCTCATTTGAATCTGCCTCTGCATTCACTTTATGTCGTTGTTGCTTCTCACGTTGAACTGCCAGGGCCATGGGCTGGACTTTGCCGGCACGATTGTTTTTGGGAGTAGATAATGAACTCCTCCGACTAGGTTTGTTGCTGTTGTTACCACCTCTGCCTTTCGTTTTGAATGACGCATCAGCAGATGAAAGACTGCGGTTTGTAGAAGCACCATACGCTTTGATAGTACTTGACGATACGCCACTAGTCTTGGCAGACCTCACTTTTGGCTGGCTTTTTTTAAGCCACACAGATGCATCCATTCGCTTCTTGGGAACCACTGGTTGTTGCTGCTTATCGGGCATCTTTTTTGATTGAATCGGCGAATTCTCATAGACACTATTAAACTCTTCCGCTGATGACATTTTTGATGGAGAGTTCATGTAAGTAGATGGGATTGGTGAGTTTTCGTAGACACTATCCACTTCATCCATGGATGAATTCTTCGATGGACTCTTGATGTAACTAGGAGCCATCGGTGATGACTCGTATACAGTGTTCATTTCCTCCTTGATTCGAAAGGATTCGGATGACAGAGATGCTTCATCAACACTTTCATCCAAAGTAGTAAAGCACTGATTTGTAATTGTTCTTGCAGATGGGCATCGTTGCTCAGGTGGAGAAATAGAGCTATACTTCATGTCATACGAAGATAGAGTTGCTGTTTCATCATTTGTGGGTGCTGCAAATTGTTGTTTGGACGACCATCCTTGTTTGGCAAGTAACTCGGAAGCACTCATCACTTTCTTCGTGACATTCGACGCTGACGCTTTGACACGAACGATTTTTCGGGTGCCATCGTTCGGATATACGCCCTGTGGAAATGAGTCGGAATCACTCCCATTATTCTCTTTATTGTACGCTACTTTGGGCGATGATGATGATGATGATGATTCGGACGAAGACTTTGACTGGACTATTCTTCGAGAGGATGTTGTTTGCATCATGATCGGTTGTGATTTGAGTTTTTGGAGTGATTTCTTCTTCCTAGCCTTTGAGATTAATCTAGAATGTTTCGTCGTCTCCACCGTGGTAATATTATCTACAGTAATTATTACAGTCGTGTTGGATCAACAAGGGATTGGTGAGCAAAGCCGGGATCGGCTGTTGATGCATGGACAAGGTTGATGAGAAGCTGCCCTTTCTCCTTTCGTTGATGTTGTGAGTTGTGAGTACCGGCGCGCCAAATTTTATCTTCCATACGCCTCGCCTCCTCCGGCCGTCCACAAACCAAGCTCACCCAGGGCGAACTTCTTAGCCGGCCATCACTTTTGCTTTGACAATGATACGTCGGTGACGACCACCCTTTCCTAGTAGATGCCCTTCCATGATGAATAGATGCCCTCAACAATATTATAGGTGCCGACGTTGTCGCTGCTGCAATTTCCACTTCATTCTAGTGCTGACGATAATATTTTCATTTGCAAAGAATTTTTGTGATGCTTTTAACAGCCATCAAAATCGTCACCATTACCAAGCGACTAGACGAAATGCATCTGCTGTACGGAAACAGCAGCCCAAATTTGCTGGAGAAGGGCAAATGGACATATCCTCTTCTAATCGAATGAAAGAAGCGCAACTTGTAGAGAAGCTGTTATTAGATGCCTTGGAAAAAGTTAAAAAGATGAAAAGCAACAAGGATAGAGTACTACCTCCGTCCAAATTATTTCCTCACGTGAGACAATGCAACGCAGCTCTAGCAACATTTGGTGACTCTGGAGACTTCACCAGAGCATTACGATTATTCACACAAATGAGAAAGTCGGCATCTTTATTTAACATGATACCTCGAGAGAGATTCTCTCCATTGGAACATCACCACTCTCTGTCGTCGATTAATTTGATTCCTGTCCCACCAAAACCGACGTTGGTGACGTATTCGACACTCATGTCTCGTGCAATCAGTCTTCGTAAACCGAGGGTAGCTATACGACTTTGGAAGCTGTTGCAAACTCAACCAAACTTTTACACAAATGTCATATCACAGAAACGACGACATGGGCGAAATGCAACATCTTCTTACATGGATCCTTCTATGCTACACAAACTTGAAATGGAAGAGTCGGCAATCGTCCCAGATGTCATCTTTTGTAATACGCTAATGAATGCCTATGCTAAAATGGGCGACTATAGAGCTGCTAAAGCAATACTCAATTCGATGCTGGGGGCAAAGGGCGTTTTTACACACGAGGGCATACCAAAAGTAAAGCCAACAGCCGTCACATATAACACGCTCGCTGATGCGTGCAAAGTGGCAGGTGAACTAGGGGCTGCTTTAGATGTGCCTGAACTCATGATTTCACAATCAGAGGCAACTGGTGATAAGAAGCTTTTGCCGGATCTACGAACATACACTACTCTCATATCAACTGTTGCAAGGAAGAGTATAGACAATCAAGAAACAAGAGACATTCGTAGCGGAGGAGAAATGGATCCAGACATGGCGTTCGCCTTGTTAAATAGAATGAAGCACGAAGGCATCGTACCGAACGGTGTCACATACTCGGCTCTAATTGACGTGTGTCGACGTTGCAATCGTGTTGATATGGCCTTGAATGGACTGAGAACCATGTTGAAGCAGAAGGCAAAAACAAATTTAGCGTCCGCAAATACTACGGCTAGACCAATATATCATCACAAGCCGCTTCAAAATGAAGCAGGTGCGTGGACAGCTGCAATTAATGCTTGTGGAAAAGCGGGGAGAACAGATACAGCAATCCGGTTATTTAGAACAATGCAGAAGGTCGGTGTAAAGCCCTCAAGTTGGACATGCGCATGTCTTTCTGATTGTTTATTAAAGAGTACGCCAATGAGAATAAAGGAGTTGGAAGAGGTGTTGCAATACATGAAGGGTGCGGGGTTGGTGCCCTCGGAAGTGATGTACACAAGTTTGATGGGTGTAGCATTAGAGCTATCACAAAAGGAAACTAGAATAACAAAGGATGGATTGCAAGTTCAACTCATTGACAATCTATCAATAGATTCAGAGGACACGACTACAGAAGCTATATTTTTATTCAAGCAGTTGATGCGCAGTCTGTTGATGCAAACCGAAAAAGAAGACATGATTCTCAAAGTCTTTTTGGTGTTTCAAGAAATGAAGAATGTTGGAATGCTCCCCGACGTGGCCATGTATAACTCCTTACTGCGTGCATGTGCTGTTACTGGGAATATTGAAAGAGCTCAATCTGTGCTTAGACGCATGGAAATGGATGGAATTATCCCAAACCGAGGAACTTTGAAAGAAGCAGTAACACTTGCTAAGAATGCACGGAGGTCTGAGTTCGCCCTCTCTATCTGGGCTACAATGCACAAAAAGACCTCTCAAACAGTTCCGCTTAAGCCGAAGGTATCAGTTGAAATGATGGGTGACTTGATGAACAACTACGCGAGTGACCTACAAAAGACGAGCAACCATGAAGAGAGAATTGCTATCCACCGGGAAATGATGAACCTGTACCAGGGCTTCATTTCCAAATTGGAGGAGTTCGAGCTACATGATACTTTTGAAGAAATAGCGTGTAATTTGACATTCCTACTGCCAGCGCTGAAGGCAGCCGTTTCTTGTGAGTACCACAGTGAGGTCGATGAAGAGAAGACCCGCTCAAGAGAATTGGCTTGTGAAATAGTTGGTTTTGAGATTTTCCAAAACGAGCACCACACAGACATAGATAGAGCTGGGAAGAAGGCAATTCAACTCGCCACCGATTGGCTATATGCCTTCGAGATTTCTTAGTGCCTTCATAGAGGTAGAAGGCCATGAGTACGAATAATCTTCCATTACAATAACGTATTTAATCTTCTGAAGTAGATATCAGATGAAATCATCATTATGCATTCTGTGAATTAACTGCGCACGGCGCGGCGGTGTTACTTTTTGTACCCTCTTTGTTTATACAGCACCATGGCCTTTGATTCGTCTCCGGCTACATCTGGTTCCGCCAAAATAAGCATAAAGGTATCGACACCCTTCATGGCTCTGAACTTGATTTGTTGCTGGGGCGAATAAAAGTATGTATCTTTTGTACCCGCAGTATTTCCTGAGGCACGTTCATATGTCTTCTTTGTCCAGCCGGGGTAATTTGAACTCATTGACTCCGTTGATATTAAAATAGCCGAGGAACGTGGGGTGGTGCTCTTTGCTGCACTATGACGACTCTCAGGTGTGCCCTTTGAGGTTGGTGTATTCTTCCCAATGAATATTGAGTTTGATGCCTTCTTCCCTTCAACCCTCCACTTTGTCGCTGCAGCTGTGGCGGCAATCTTGGAAGACTTGTCTCCCAAGCGAAATCCAAACGCGACAGGTAATTTTGACACATCGGCATGTGAAATCTTGATCACATCGCTAGCAGTAGCAGTGGGAATAACTTTCTTTTTCTTTGCCTTCGCTGCCTTCTTTGCCTCGAGGACTTTCATAGCCTCAGCTTCCCTCTTTGCCTCAGCGGCTTTCATTGACTCAACCAACTCCTTCTGTATTTCAGCCTGCTTCGATCTCAGCTTCCAAAAAGCCATCGCACGCAGCTTCTCTGCCACAGTAAAATGATGCCTCATTGCTTCTAAGCGTTTCCGTACTGAATGGGTCTTGCTTGAATATGACTTGTTGAAACTAAGCAGACGCTTTCGAAGACTCATTGACAACTTGAGGGCATCATCATAATTCTTCTGTGCTTCGGTTACAGTTTTGGGAGCATTCTCAGCATTGTACCAGTTTCTGTCGGCAAGTGTCAAGTGCCGATATACGGTTGTTGCACCCGATTCTATTTGTTGGACAACATAATTCCCCGGTAGACCTGTTGTGTTCGCCCCATTTATGGCCACGATGACATCACCAGGTTGCATCCTTTGGTTTGCCGCTTCTACTCCCCCTTTGTAGCCAAGAAATGCGACAGAATCATCATGCATGACTCCAAAATTTGCTATAGACACATCTGTTAGTTTGACGTCGTACTTGTTCGCGTTGTTATTGGTGCTGTATTGTATCGGGTAATTTGTATTGAGAGGTCCATTTTGTCCCGGAGGTTCAGTTCGGTTATTGGTTCCATTCTGCACAGGAAGTGAAGCATGTGCATTGGTATTTGTAGCAATGCTATTATTTTGTGTTGGTGCCGCCTTCTGTGGTGGTGCCTTCTCTAGTTCTTCGAGAGGAATTTTTGCCGCTTCATTCAACAAGAATGTGGAGACATCTCTGTCAATAGTTGCAGCCAATTTCCTCTTAGATTGCCATTGGATGAATTTATTCTGCGGTATAATTGGCAACGGAGTTGTCATGTCGCTGCCAGTTGTTGTGTTGACACTCTCTTTGTTTTGCTTATAGCATGATTTCATTCTATCCAAATCAAATGGGGTAGATGCAATGCGAGATAACACGTCATTGGTCAGAGGGTGTGGACATATACATTCTTCTTCCAGCCTGATAGGGATGGCCTCTTCTATCAAGAATGACGATATTTGTTGGCCGATTGACATGTTATTAGCCTGGCTGCCCTGAATGGATTGGCCACCACCACGCAATGCACAAGCAGGTGAACCACCATCACGTTGACCCACTATTGACCTGTTACCTTTATTTTCTTCCTCGCTCAAGCTGACTGTTGACGAGCCCGACCGAGGCAGCAGACACGTATTATCGTTATTATCGTTATTATAATTCTGTGATTCTTTCGTCCTTTTAGCAGGTTTCGGCTGCGTGATAGACACACCATTATCATCCTCGTGTAACCTCTTTTTTAGTTGACATGTACCATCTGGGATAGGCGAAAAGTACCGTCGTCTCCTCGCCTGGGGAGCTGGATCTACAGTTGCAAAGATACCGAACTCCTGCCACGCCCATGACGATGCATTCTCTCCCGTTATGGAATAGTGGCAGTCGCAATTCGTGCAGGAGGGGGTGCACAGCATGGAAACCAACGTCATGGTTGTTGGCTGTTTTT
>Ga0075467_10004728_pt1 | contig 9978 bp, 8 predicted proteins | sample DEB08_DNA_9_FD_75067 | JGI IMG/M metagenome (GOLD analysis project Ga0075467, IMG submission 75067) | Aqueous microbial communities from the Delaware River and Bay under freshwater to marine salinity gradient to study organic matter... | ecosystem: Environmental > Aquatic > Marine > Coastal ... | reverse complement strand
GCATTCGCGACCAGAACGCGCGAATGGTCGATGTCAAAGACCCAGATGGCCGTCTTCAACCGGTCTGCAGGGATCAGCCGCCCGCCCGCTATATCCGGCGTATCGGGCTCAGCGCGGCCAGCGATGACTGCGGTGCCTGCTTGTGGCTTTTTTTCACGCATCTGGTGCTGACCCGTTCAGCGCCCTTACGCGGACTCGTCTTGTGGCTGGCGAAGGTCGACCAGCGGGCGAAAGCCGTCCGTGTTTTCGACACGGGCCACCCAGCGTGCAATGCCCGGATAATGTGCCATAGATAGCCCCGCTTCCTCCAGTACATGCACATATCCGAACAGGGCGATATCCGCGATGGAATAGCCTGACCGCAGCATGAAGTCCCGATGTCCCAAATGCGCATCCAGCCTTGCCAGACCGGCCTTTGCCCCCGCCTGCCAGCCCATGATGTCGCCCGCCCGTTCCTGTCTGTGATCCGGCAGGATGGTGGTAAAAAGCCGTGCCGGAGACAAGAAAGGCTCAAGCTTGGACTGCTCAAAAAACATCCATTGCAACGCTTCTGCCTGTTCAGCCCGAGAGGCAGGCATCAAGACGCTGTCATGGGCCAGATACCACAACATCGCGTTGCTTTCCCCCATGCGCTTGTCTGCGTCTATCTCAAGAAAAGGCACCACACCCAGAGGGTTTATTTTCAGGAATGCATGGGATTTCTGTTCGCCCTGCAAGACGTCGATCAAGATCAGGTCAAACGCCTGACCCAGCTGATGCAGCGCGAGCCAAGGTTTATAACTGTTGCCAGAGCCCAGACAGGCGTAAAGTTTCATCATGGCGCTATCCTTTTGTGACTGACGTATCAGATAGGATTGCGTCGTTACTGCGGTCTAAAGCCCTGTGAAAAATCCGGTTAGAATACAGGTCAAATTTGGTGCGCCCTCAGGCCTTTGGCGACTGGGGTATGGCGGCATCCTACGGTGCTGGCAGTGCCCCGCTTGGATTAACCTGTTGGAATATATGGTTTTGGTCACTGCTGCGATGGCCCGTGCACCCGCCAGCGATCGGTTTTCACAAAATCCGGCTTGGCGGCCTGCCATCAATTATTGGTGGGATTTTAACGGGATCGGTGCCGCCCGTGGCGAACACGGGCGATGCTGGTGATCAAATGTCCAGCGTATTGTCCTTTTCCCATTGGCTGAAATGCGTCGCATAGGCGTTCCATTCTTGATGCTTGAGCTTGAGAAAGGCCTGGGAAAACGCCTCGCCCATGGCGGCTTTCAATCCGGTGTCGCGGTCGTATTCGCGCAGCGCGTCCAGCAGGTTCAGCGGCAGCCTTGGCGCGTCTGTTACCCTGTGGCCTTCCGCATACATATCAATATCGTGGCGCTGGCCCGGATCGGCCTTGGCGCGCAGGCCAGACAGGCCCGCCGCCACGATCACGGCCTGCAACAGATACGGGTTGGCAGCCCCATCGGGCAGCCGCAGCTCAAACCGGCCGGGGCCGGGCACGCGGACCATATGCGTACGGTTATTGCCGGTCCATGTCACCGTGTTGGGTGCCCAGGTTGCCCCTGACATCGTGCGGGGCGCGTTGATGCGTTTGTAGCTGTTCACAGTGGGATTGGTGATCGCGGCCAAAGCAGAGGCATGTTTCATGATGCCGCCAAGGAAATGCTTGCCCCGTTCAGACAGGCCCACCTCACCGGTTTGGCCATCGCCGGCACCGGCAAATACATTGGTCTTGCCGGTCTTGTCCCAGACAGAGATGTGGCAGTGGCAGCCATTGCCGGTCAGACCAGCGATGGGTTTGGGCATGAAAGTTGCACGCAATCCGTGCTTTTCAGCGACAGATTTCACCATGAACTTGAAAAAGCTGTGTTTGTCGGCCGTGCGCAGGATGTCGTCGAATTCCCAGTTCATCTCAAACTGGCCATTCGCGTCCTCGTGGTCGTTTTGATAGGGGCCCCAACCCAGTTCAAGCATGTAATCACAAATCTCGGCGATCACATCATAGCGGCGCATGACGGCCTGTTGATCGTAGCAGGGTTTTTCTGCGGTATCGTAGGGGTCGCTGATTTCAGAGCCATCCGCATTGAGCAAGAAGAACTCTGCCTCAACCCCGGTTTTCACATAAAGCCCTTCGGCCTCTGCCTCGGCGATCAGCCGGTTCAGAACGTTGCGGGGGGCTTGTTCGACGCTCTGGCCCTCCATGACGCAATTGGCCGCGACCCATGCCACCTCTGGTTTCCAGGGCAGCTGGATCACGGATGACGGGTCCGGCACGGCCAGCATGTCAGGATGGGCCGGGGTCATGTCCAGCCATGTGGCAAAACCCGCAAAGCCTGCACCCTCTTGCTGCATCCCCGCGATGGCCTGCGCCGGGACCAATTTGGCGCGCTGGCCGCCAAACAGATCCGTAAAGGAAATCATGAAGTATTTGACGCCATTATCCTTGGCGAACTTGGCAAGATCTGTGGTCATTGGCTATCCCCGTCGGTTGGATCAAAGTAAGGGCGCGTGCCATGACATGGCCGCGCCCTGTGTTCAGTTTAATAGGATGTCCCCGGCTTTCCCGGATACCAGTCGGTGCCGGCCAGCGGTATCTTTGCCATGGCAGCCGCCTCCATCGTCAGGGCACAAAGGTCCTCCGGCTCAAGATTGTGGACATGGTTCTTGCCGCAGGCACGGGCGATCGTTTGCGCCTCAAGGGTCATGACCTTGAGATAATTGTTCAGACGCCGCCCGCCTTCAATGGGATCAAAACGTGCCATCAGCTCAGGGTCCTGTGTGGTGATGCCTGCGGGGTCACGCCCCTCGTGCCAGTCATCATAGGCCCCTGCGGTGGTGCCAAGGGCGTTATATTCCGCCTCCCATTTGGGGTCATTGTCGCCCAGTGCAATCAATGCCGCCGTGCCGATGGCCACCGCATCGGCCCCCAGCGCCAACGCTTTGGCCACATCCGCCCCGGTGCGGATGCCGCCAGACACGACCAATTGCACCTCACGGTGAAGCCCCAGGTCCTGCAGCGCTCGGACCGCTTCGGGAATACAGGCCAGAATGGGCTGTCCCACATGTTCGATAAAGACGTCCTGCGTCGCGGCTGTGCCGCCCTGCATCCCGTCCAGCACGACCACATCCGCCCCCGCCTTGACCGCGAGGGTGGTGTCGAAATAGGGCCGCGCGCCGCCTACCTTGATATAGATCGGGACCCGCCAGCTGGTGATTTCGCGCAGCTCAAGGATCTTGATTTCCAGATCATCAGGCCCGGTCCAATCGGGGTGACGACAAGAGGACCGCTGATCAATCCCCACCGGCAGATTGCGCATGCCCGCCACCCGTTCGGTGATCTTTTGCCCCAAAAGCATGCCACCGCCGCCGGGCTTGGCACCCTGCCCCACAACGATCTCAATCGCATCCGCGCGGCGCAGATCGTCAGGGTTCATCCCGTAGCGCGATGGCAGGTATTGATAGACCAGTTTCCTGGAATGGCCGCGTTCTTCTTCGGTCATGTCGCCATCGCCGGTGGTGGTGGAAGTACCCGCCAGCGTCGCCCCCCGGCCCAGCGCCTCTTTGGCAGGACCCGAGAGTGCGCCAAAGGACATGCCCGCGATCGTGATCGGGATATCCAGTTCGATCGGGTTCTTGGCGAAACGGGTGCCAAGGGTCACCGAGGTGTCACATTTCTCGCGGTACCCTTCGAGCGGATAGCGCGAGATAGAGGCCCCCAGAAACAGCAGATCGTCAAAATGCGGCAGCTTGCGTTTGGCACCGCCCCCGCGAATGTCATAGATGCCCGTGGCCGCCGCGCGGCGAATTTCGGCGTTGACGGAATTGGTGAAGGTCGCGGATTGCACCGGCAGGGTGCGCGGGGCGTTGGCGGTATCGTCGGTCATGGCGGGCCCCTCAGTAGGCGTTGTCGATATTGAAATGATAGAGCTTGCGGGCTGACCCGTAGCGGGTAAATTCCTCGGGTTTTGCATCGCAACCCGCGCGTTCCAGCAGATCGGCAAGCAGGGCCAGATGCTCCGGACGCATCTCCTTCTGGATGCAATCGGCCCCCAGTGACCTGACGCTGCCACGCACAAAAAGCCGCGCCTCATAGAGACTGTCACCCAGCGCGTCACCAGCATCGCCGCAGACAACCAAATTGCCCGACTGCGCCATGAAGGCGCTCATATGTCCGATATTGCCATGTACCACGATGTCGATCCCCTTCATCGCGATGCCGCAGCGCGATGAGGCGTTGCCCTTGATCACCAGCAATCCGCCATTTCCGGTGGCCCCGGCATATTGGCTCGCGTCCCCTTCGATGATCACTGTGCCGCTCATCATGTTTTCAGCGACGCCCGGCCCGGCAGAGCCGTGAATGTTGATCGTCGCCTGTTTGTTCATCCCGCCGCAATAATAGCCGGTTGACCCTTTCACAGTGACTTCGATCGGGGCATCCAGACCGCAGGCGATGGCATGGGCCCCCTTGGGATTAAGGATTTCCCATGCGGTCTGGTTTGTTGTCTCTGACTGCGCATGCAATGTCTGGTTCAGATCGCGCAATCCGGTTTCCTGTAGGTCGATGGTCTGCATTCAGGCGGCCTTGCTGGAGGAGTGTGGAGGCATGTCATGGGTCCAGAAATAGACCGTGGCGGGTTCTGGTTCCCAGACGCGGGCGGTTTCGATGCCGGGCAGATCCACAAGGGCGCGGTATTCCGACCCAAAGGCCACGTATTGATCCGTTTCGGCCATGACCGCAGGTTTGCAGGCAATTGGATCGCGCACCACGCCAAAGCCATCCTTGGTCCCGACCACAAAGGTAAAGAAGCCATCAAGATCGGTCAGGCTGCTTTCCAGCGCCTCGCCCAGTGTGGCCCCGTTCTGCATGCGCCATGTCAGATAGGCTGCCCCCACTTCGGTGTCATTTTCGGTCTCGATGTGCATGCCCTCGCGGCGTAATTTGCGGCGCAGGGAGTTGTGGTTCGACAACGACCCGTTGTGGACAAGACATTGGTCGTCCCCGGTATTGAACGGATGCGCACCCATTGTGGTCACGGCAGATTCCGTGGCCATCCGGGTGTGACCGATCCCGTGTGTTCCGGACATCTTGGCAATCTCGAACCGCGAGGCCACGTCCTTGGGCAGGCCCACTTCCTTGTAGATTTCAAGCGTATCGCCACGGCCCATCACACGCACGGCAGGCCGCAGGGAGGCAAGGGCCGCGCGGGCGGGCCCCGACAGGCCAGAGGGGACAGCCAGAACCGCATGGGTGCTCTTGACGTGCATCGAAACCGCACAGCCCAGATGCGCACTCAGGTCGGCCTCCAGAGCAGGGAAATCCATTTCGGGCTGGTCGGATTGCACGGTCAGCTTGGTCTGACCGGGCAGCTCATTGCCGTAGATCGCGATGCCCGCGCTGTCGGGGCCGCGGTCGGTCATGGTGATCAACATATTGCTAAGCAATGCGCCCAACTGGGGCTCCATCGTCTTATCTTTGAGAAACAGGCCTACAATGCCACACATGGTCTCATTCCTGAAAAAGAGGTCCGCGACAAAGCGCGAATTTGCGAATCCAACATTAGCAGCCCAACGGCCCCCTCTCAACCAAGAGGAAACTTATTTTCATTTGGGGCAAATTTTTTCCGTGGATCGCCTAGAATTCAGGCACCCTGAGGTCCTCAAGACTTTTGGGGGTAACTGATGATCGAAAGGTAGCGTGCCGGCAGTTTGATCAGGGTCTCTGGCCCATGCGGCGCGTCGGCATCAAAAAACAAGGTGTCCCCGGGTTTGAGGGGATAGACCGCGTTGCCATGCCTGTAATCCACCTCGCCTTCGAGCATGTAAATCGTTTCGATGCCGCCGTGCTGAAAGGTGGGAAATACGTCTGATTCAGCCGTGAGGGTAATCAGATAGGGCTCAACGATCACACCGCTGTCATTGGCACCGATATGTCCCAGAAGGTTGTATTGATGATTGGCCCGCGTGCCTTCACGCTCAAGCGTGACGCCGGTGCCCGCCTTGGTATGGACGGCCACGCGGTTTTCCTCATAGCCGCGAAAGAAGGCGGTCATCGGAACGGACAACCCATTGGCCAGGGTCTGCAACGTGGTCAGTGACGGCGATGTATTGCCGTTCTCAATCTTGGACAGCATGCCGATTGAGATGCCGGTTGTGGCCGATAATTCAGCGACCGTAATATTCTGTCTGCGTCGGTAGGCCCGCACTTCACGGCCAATCGCGGCCTCCAGATTTTTCTCTGGCGCATCGCGGATGCTGTGCGGGTTCTGCTGCGGCAGGGGGGCCGCGCGTTTTGTATTGTCAACGGTCATGGTCTGCGCCCCCTGTGGTGTCTGGATCGCCGCCTGCGCCCTTTTCTTTGTTGAATGAGGTCGGTTGGCGATGTTTCCTGCCAATATAATCATCTGAACAACAGGAAACAAACGGCATTCCACAACGTCAAACCGTTTTGGGGAATAGCTGACGGGTGACGTATAACCTAACGCGCCTCAATCCCAGATTTCAGGCCGCGGTTCAGGCGCGGGCGCATAGACCCGCGCGGGTTTTGCGGCGCGGGTCTTTTACAGCTTCAGCGCATGACAAAGGGGTTCGCCATGGGGCTGTCAGAGGTATTTATCCAAGTGGTTTTCGTGCGGGTGTAGTCGTGGATCGCGTCCAGCCCCGCCTCACGGCCATAACCTGACTGGTTGTACCCGCCAAAAGGCGCGATGGGCGAAATGGCCCGGTAGGTATTGACCCAGCAGATCCCCGCCTTGAGCCGCGCGGACACGCGGTGCGCACGCGCAAGGTTCTGGGTGAACACCCCCGAGCCAAGCCCGTAGGGCGAGTTGTTGGCCAGGGCGATGGCTTCTTCTTCGGTATCGAAGGCGATCAGGGACATCACGGGCCCGAACATCTCGATCTTGAGGGTCTCGGTATCGGGGCTGGCGCATTCCACCAGCGTGGGGGCCATATAGTTGCCCGGCTGGTCCAGCGGCGCGCCGCCAAAATGGATCCTTGCCCCCTGGGATTTGGCCCTGGCCAGCGTATCCACGATCCGCGCCACCTGTGCCGCAGTGCACAAGGGGCCAACATGGGTGCCCCCGTCCAGCGGGTCACCCACGCGGATAGCTGATGCTTTTTCAGTGATCCGGGCGACCAGGTCGTCAAGAACGGACCGCTGGATCAACCCGCGCGATCCCGCGACACAGCTTTGTCCCGATGCGCCGAAATTGCCGGCGATCAGCCCGTTCGCCGCACCGTCCAGATCCGCGTCCTCAAAGACCACGATCGGGGATTTGCCGCCCAGCTCCAGGGAAGTCACAGCAAAACTCTCTGCCGAATTGCGCACCACATGGCGCGCGGTTTCCGGCCCGCCGGTAAAGGCGATACGGTCCACATCCGGGTGGCGTGTAAGCGGTATCGCGCAATTATCGGCATCCCCCGTGATCACAGAGACAACACCGGGCGGAAAGCCCGCAGCCTCAATCAGCCGGGCAAATTCAAACATCGGAGCCGGTGCAATTTCCGAAGCCTTGAGCACCACGGCACAGCCTGCGGCAAGGGCGGGCCCCAGTTTGGTCGCGGTCAGGAACATCTGCGCATTCCACGGCACGATGGCCACCACCACGCCCAGGGGTTCACGGCGGGTAAAGACATGCATGTCAGGCTTGTCTATGGGCAATACTGCCCCCTCAATCTTGTCGGCAAGCCCTGCATAATAGCGGTAATAATCACCGACATATCGCGTCTGACTGGATGTTTCGGCCAGCAGTTTGCCGCTGTCGGTGGTCTCGACCCGGCCCAGATCAGCGGCGTTTTCTTCGATCAGCTCGGCCAGACGATACAGCAGCTTGCCGCGCTGGGTCTGGGTCATGTCGCGCCATGCCGGATCATTCAAGCTGCGGCGCGCCGCTGCGATCGCGCGCTCCACGTCCTGCGGTGATGCACAGGCAAAGGTGGCCCAATCCGCGCCGGTTGCAGGGTTTTTCGTCTCCATCACCTGACCGGTGCTGCCTTCGGTCCATGCGCCGTCGATAAAGAGCTGATAATGCGGGTGTTGTGTCATTAGGGTCCTCACGTAAATGCCGGCATGACGTCATTGATGAACCGCGACAGCGACGCACGCTTGCGTTCAAAATCCATGCCGCTGTCGATCCAGAAGGCATATTCATCATACCCAAGGTCTTCGTAGCGTTTGATCTGGTCAATCACATCCTGCGCTGTGCCCATGGTCAGATCGCGCAGCATGTTTTCAGGGGCCATCATCTTGTTTTCCGCCATTTCCGCATCCGACAGGGTTTCGATCAAGCCCTGCTGAACCGGGCGCTTGTTCTGGAACCATGCCCCAAAGTAGCAATAAAATCGCGAAAATTCTTCTGCTGCCTGTGCCACATCCGCGGCATCAGACCCCACATAGGTGTGGTGCAGCAGCATGATCTTGGGCCTTGGGCCGCTATATGCCGCGCAGGCGGCGTTGAATTTATCCATCAGGCTCTGGATTTCTTCCATGCCCTGCCACAGCGGCGTGACCTGAATGTTGAATCCGTTTTCAACGCCAAAGGCATGGCTGTTGGGATCACGCGCCGCGATCCAGATGGGCGGGCCGTCGGGCTGCACCGGTTTCGGGGCAGAGGTGGTTGCGGGGAATTGGTAAAACTCGCCCTCATGGGCGCAATCCCCAGCCCAAAGCTGGCGCAGCAATGGTGCTGTTTCGCGCATTCTTTGTCCTGCTTCCCAGGCGTCCATGCCCGGCATCAGGCGTTCGTATTCGTATGAATAGGCGCCGCGCGCGATGCCCAGCTCTATCCGTCCTTCGGTGATCAGATCCGCAGCGGCGGCCTCTCCGGCCAGTTTGATCGGATGCCAAAAGGGTGCGATCACCGTGCCGGTCCCCAGCTGCACATGCTGTGTCTGATGCGACAGGTCGACCAGCGTCAGAAAGGGGTTGGGGGCGATGGTGAATTCCATACCGTGATGTTCCCCGGTCCAGACTGCCCGCATGCCGCCTGCATCAGCCATTTTCGCAAGTGCGATCAGTTCCTTGCGCAGCACGCTGTGATCCTGCTTGGGCGTAATCCGCTCCATATGTACAAACAATGAGAAATCCATGGGTTACGTCCTTTCCGGCGTATCGTGGACGACACCCTGTTCGGTATCGCCTAGGTAGAGTGCAAAGCTGCGGGTCCGTGCCTCAAGCGCAAAGCGGGTCATCATGCGGGCAATGGCCGGGGTCGCAAAGGGGGCGTCAGGCAGATCGGCGATGGGGACCGGCACGATGTTTTCCTGGGGCCGCAGGCAGTGGCCGGTGGCGAGGAAATAGGTATAGTGCTGACGACGCTTGGTATCTTCAAAGATCGAATAGGCCTGCCCAAGCTCGGCGGCAAAGCCCTTGTTAACCAGCATTTCGCGCATCTGAAGCAATAGTTGACTGCGGTCGCCCAAGGCAATCTGCGGCGGGCGCAGCCCCTGCGGTGTGCTCTCCAGCCAGACGCGGTCGCCATCCTCCATGATGGCACCGCAATTGGGCTGGCCAGAGGCCGGCTCAAAGGCCGCGCGTTCCAGACCTAGGCTGAAGTATTGCCCGCCAACATAGCCAAGGCCCATCGCCTCTGTGTGAACAAAGTCCTCGATCTGCCCGATCAGGATACAGTGATCGCCCGCAGGGATGGATTGATGGGTCCTGCAGGAAAACTGCACCGTCGCCCCACCGATCAGCGGCACACCGTTGCGGTCCAGATCATGGGGCACGCGGGCAAAACGGTCGCCCTTGTAGCTGGAAAAGATGTTCGACACATCCTCTTGCCCTTCGGACAGTACATTCACCGCGAAATGGCTGCACTGCACAAAGCTGTCGTAGCTGGACAGATACTTGCCTGGACAGACCAACAGCAGCGGCGGATCAAGGGATACCGACGAAAAGGAGTTGGCGGTAAACCCGACAGGGGTGCCGTCCGACCGCAAGGTCGTCACCACCGTGACGCCTGTCATGAAGCTGCCAAAGGCATT
>Ga0075467_10004726_pt1 | contig 9979 bp, 7 predicted proteins | sample DEB08_DNA_9_FD_75067 | JGI IMG/M metagenome (GOLD analysis project Ga0075467, IMG submission 75067) | Aqueous microbial communities from the Delaware River and Bay under freshwater to marine salinity gradient to study organic matter... | ecosystem: Environmental > Aquatic > Marine > Coastal ... | reverse complement strand
GGTGCCCGGAGGGCCTACCAGCAGTACGCCTTTGGGGATTTTACCCCCCAGGGCGGTGTATTTCTTTGGGTTTTTGAGGAAGTCGACCACTTCCATTACTTCTTCCTTGGCTTCGTTGAGGCCCGCTACGTCGGCAAAGGTAATGTTGACCTTTGCGTTCTGGTCGAAGAGGGTTGCCCGTGACTTTCCGATGTTGAAGATCTGCGAGCCCGGTCCGGCACCACCACCACCTACCCGGCGCATGATGAAGATCCAGATGGCGACCACCACAATGATGGGCAACAACCAACTGAGGATATTGCCGAGGTAGTCTTGCCGGGTTTCAAAAGTGGGCCGGATCCATTCCTCTTTGGGGATACCTTCTGCCTCCTGAATGTCTTTCAGATCATCGCTGAACTGTTCGGCCGAACCGAATTCCATGCGGTATTGAAAACGATCGCGGGAAAAACTGCCCTGGGCAGCATCCTTGTAGCGATCTTCAGCCAACTTACTTTCCTTGAGGTATATCTGCGCCTGCTTCAGGTTGGTGACCACAATAATGTGGTCCACCGCCTTATCCGCGATCATCTCCTGCAACCTATCGTACTGAATGGGATCCCGACTGCCTTCCGACATCGTGTAGAAATTCAGCGCCAACAGGAACAACGCAATGATTGCGTAAATCCAGTAGGAACTGAACTTTGGCCCCCCTTCATTAGAATTACCTTTTTTTTCGTTTTCCATTCTCGGCAAATAATTTTCTTTGATTCTCTCCTTAACATAACGTATAAATAAGAAAATCGTTAACCTCTTTAAACAAAAAGAACCGAAGATACGGGTTAGAGGGTCTCGTACTCGGTGAATTTGGCGTCTCCCCACAAGTCTTCCAACTCGTAGAAGGTCCGTGTTTCGCGGTGAAAGACGTGTACCACCGTGTTGAAATAATCGAGACAAACCCAGGTGCCCCCGCCCATTCCTTCCACGTGATTGGGTAATATTTCGTAAGTTTCTTTTAAACGTTTGCTGATGTTTCCGGCGATTGCTTTGACCTGGGTGGAAGAATCGCCTTCACAGACGACGAAAAAGTCGGTCGGAGCGTCTTCAATACGACGTAAATCAAGTTTCACCGTCCGCTTTCCCTTGATATCCTGGATCGCGTCAATAATCAGATTGTTGAGTTCTTCTTGTGTCCAACGGGGTTGGTTTACTTGAATAGCTTGATTCAAATTATTTCCTGGTTTTTTGGATGATTCTTACATTTGCAGGGCCTGGTGCCAGCACAATTTCTTTTCTAAGCTGCATTAAGCCTACCTTCACAGCAATAAAACTAATAAAAAAAATCCTTTCGTTGACGTTCAACACACTTTTTGTAGGAAATGTTGTCCAGCATTTTGCGGAAACCCCCTCTACCAATGTATTGGCTGTAGAAGCAATAGCAAAAACCAAACCAACTGAAGGAACTGTCATAAGTGCGGACTTTCAGTCGGCCGGGAAAGGACAAATTGGCAGGAATTGGCACAGCAGCCCCGGCCAGAACCTGCTCCAGAGCCTGATCTTGTATCCCCACTGGCTGGCCGTCCGCGATCAATTTGCCCTCTCGCAGGCGATGGCGCTGGGGGTTGCGGATGCGGTAAGTGATTTTTCTACCGAAGTGGCCCTGGTCAAATGGCCCAACGACATTTACCTGGCCAACCGCAAAGTGGCAGGTATCCTCATCCAGAATGGCATCTCGGGCACCCGCCTGCAGTGGTCGGTGGTGGGCATCGGGTTGAATGTCAATGAGGTTGATTTTCCGTCGGCATTGCCGTTGGCGGGCTCCCTGTGCCAGCACCTGGGGGCGCCGCTGGAGCGGGCGGCGGTGCAGGCGGCACTTTTTCAGCGGCTGGAGCAGCGCTACCTTCAACTCAAGGCTGATCCGGAGCGCATCCGGCAAGCTTACCTGGAAAAACTCTACCGCTACCAATCCTGGCACCCTTACCAACGCACCGCTAGCGGGGCCATTTTTCAGGGACAAATTATTGGGGTGCAAACTTCCGGGAAATTAGACATCCAAATGGAGGATGGCATTGTTCAATGCTTTGATCTCAAAGAAGTAGTATTTCTCTAAAGCGGCAGTTCCGCCCCCCGGGCCAGGCTAAGCCGAACCAGGTAGGATGCCGCATAAAAATCCCCGTGTGGGTACAAAAAAAACAAGCATGCTCAAGATAACAACCCTTACCGTTGGTGACGAATTGCTTATTGGCCAGGTAATCGATACCAACTCGGCATTCATGGGCCGGGAATTGAACCTCCACGGAATGGAGCTGCTGCGCAAACTGACGGTGGCCGATACCCTGCCCGAGATCCTAGCTGGCCTCACGGCGGCCCTGGCCGTCAGCGATGTGGTGCTCATGACCGGGGGCCTGGGGCCCACCAAGGACGACATCACCAAAAAAGCGCTGGCCGAATTTTATGGGGTGGGCATGGTTTTCAGTGAAGTGACCTGGGAGCGGATCGAACGGTTTTTTGCCCGGCTGGGACGCCCTACTTCACCCGCCCACCGCGAGCAATGCTACATGCCCGCCAACGCGGAGTTGCTGACCAACAAAATGGGCACCGCCCCCGGCATGTGGATGGCGCACGAGGGGAAGATCGTGGTGTCGATGCCGGGCGTACCCTACGAGATGGAATACCTGCTGCTGCAGGAAGTGATTCCCCGCCTGCGGGAACGCTACCAGTTGCACCCCATTGCGCACCGGACCCTCCTGACCGTGGGCGAGGGCGAGTCGCGCCTGGCCGAACTGATCGAAGACCTGGAAGACCAACTCCCGGCACACCTCAAGCTGGCCTACCTCCCCAACCTGGGCCAGGTGCGCCTACGCCTGACCGGCCGGGCCGACGATGAGCAGCAACTGACACAAGATATGCAAGTTTATGGCGACACCCTGCGCGACCGGCTGCGCACTTTGGTCTACGGCGAAAATGACACTTCGCTGGAGCAGGTAGTGGGCCAACTGCTGCTGGCCCAAGGGCTGCAACTGGCTACCGCCGAAAGCTGTACCGGAGGCTACCTGGCGCATCGCATTACCGCCGTAGCAGGGGCATCGGCGTATTTCAAGGGGAGTATCGTAGCTTACGATAATGCCATCAAAGAAAAACTCCTCGGCGTACAGGCCAGTACCCTGGCCAGCCACGGTGCCGTGAGCGAGGCCACGGTGCGGGAAATGGTCGCCGGCGCCCTCGCGGCGCTGGGAGTCGACGTAGCCATTGCCGTGTCGGGTATTGCGGGCCCCGGTGGGGGTACGCCCGACAAGCCCGTCGGAACCATTTGGGTGGCCGTTGGCAATCGCGACCATACCCAGACCCTACTTCTCCAAGGCACCAAAGACCGGGATAAGAATATTCGCTACACGGCTACCCGTGCCCTGGGGCTGCTGTGGAACTTCCTGCAGGCCGTGTAAACAGGTACCTATTGAAAGGATTCAAACCAACTGAATTTTTCAGCAATAATCTGGTCTTTTTCCTGGCGCAGGTACGCCAGGAACGCACTGGCTGCGGGCGAGAATTTTTTGCCTTTTGCCCAAATCAGGTTCCAGGACGTGGTAATGGGTAACCCCGCTACGGGAATCACTTCAATGCTGCCGTTCATGATCTCATTCCGGATGCCAATCAGGGGTAAAATCGAATACCCCAACCCCGCGATGACGGCTTGTTTTACCGCCTCATTCGAAGTCAATTCCATGCGTTTGGTGGTGGGTAGCTCCCGTTGGGTGATGAAATTTTCCATCTGCTGGCGGGTGGCCGAGCCGTTTTCGCGGTAGATCAACAGCGATGTTTTGAGGATTTCCAGATCGAAATGTTGGCGATTGTAAGCCAGCCGGGGGCTGCCCACCAGGTAGAGTTTGTTGGACATCAGCTCCAGGCGTTCGATTTGCGGGTGGTTGGGCAGCACCGAAACCATGGCAAAATCAGTCTCATTGTGTTCCAGGCTCTCCACGACCTGCGCCTTATTGGTGACATTCATGACCAGGTCGATACCTAGGTGCTGGCGGAGAAAGTCCGAGAGAAAATGGGGCATCACGTACTTTCCGGTGGATACGATCGAAAATTTAAGTTGCCCCGTCAGCTGCCCGCGGTACGCCAGGGTTTTGTGCCTGATTGCATGTACTTCTTCCAGAATTCGCCGACTGGCTACCGCAATTTCTTCACCAAAATCAGTGATGTACAGTTGCCGGCCAATCACTTCCGTCAGCGGCACTTCGAACTGATCCTGAAGCTTTTTCAACTGGATGGAAACCGCGGGCTGCGACAGGTGCAGTTCCTTGGCGGCTTTGGTAATACTCTTCATTTCCACGATCATTTGGAAGATGCGCAATTGGTGTAAAGTATAATCCATAAGTAAATACTATGTTATTTATGATAAATATAAATAAAAGATTATAAACAAAACCCCTTTTCTTTGCCTTATCAAATAAAAAAAACACGAGGAGTCGTGCCGTGCCCGGAAAGGCGCTCCGACAAGCTCCTTGTGGTCAATTTTCACCATCAAAATTAGTTTTAAAATGGAAAAGCAGCACCGTATAAAATTTATCGACGGTTCTTTTACGCCAGCGGAAGCTGCCGAAGTCTTATTCGCGGTTTTGGGCGATAAAATTCGCTTCCACAACATCCAGGTCCTCAGCCTGCAGGAACGGTTCAACAAAGATGCCAGCCACTCCCGGAAACGCCTCGAAGAACTCCATGCTGCCGAAGACCAGGTGAGCGAATTGCTGGCCGCAGCCCGCGAAGCTGGCGCTACCATCGAGATCCAGAGTACGATCCAGCTGACGATCAAACAAGGCAACCAGGTTGCTACCACCCTGGAATATACCACCAGCTAGTTTTTGCACTGCTGCCGATTCCTGGTTTTGCGCAGCCGACTTGGTTATTTACTCCTATCTAATACTTGAAAAATCTATTTTATGGCAATGAATTCAGTTTCTCCTGCACACCAATCCGCCCTGACTCAGCCAGCCCTCGCCCGCGTAACCGTTGCCTATGGCGACGGTATTGGTCGCGAAATTATGGAAGCTACGCTGGCCGTACTGAAAGCCGCTGGTGCGCCACTGGCTTACGATGAGATCGAGATCGGAGAGCAGCTGTACCTGAAGGGCTTTACCTCGGGTATCAGCCCCGAGGCCTGGGATATCTTGCGCCGCAACAAGGCTTTCCTCAAAGGGCCGGTCACTACGCCTCAGGGTGGTGGCTACAAGAGCCTGAACGTGACGATCCGCAAATCCATGGGGCTTTACGCCAACGTGCGCCCCAGCCGGGCCTACACCCCTTACATCAAAAGTCACTTCCCCTACCTGGATCTGGTGGTAATCCGCGAAAACGAAGAGGATCTCTACGCGGGGATCGAGCACCAGCAAACCAGTGAAGTGGTCCAGTGCCTGAAGCTGGTTTCGCGGCCCGGCTGCGAGCGGCTCATTCGCTACGCCTTTGAGTACGCCCGGGCCCACGGTCGCAAAAAAGTGTCCTGCATGACCAAGGACAACATCATGAAACATACCGACGGGCTTTTCCACCAGGTATTCAACGAGGTGGCCAGCGAGTATCCCGACCTGATTTCGGACCACTACATCATTGATATCGGTGCAGCCCTGCTCGCCGCCAGCCCCGACCGCTTCGACGTAGTGGTGACCCTCAACCTCTACGGGGATATTATTTCCGACATCACGGCGCAGGTTGCCGGTTCGGTAGGGCTGGGTGGTTCGGCCAACATCGGCGACAGCATCGCTATGTTCGAAGCCATTCACGGTTCGGCTCCCGACATTGCGGGCCAGGACATCGCCAACCCCTCGGGGCTGATCAACGCGGCCTGCCTTATGCTCACCCACCTGGGGCAAAACAAAACGGCGGCCACCATCATGAATGCGCTTCTGGCGACGCTGGAAGACGGCATCCACACCGCCGATCTCTTTAGCGAAACCTACACCCGCCAGCGCGTGGGTACCCGGGCCTTTGCCCGGGCCATCATCGAGCGGCTGGGACGGGTACCCCGCAAGCTAACCCCGGTCAAGGCTGGTTCGATGAGCAAACCCATCGAAATTCGCCTGGCTCCCCGGCCTAAATGAGCAAACAGCTGGTGGGGGTCGATGTGTTTCTCGACTGGACGGGCGACAACCGCGACCCCAACGAACTGGGCCGCCAGCTCGAGGTGGTCACGGGCAACGAATTAAAGCTTAAAATGATCACCAACCGGGGAGTCAAAGTGTACCCCAACGGCTTGTCGGAAACCTTCTGTACCGATCATTGGCGCTGCCGCTTCGTGTCGCAAGCCGCCCAAATAAAAGCCAACCACGACGGCCTCCAGACCAGTGCCCCGATTACCTACACCCAACTCACGCAATTACTCGACCGACTCATTGACGCTGGCCTGGATTTCATCAAAATCGAGAACCTCTACGAAATGGATGGCACCCGAGCCTACTCCCTGGGGCAGGGAGAGTAACTCTGAAAATGTCAGAGAGACCCTAAAAATGTATTTGTTCCACATGACTTTAGAAAGCTCCGCCTGGCTCGTTCCGGCGGAGCTTTTTTTGTAGCCAGCACCCCAGCTTTTAGCCGGTCAGATGCTTTCACCACGGGATGGCGCCAAAGCCGTCACCAGTTTGGTGGCAGCAAGACATATTATAAAAAATGTGTTGGCATCCTTTTTGGTAAGGTATTGAAGAACAAACAATTTACCAACAGTTGAATCCGTGCCCCGCGCACGGGCATGGCTGGGTATTACCACTGCAAAAGGATTTTACATGAAAAAAAACCACCTTGTACAGGATTTGCGCTTTTGGCTCATCATAGGCTGCCTGCTCTGTTTGATGGCCCTCATGCTGAGTGGCTATCCACTCTGATTTAAGCGATTTTTGGATTATTTTAAAAAGTATGGCCCCTTCGTCCAGCAACGAAGGGGCCATTTTTGTTAAACCTATTCTTGGATAAAAACTAGTTAGAGCGCCCTTTTAGCATCAAAAGCCTCCAGGTAGTCGGCGACTTTGCGCAGGAAGGATCCGCCCAGGAAGCCGTCGACCACGCGGTGATCGTAAGACATGGAGAGGAACATCATGTGCCGGACGGCGATCAGGTCACCAAATTCCGTTTCCACCACGGCGGGCTTTTTGCGGATGGCCCCGACGGCCATGATGGCTGCCTGGGGTTGGTTGATGATGGGCGTACCCATGACGTTGCCAAAAGTACCTACGTTCGTGACCGTAAACGTCCCGCCCTGGACGTCTTCGGGTTTGAGTTTGTTGTCGCGGGCGCGGTTGGCCAGGTTGTTCACGGCTTTGGTGAGCCCGATGAGGCTCAGATGGTCGGCGTCCTTGATGACCGGCACAATGAGGTTGCCACTGGGCAGGGCAGTCGCCATACCGATATTGATGTTCTTTTTGCGCACGATGGTATTGCCGTCCACGGAAACGTTGATCAGCGGAAAGTCGTGGATAGCCCGTACAATGGCCTCGATGAAGATAGGGGTATAGGTGATCTTCTCCCCGAACTTGTTTTCAAAAGCCGTTTTGTTGCGCTCGCGCCACTGCACCAGGTTCGTCACATCGGCCTCTACGAAGGAGGTCACGTGCGGCGAAGTGTGCTTGGAGCTGACCATGTGGTCGGCGATCAGGCGGCGCATGCGGTCCATCTCGATAATTTCCACATTGCTCTCACCATTACTGTTGGCACGGGCGTCGGTAATCGGCTGGTCGATAGCGGGTCCTTTGGGCATGGTGGGTGCCGTAGCGATCTGCTGGGGAGCAGGCGTGGGTGCGCTGCTGCGGTGCTCCAGGTAGGAAAGCATGTCCTGCTTGGTTACGCGGTTGTCTTTGCCCGAACCGGGAATGTGCTCCAGCTCGGACACACTAATCCCTTCTTCTTTGGCAATATTCCGTACCAGGGGGCTGTAGAACCGGTCGCTGGCGTTGGCACTCGCCGCTGTTGCTGGCTGAGGCGTTGGTGTTGGTGTTGGTGTTGGTGTTGGTGCGGCAGTCAGCTGCGGACCAGCCGCCGTGGCCGGTGCCGGTACCGCTGCCGCAGGTTCGGCCAGACTGGGGCTGGCCTGGGCATTGGCACTTGTTCCTTCGGTTTCAATAATGGCGATGACCTTGCCAATTTCTACCGTATCGTTGACGGAGAAAAGGATCTTGGCTACCACGCCCGCCACGGGGCTAGGTACTTCGGAGTCGACCTTGTCGGTGGCAATCTCCAGGAGCGTCTCATCAACCTCGATGCGCTCCCCTTCTTGCTTGACCCAGTTCAAAATGGTGGCCTCCATGATGCTTTCACCCATTTTGGGCATAATAAGTTCTACCTGCGCCATATGTACTGTCTTGGTATTTTTATTTGGTTGGTTTGGTTAGGCGTAGTTCAATTGCCGATCCCTTCTTTTACAATAGCAGGAAAACGCAACTTGTTCACCGCCGGTTAGTTTGGCACCGCAAAAGTACAGCTTTTTCTGGTTTTATCACCAATTATTAGGTAACCAGGGGGGTGAAGGGCGCTGCGGCAAGCTTCCCTTATTCAAGATGGCCAGCGCATTTATTCCTACCAAAATTAGGGTTAATCCGGTTTTGGCGGAAGGGTGACAATACCGCTTTAAAGTTGTGATACTTCTGTGATAATTAGGCGGTTATTTAGCACTCAGTATAAAACCACAACTCCTTAACCTTAATCTACAAAACAAAAGATTATGTGCATGAGATTACTCATTTTTACCTGCTTACTGTTCCTTTCCTGGAATTTACAGGCACAATTCCCTTGTTTCCCTGGGGAAATCAGGGTTGCCAATGGCTTTGAGGCCAGCTTCTGTGACGATGGCGTGGGGCCCAACGTGATTCGGTTCCGCTCCAAGCCAGCGGCCTTACCCCGGGCTTATTTGGTGGTCAATGCCGACAATGTGATCGTCTACATTGGTGCCAGCGGCAGAATTGATTTTACCGGTTTGGGGGTAGGCCTGCGGGTCTATTCCTTTACCCTGGCGGGCTCCATCAGAGGACGGGTCGGCGATGTGCTGGGCACCACCGAGCTGGCCTCGGGCTGTTACGCACTCTCCACCAACTTCATTGAAATTGACAACAGCGGCGGTCAGGAAGGCGGTACGCTCACCGGCGGACCCTTCGCCTTCTGCGTCGGCGACGGCGAACCCGATATGCTCGAGCCCGGCGCCATTACCCTGACGGGCAACAGTGGCACCAACTCTGCCTGGGTGGTCACCGACCTGGATGGCAACATCCTGGGCATACCGCCCACCCCCGAGGCCGTCAACTTTGACGATGCGGGCCCAGGTACCTGCCTGGTGTGGCACCTCAGCTTCGAAGACGGCCTCATGGGCGCCGCAGTGGGCCTAAATGCCGCCGACCTGCAGGGCTGCTACGATTTGTCCAACCCCATTAGCGTCGTGCGCAATCAGCCCGACGGTGGGGTCCTGGAAGGCGGACCCTTCACTTTCTGCGTGGGTGACGGCGAACCCGATATGCTCGAGCCCGGCGCCATTACCCTGACGGGCAACAGTGGCACCAACTCCGCCTGGGTGGTGACCGACCTGGATGGCAACATCCTGGGCATACCGCCTACCCCCGAAGCCGTCAACTTTGATGACGCCGGCCCAGGCACCTGCCTGGTGTGGCACCTCAGCTTCGAAGACGGCCTCATGGGCGCCGCAGTGGGCCTAAATGCCGCCGACCTGCAGGGCTGCTACGATTTGTCGAACCCCATTAGCGTCGTGCGCAATCAGCCCGACGGCGGGGTACTGGAAGGCGGACCCTTCGCCTTCTGCGTCGGTGATGGCATAGCCGATATGCTCGAGCCCGGCGCCATTACCCTTTCGGGCAACAGTGGCACCAACTCTGCCTGGGTGGTCACCGACCTGGATGGCAACATCCTGGGTATACCACCCACCCCCGAAGCCGTCAACTTTGATGACGCCGGCCCAGGCACCTGCCTGGTGTGGCACCTCAGCTTCGAGGACGGCCTCATGGGCGCCGCAGTG
>Ga0075467_10004725_pt1 | contig 9979 bp, 10 predicted proteins | sample DEB08_DNA_9_FD_75067 | JGI IMG/M metagenome (GOLD analysis project Ga0075467, IMG submission 75067) | Aqueous microbial communities from the Delaware River and Bay under freshwater to marine salinity gradient to study organic matter... | ecosystem: Environmental > Aquatic > Marine > Coastal ... | reverse complement strand
TGATGAATGGGGCGCAGGTCGGCAAAGGCTGCTTGATCGGCGCGGGCGCTTTGATTACCGAAGGCAAGGTGATCCCAGATGGCAGTTTGGTGATGGGCGCGCCGGGGCGCGTTGTGCGGTCGTTGGACGCCGAAGCACAAGCGCGGCTTTTGGCTTCTGCGGCGGGCTACCGCGCCAATATGCGGCGGTATAGGGATGGGTTGAAACCACATGAGGTTTTGCCAAAAAACCTATGATTTTAATATATTTTTCGAAACGGTTCGGTAACGTGCCGTTGAGAAATGGAAGGGTGAAAAGATGAGAATCGGCAATCGTGACATTGGCCCCGACCACCCCCCTTTGGTGATCGCAGAGATTGGCATCAACCATGGTGGCAGCCTTGACGTGGCCAAGGAAATGGTACGTTTGGCGGCGCTTTCGGGCTGTGAATGTATCAAGCACCAGACCCACATCATCGAAGACGAGATGACCGAGGAAGCCAAATCGATCTTTCCACCCAATGCCGATGTGTCGATCTGGCATGTGATGGAGGCTTGCGCCTTGTCGCTGGACGATGAGCGCAGCTTGAAGGCCTATACCGAAAGCTTGGGAATGATTTACCTCTCCACCCCGTTTTCCCGTGCGGCAGCCGATTTCTTGAACAGTCTTGATGTGGCCGCCTATAAAATCGGGTCGGGCGAGGCGGATAACCTGCCGCTAATCCGCCATATCGCGCGGTTCGGCAAGCCGGTGATCATGTCCACGGGCATGCAAAGCATCGATTCTGTGCGCACAAGCGTGGCGATTTTGGATGCAGCGGGCGTGGAGTATGCGCTGCTGGAATGCACAAATCTTTATCCCAGCCCGCCGGAAATTGTGTCTTTGCAAGGCGTTACGGATTTGAAAACGGCGTTTCCAAACGCGGTCGTGGGCTTTTCCGACCATTCGATCGGGCCGGAAATGGCGCTGGCCTCGGTCGCCTTGGGCGCCTGCATTCTGGAACGGCATTACACCGACAGCCGCTACCGCAAAGGCCCTGATATCATCAACTCAATGGACCCGGTTGAATTGAAATTCCTGATCGACCGGTCAAAAGAAATCCACACTGCCCTGCACAACCCCAAACAGCGCACCGAAGCCGAAGAGCCCGTCTACCGCTTTGCCCGCGCATCCGTGGTGGCAGACCGTGATTTGCCCGAAGGTCATGTGATTGCCGAGGCCGACATCTGGGCGCGCCGCCCCGGATCGGGCGAGATCGCGGGCTACGAGTTTGACAAGGTTGTTGGCAAGCGGCTGACGCGGGCGGTGACGAGGAATACGCAGCTGAAGTGGGGCGATTTGGCGTGATACCGGGATGGAAGGTAAAGCGTGAGGTTGTCCGCTTTGGCCAGCAACTCCTCGCAATACCTGAATTTTTCTGGGAACCCATCGCTCAGTATTGGCATGATCGTGCCGCACGCGCAGGGTTTGCCACGTATGAGGGCGCGCTGGCGCAAAGCCAAAAGATTGCGTTGATCCTTGTCTATCAACCCGATGGAGTTGGGGCTGCGACCATCGCCATGTGCGCCCATTTGCACGCGCGTGGCTTTGCACCCTTTGTGGTATCAAACGCGCCTCTTAGCCCGCAAGATCGTGTGGCGCTTGGCCCCATCACTTGGCGGATGCTGGAGCGGCCGAATTTCGGCTATGATTTTGGCGGCTACCGCGATGGCATAGGCCAGCTTTTGCGCTGGAATCTCGTGCCGGACCATTTGCTGATTTTCAACGATAGCATCTGGTTTCCTCTAAGCCCCGATGAGACGTTACTGACCGAGCTGGAGGCCTCCTCCGCTGACCTGACGGGAACGATTTTGCGTGAACGCGGGGACGAACTGTTTTTGGAAAGCTATTGCTACATGATCCCGCGCGCTACCTTTTTGCACCCGGCGTTTCAGGCCTTTTGGCGCGGCCTTGGGCTGACGTCGAACAAATACAAGGTTATTCGACGAGGCGAACGCGGCTTTTCGCGGGCAATGATCGTTCGGCCATGATGTGGCGACGGGCCTACCTGGCGGCGATTGACGCTGGCGATCTTGCACTGCCCAGCGAACCGTTTTTGGGTGACTTGCGTTGTAAGAGCGCAGCAGACAGATTATGACAAAGGTCAACGCAAATTGGGCGAGGCGGATGGGCGTTTTTATTACAAACTTTCAGCGCGCCTTGCCTTTATGGCGGGTAACACGGGATCGAACCTCCAGCGACGTTAGCGCAATATGTCGCAGCATTGCACCTTTAGGGCTTTTTGCGATTGTGGTCCACGCCAGCTGTGCCGTTCTGGCGTTTGAAAAGGCGGATATATGACCCACTCTCTCCTCTTCGTCACCGGCACCCGCGCTGATTTTGGCAAGCTGGAGCCGTTGGCCGTCGCTGCGCGGGATGCGGGGTTTGCGGTGTCCTTTTTCGTGACCGGCATGCATATGATGGAGCGTTATGGCCGCACCAAGCTGGAAGTGCAGCGCATGCAAGGTGTTGCCGTCTATGAGTTTTTGAACCAACGCCCCGGCGATCCGCAAGACATGGTGCTAGCCAAGACCGTCTTGGGGTTTTCTGACTTTGTCACTGAAACCCGCCCCGATCTGATCATCACCCATGGCGACCGGGTTGAGGCGCTGGCCTGCACTTTGGTGGCCGCGACCAATTACATCCGCTCGGGCCACGTTGAGGGCGGCGAGGTTTCGGGCACGATTGACGAGATTTTTCGCCACTGTAACACCAAGCTCGCCTCGGCGCATTTTGTCAGCTCCGAAGGGGCCGCGCGGCGGGTGATGGCCTTGGGTGAACCTGCGGCGGCAGTCCATGTGATCGGCTCGCCCGAACTGGATTTCCATTCGCGTCCCAGCGGGGTCAGCATTGAAGACGTTCGCGCGCACTATGGCATCGGGTTTGAAGACTACGGAATTTGCGTGTTTCACCCTGTCACATCCGAACAAGCGACGATGGGCGCACAGGCCCGCGCCTTGTTTGGTGCCTTGGAAGACTCGGGGCGAAATTTCGTGATCATCGCCCCCAACAATGATCCGGGGTCTGAGGATATTTTCAGCGTGATCAATGTCTTGCCAAAAGACAGGTTCCGGCTGATTCCATCGATGCGTTTTGCGCATTTCTCGGAGCTGATGAAAAACGCGGCCTGTATGGTTGGCAATTCATCGGCTGGCGTGCGTGAGGCGCCATTTTTGGGTGTTGCATCGCTGGATATTGGCACAAGGCAACAGAACCGCGCCGATGCACCCTCGATCTGCTATGCTGCTGCGATGGACGGTGCTGCAATTGCGAAGTTTTTGGCCAGCGATTGGGGCAAAACCACCGCGCGCCATGAAGGTTTTGGGTCTGGGTCTGCCGCTGAACGCTTCGTCGCCGTTTTGCAAGACCAAGGGTTTTGGGACCGTGGTTTGCAAAAAGAGTTTCAGGATCTTGGCTAAAGCCGCCCCCCCAAGCCTGGCAATGCGGGCTTACCGGCTGCTTGCCTGCGGGCTTGCGCGCGTGGCCCCTTTCCACCTGTCCCGCCGCTTGGCCAAGGGCCGCGAAGACCCGGCGCGCTGGCGCGAAAAGCTGGGCGTGGCAAGTCTTGCCCGCCCTGACGGCCCGCTGATTTGGCTGAATGCGGTGGGCTTGGGCGAGGTAATGGCCCTGCGCGGTCTGATTGAGGCGATGGGGCGGCTTGATCCTTCAGCGCATTTTCTGATCACCTCCTCGGCGCGATCATCGGCTGAAGTTTTGGCCCGCAATTTGCCGCCCCGTACTATCCACCACTATATGCCGCTGGATGCGCCGCTGTTTTTGACGCGGTTTTTGGACCATTGGCGTCCCGATCTGTCGATCTGGTCAGATCAGGAAATTTGGCCATTGGCCGTGTATGAGGCGGACAGGCGCGGTGTGCCATTGGCTTTTCTGAACGCCCGGATCACCGCCGCATCTTTGGAAAAACGTAAATTTATCAAGCCGCTATACCGCGATGTTCTGAAACGGTTTGAACTTGTTTTGGCGCAAGATCCGCGCAGCGCAGACAATCTGGCTGCCCTTGGCGCGCGCAGCGTTGCCGTAAGCGCATCATTGAAACGCGCAGCTCCGGTGCTATCGGCCGATCTGGCCGAATTGAACCGCATGCAGGCCGTGGTCAAAAACCGGCGGGTCTGGGTTGCCGCCTCAACCCATCTTGAGGACGAATCGGTTGCCATGGCCGCCCAAGCGCAGCTTTTTGACCAAGACCCGAAATGGTTGCTGATCTTGGCCCCGCGCGATCCAAAGCGGCATTTGGCGATGGGGGTGCCCTATGTGCAGCGCAGCAAAGGGCAGACGCTTGCGGGCGAGCCCGTCTATTTGGCCGATACGTTGGGCGAATTGGGGCTGTGGTATCGCTTGTCCTTTGCGGCCTTGATGGGCGGCAGTTTTGGCCCGGTCGAAGGGCATAACCCATGGGAGGCGGTCGCCTTGGGCTGTGCTGTGATCCATGGGCCAAGGGTTGGCAATTTCAGCGCCGATTACGCGGATTTGCAGGCAGGGTCGGCGGTCGTGCAAGTGCAAGATACGGGCGCGCTAATTGCCGCTTTGACCGACCCCGACACCCCGCAACGCGGCCTGTCGGGCCAAAAGATCATGCGCGATGCCGCCTCGCTTGATCGGCTCGCTGCCCGCGTTTTGGGGTTGCAGCGATGAGCGGCTTTCCCAGCGTCAAATTGCGTATAGCGCTTTGGGCCTACGCATTTGTTTGGGCCGTGGGCCTGCCCTTTGTGTGCATTTATCTGTGGCGGCGCGGGCGCAAGGATGCCGATTACAGCCGCCACCTGCCTGAACGTTTCGGCCTTTACGGCCAAGCCATGCCGGGTGCCGTCTGGGTTCATGCGGTATCTTTGGGTGAGTTTCGATCGGCGGTGCCGCTGATTGATGCGCTGCTGGCGCAGGGCGAGCGGGTGGTGATCACCCATTTCACCCCGGCAGGCAGGCGCGAATCCTCCCGCGTTTACGCCGCGCAGATTACCGAAGGTCGCGTGTGCGTGGTTTGGGTGCCGTTTGAGCTGGGTCACTGTTTCAAAGGCTTTTTCCGCAGCTTTTCCCCGAAATACGGACTGGTGATGGAGATTGAGATTTGGCCGCGCATGATTATGGCGGCGCGCGCGAACGGCGTGCCGTTGTTCATGTGTAACGCGCAGTATCCTAGCAAATCCTATGCCCGCGATGGCCAAACCGGGCTGCGGGCGCAGATCATGCAAGGCTTTGCCGGGGCTTTGGTGAAATCCGATTTGCAAGCGCAGCGCTTTGCCAGTGTCGGCGTCACGAACATTGAAGTTACAGGCGAGTTGCGCTTTGACCAACCAATTCCGCCCGCGCTCAAGGCGGCGGGTGCGGCGCTAAAACCGGGCCGCGATGTAGTGGTGATCGCCAGTGCGGTCGAAGGTGAAGATCAGGGATATATAAGTGCAATCAAAGCATTACAGGCCGTTCGTGATACGCTTTTTGTCTATGTCCCGCGCCGCCCCGAACGGTTTGATGAGGTGGCAGTGTTAATTGAGGGCGCAGGCTTGCGCATGGCGCGGCGGTCAACAACCCTTGGGCCTGAGCTGTCGGGCATGTTGCCCGAAGGGATAGATGTTTTCTATGGCGACAGCTTGGGTGAGATGTACTTCTACCTTGCGATGGCTGACCGGGTGGTCGTAGGCGGCGGTTTCAACCCCAAGGGCGCGCATAACATCACCGAAAGCCTCGCGCTGAAAAAGCCGGTTTTGGTCGGGCCAGAAACCTTTACCATCGAGTTTCCCTTTGTTGAGGCGCAGGCCGCAGGCGTTGTCCGCGCGGTCGCTGACTTTGACGCGCTTGCCGCCGCACTCATCGCACGCGATGACCCAAGTGCTGCGGCAATCGACGCCTTTTTCACCGACTATTCCGGAGCTACAGCCAAAACGCTGACGGGAATCGCGGCACTCCTTAAACGTGGCGTTTGACACGGCCAATCTAAGGCGAGCGGACCAAAGCAGCCAAACCGCGCAGTGCCGTGGGGCTGAAGGCTTTACCAGCCGCTAAACCCACCATCTACGTTGATCAACTGCCCTGTCATATACCCTGCTTGCGGGCTGGCCAAAAACAGCATTGTATCTGCAATTTCATCAGGTTGCGCCATACGGCCCGCCATGATCAATTCACTCACGCGGCGCTGAAACTCTTCCGAATGGCCGTTAAACACCGCGCCGGGCACGATTGTGTTGACAGTCGCCTGACGCTTCGCCCAATAGCCCGCGAGCCACAGCGTAAGCCCGTGGATCCCCGCCTTGGTCACACCATAAGCCGAAAAGTTTTTGAACGGCATACCCTCATAAATCTGGTGATGCGGGCCGTTCAGCGCATACATCGAGGCCACATTGATCAGGGTAGACGGATATTTGCCAACAATATCCCGGTCCATTTGGCGTGCGATCATGAAGGCGCCGGTCAGGTTGGTGCGCAGCGTCCGCTCCCAATCGGCCACTGTGGTATCGGCAAAATCAGGAAAGGATTTGCCGGCCCCCATCAGCATCTCGCCTGTAATCGCCGCATTGTTCAACACGACATTCGGGTTCCAGCCATAGGCCATGATGCGTTTGAAAATTTCTTCGACGGCAGGTTCGTCGCCCACATCCAGATCGTAGAAACGAAAGTTCTCATTGCCCGCATGGGCCGCTTGCAAGGCATCGGCGCGGTGGCCCGGCAGGTCCGAAGACACCACGCGCGCCCCCATATCCAACATGCGGCGCACATAGGTCGATCCCAAAACACCCCCTGATCCGGTGATGAAACCCGTGCGGCCGGTCAGTTGCTTATCCATGTGTTGTCTCCTCAAGGCGGGATTTCAGCAAAAACTCCACCAGTTTGAAATCAAAGGGGCTGTCAATGTCGACGCAGCGATCAGCGTCCATCAGATAGGGAATCACGCGTCCCTCAAACAATGATGAGGCGCGTCGCAGATAGTCAGGGGCCACAACATAGGTCGATGCGGCATGTTCATAGACGGTGGGGGCGTGCTGGCGCGCCACCACGCCGCCGGGCAAAGGTTTGGACACATGCAGTGCGCCCGTGGCATCAGGTTCCACAAGGTTGAAATATGGGTTTTTGCGGGCCTCACAGCACGACATCACCATGTCAGGCGATTCCGTTTCAAAGAGTTCCAAGGCGTTGGTGATGTCACTATCCAGACGCAGCGGCGAGGTGCAATCAAGGTCCAAAAACGCCGAGGCTGGCCCGGTCAGGGCCTCGGTTGCCGCCAATGCATGCTGCCAAACGCCCCATTTCCCCGCGCCATCGGTCGCCAGATGGGCTGGCCGCAGCCCGATTTTCAGCGCACCACGGGCAATCGCATGGTCGTAAATCGCCTCGTCATCGGTTGAAACCACCACCACATCGACGCGCGGATGGGCAAAAAGCTGGTACAACGACCAATCAATCAGAGGCTTGCCACAAATCATCCGAAAATTCTTGCCCGGCACGCCTTTGGAACCTTTTCGCGCCCCGATATGGCCAATAATCATGCTATCTCCTTTAGAGTTGTCCCGTTGAATGTGCGCGCTTCCCATGCTTGGGCGACCAAGGTCGCACTGTCATAGCTGCGATCAAGCCGAGGGATATTGGGGTTATCGCTCGGGCTGTGGCCTTGCACCAGCGCCAGAAAATCGCGTGCGGCGTCCATAAACATTGCATTGCGCTCTAAGGGATAGGGTAGGGTGGCTATATCCGCCATTGTGGTGCGCGTGTAGGTTTGGCTGGCAAAATCAAAGCGGTGAGTTTGGGTGTGTCCAAAAATTTGGGCCTCACGGATCAAGCGGGGGGCAAGGTAGTCCATACTGACCGACCCCGAAATGCCTGGGCTCGTCAGTGTGACACGCGTGGCCATATCGACATTCGGATAGGCGGCATGGCCTACAGAATCGGCCGCGACCAACGTCAGATCAGGAAACAGCGTTACCGCCATATCCAATTCGTGGCACAGGTCAAGCAACACACCACCGCCCATAGGTTTCGCGGCATAGCTACTGGAAAACGTCCAGTTCTGCCGCCATTGCGTCACATCATGACCGATTGTCAGATCGAAGCGGAAGGTATCAGACAAATCAGTGTCGGCCAGCGCGCGAAACGCGGGGTGATAGCGCATCATCAGCCCAAGCATGGAACGATCGGCGACCGGGGCCGCAGCGGTTTTAATCGCGGCAAGGTCTTGCGTAGTAAAACACAACGGCTTTTCGACGTAGAATGGTTTTTGCGCAGTTGCCGCCAACGCGATCAGCACGTGGCGAATCTGAGTCGCGGTCGCGATGACCACCGCATCATTTTGCGCAATCCGCGCCGCCAAATCAGATAAATTCGTGCCACGCCAGCCGACCAAATCGACCGTACAGCCCAGACGGGTCATGTTTTCCGCATGTCGCCGCCCGATGGAACCTGCGCCAATCACCAGTATTTTAACGGCCATTTTGCCTAGCCTTGTATCCCCAGACCAAACCTTTGTGGCTGATCATCTGGCGCAAACTACCGATCCTAAGCATTCAACGCAATGTGTGCTGAACCCTCTTGCACCCCGCGCAACCATCGGTTATTCAGCCGCCAACGGGTTGTTAGCTCAGTTGGTAGAGCGCTTCGTTTACACCGAAGATGTCGGCGGTTCGAGCCCGTCACGACCCACCATTTCCCCCCTTTGTGTTCATAATTGCACCGACGCCCTGCGTTGATGGCGGTTTTGCCGTTGCGTGTTTTGGACTACGTTTTGTCCGAACGCCAAAGGAGCAATTACACCATGAGCTGGAATCCCGCACTTGACCCCGATATCCCCGTGGGCGATGCCGTTGATGCGATTGACACGGTCATCATCCCGCGTGCCCGCGATCTGGGCGGGTTTGAGGTGCGGCGCGCCTTGCCATCGACCCAGCGGCAAATGGTGGGGCCCTTCATCTTTTTCGACCAATTCGGGCCGGCCGAGTTCCTGACCGGCAAAGGCGTCGATGTCCGCCCGCACCCGCATATCGGTTTGGGAACCGTAACCTACCTCATGCAAGGCAAGCTGCACCACCGCGATAGCCTTGGCACCGATCAATGGATCGAACCCGGCGCCGTTAACTGGATGCTGGCAGGCCAAGGGATCACCCATTCCGAACGCATGGACGGGCCTGCCAGCTTGCCGCAAACCCTGTTTGGCCTGCAAACCTGGCTCGCCTTGCCCGAAGCGCATGAAGAAGACCCTGCCGATTTTGTCCATTCGCCTGCGGCCGATTTGCCGGTGCTGGAAGGTGAAGGCAAAACCGTACGCCTGATCCTAGGCGATGCTTGGGGTGTGCGCGCGCCGTTGCCCATGCTGTCCGAGATGTTTTACGCTGACGCAACTCTTGCCCCCAACGCCGCCATCCCGCTGCCTGACAATCACGAAGATCGCGGGATCTATGTGCTGCAAGGCGAAGTAACTGTCAGTGGTGAAACGCACTCCGCAGGCCGTATGCTGGTGTTTCGCCCCGGTGACCAAATTTCAGCACGGGCAGGGGCCGAAGGCGCGCGGATCATGCTTTTGGGTGGCGAGACCATGGGTGGACCACGCCACATTTGGTGGAACTTTGTGGCGTCCAGTCGCGATAAAATCGATGCTGCTAAGGAAGCATGGCGCGCCGGCGATTGGGCGCATGGACGCTTTCGCTTGCCCCCGAATGATGACGCCGAATTTATTCCCGCACCCGACAGGTGAAAAAACCCAACTGTCCGCTTGACGCCGTGCGCGCCCTTCCGTAATACCCCCACATGTTCGGGCGGGCCCGGATGGCATACGCGGTTGTAGCTCAGTTGGTTAGAGTACCGGCCTGTCACGCCGGGGGTCGCGGGTTCGAGCCCCGTCAACCGCGCCAGCCATCCGCCCGCCCCGAACATGAAGAAAAATGCGCGGTTGTAGCTCAGTTGGTTAGAGTACCGGCCTGTCACGCCGGGGGTCGCGGGTTCGAGCCCCGTCAACCGCGCCATTTTC
>Ga0075467_10004719_pt1 | contig 9986 bp, 12 predicted proteins | sample DEB08_DNA_9_FD_75067 | JGI IMG/M metagenome (GOLD analysis project Ga0075467, IMG submission 75067) | Aqueous microbial communities from the Delaware River and Bay under freshwater to marine salinity gradient to study organic matter... | ecosystem: Environmental > Aquatic > Marine > Coastal ... | reverse complement strand
CCCCAAAACCCCAAAACCCCTTTAATTTTAAATATAAATTTATTTTATTATTGAATTAGTTAATTATTATTGATTGCTCTTTGGTCATTTCAATTATTTTCTCCCTTTTTGGGTCTTCTTCTACCACGAATGGCTGAGCGGAAGGCAGGTTTCTCAGAGGATACTTTTTCGATTGGGTTGTCCATCGCTTTTTAGACTTCCTCGTGAATTTTGACGCCGGAGTTCAGAGCGGCAGCAGCTGCTTCAAGCTTTTGTTGCTCCTACTTCTTCGCGGCTGCCTCCAGAATCTTCTCCATCATGGTCTTAGGGGCGGCAACAGGTGGTGTTGGTTCTGACTTCTTTACAGGCTCTGCGACGATCTTGACGGTGGCAGCTTTTGGAAGCGCCTACTTGGGAGGTGCCGACATCGCCTTGATCATGCCACCAAGAATTGGATGGGCACTGGCTGCAGCAAGGTTGGAAGTGGCAGCCTTATTGGGCTCCTCTTCTTCATTGTCTTCCTCGCGGATGATGGTCATCTAACCTTTGTTAACATTTCGGTTTGGCCTCTTCTTGAAGTACTTCTCAAGAGATTTGACGTCAACTTTGGGGTCAGATGCTTCTTTAATGTAGTCGATGACGGAGGTGCCGGTGATCCTATTGAAAGGGCGTTCGGCTGTCTTCTCAGAAGATTAATCCTTACTCATGGCCTTAATCACAATTTTCTCGGGTGCAACCTCCTTCTTCTCGTAGATGTGCATCGAGACAGGAAACCATTCTGAGGGCGGCAAGTCTTCCTGATCCTTTTTCAAGTCTAGTTCTTTGCCGTCCTCCTTTTTCTTGGCTGCAAGTTCGAGCCTTTTAGAGAGTCTACTCATCTTGCTCTTAGAATAGTACTACTCCCTGATGGCTGTCTTCTCTTCCTCGCTCAATGAGTTCCAGGAATACTGACGGCCTTGTTTCAGAGTCTCCACATGCTTCTTCAGTCTCTTGATATAAGCCTTCTTTTTCCTGCTTAAAATGGCGCTGTTTGTCATGTTTCTGGCCATATTACCAATGTTGACAACAGCTAAGAGGCCAAAATTAAACACCAGAGAGTATCCGACGTTGAACTAGAAGTCAACGTTTGTGCAGAAGGTTGAGAAAATCAACATGTGATAAATTACCATCAGGATCATAATCTCGTTGAACGTCTCAAGATGGATTCGCTTTTGAGTGATGTGGGGCCTTACTCCTGTGTAAAACATTATGTAAGCCATGTTCACTAGAAGGAGAGTCTAAAGCTGTGCAAAGGGCAGAGAGATAAGCATGGGGATGCCTACGAAGAAACTTCGGCGCAGCAGGAAGAGCTGGTTGAAGTAAATGGTCCATTTGTTACGAGTCAAGTGAATGTCGTTGTACATGGTTTCAAACTTGGCTCTGAAAGTCCAGGAATCGAGGTAAACTCTCTTCTTTTCGAGGAAGAACCCGGACCAAATTGCAAAACCTGTGTTTAGCGTGAAGAGGGTGACGCCAATGACAAATTCGGTGTTGTTTAAGTACTCGGAGCCGTTGATAAAGAGTTTAATTTGGACGGCAGCAGTCATGAGGGACTTGATGTAGCTAATGAGCAAAGACCTGATGAAACCGTTCCAGAAAAACTTTACTCGGAAGGCTTTGATCTTCTCGACAATTTTCTTCTCCACCCTGGTGCAGAAGGTCCACATGACGAACATGCAGCACAGGATGATGACACCTGCACCAGCTGCCATGATGTAGATCTGCATATCGTTGACGATAGAGGCCTCCTGGTCTGCGCTGACGACTACCTCACCTTTGAGGCCACTTAGAAACTTGTCTAGGTCGAAGTCAGGGTCGATCATTTTCGCAAACCCTTTGGGGTTGAGAGCTTTGAACTCTATCACGTTCGTAAACTGCTCAATGTAGATTTCTGCGTTGCCTGGCACGGTAATGTCGTAAATTTTGATATAGCACACCAGCTGCAATGCAAAGAACAGGCTCCAAAGCTCGTCCATGGCACCTTTCATGAACATTTGGAGAATAAGTTGGACAAACATCATGGCGTTCATCACACCTGACGCTGAGGAAGCTTGAGACTCGATCTTTTCTGCATCGACACCTTTAGGAAGTTGCCTTGGAATAGTATTAATCATGGAAATTTTCTCTTCTTTGAGGTATTCGCCAGTTGTTTCTGATTAAAAGAGCTTCACATTTTTAATGTTAAGCACTATTTGGTCTTCTGTCAAGCCTACAGAGATAATCTGAGGCTCCGTAAAGTTGACCAAAATCTCCATGTTGGTCTTTGTCCAGCTCTGTAGCTACAGGTAGTACTCAATCTCATCAGTTTCGGTGTCCGACTATAAAAGAAAGTCGAAGTCCATGAGGTCTCGTTGCACGTCGATCTGAGATACACTTATAACTTCTCGCCTGGTAGAGTTAGAGGAATTAGGCACTTCTTCAAACTCAAAAGGAACCGTTAGTTCTTGATTAAATTTAAGTTTAATAATGCCATTTCTCGTAATTTCCTCAATTTCTATAAGAACAGGCTCTTTAACCTTAGTTTCTGTCACTTTAATCTTTTTTTTGTTGCGCCATAAACTAGCTATTAGATCTGGGTCAATGGTGTTCTACCAAGGAGCCTGTTTGGCTTTGACCTTGGCTTCTGCTTGCACGTTGGCGATCTAGGCAACGCTATCTTCGGCCTCCTCCTCTTCTTCGGTTTCAGTGCTGTCTGTGTCAGGTTCTTCCTCCTCCACCACTTCCTCCTCTTCAATTGTCACTTCAGGCTCTGGTTCTGGAGGGGGTGGTGGCTTAGGGATGAACTCGATGGTCAGCGAGAACGAAACGCTCGACTTTTCAAAACTGTCGAAGAACATGCTATCGATCATGGTAACCTCGAAGTTGTAGGTTGTAGCATCGGCAGCAGTTATCTTTTTCTTGTTGATTTCTAACGTAAAAGTGCCATCTTCGAGCTATTTGACTTCACCACAGCCGCACTTGAAGGTAAAGCCAGTAAACTACATCAGGATCATATTTTTGAGGTCGTCAACAGCCACCGGTGATTAGAATTTCCAGGTGTTGTCTGTTGAAGCCTCTTCCACGGCCTCCTCCACTGTGAACTACAGGTTTGGTATAGAGTCAGTGAAGTAAGGTGCGCCATTATGGTTCTTGACATGCTCAACTCTGAACTCCTTGTAGGCCTTGATATTGCCTGGAGTCTCCACCCCTAGAAAGAAGGCGAAGGATATATTGGTGGCAAGGTTGTTTTCGATAGTGAGTATATTGTCCTCACTCAGGGTCAAACTTGTATATAGAAGGTCTGTTGGCTTGAATTTCTCGTCTGTCTCTTTGTCTTAGACTATGCTGTACGAGGTAATTGGGCACTGAGGGCTGTCAAGCACAAACAGAGCAAGAATCTCTTCTTTGGTCAGAGTGAACGTTTCGGTTTCCCTGTGGATAACTTTGAGGGTGATGGGTTCTTCTTCCAGCTCACTCAACCTCTCAAGCCCGCAGACCTCTATGTCAAAAGGAATGGAGGTGGGCTTGAAGAATTCAGCGCACAAGGGGTACCTTGAGGCTTTAAAATAGGTCTCGATAGAAAAGTTCTGCCTGAGACCAACGTCTGTTGGAATATCGAGGTCAAGGCTAAACGAGTCGAGTGTAATGCCTTAAAGCTCGCTGACTATGAGGCCATCAGCGTCAAGGAGCCTGTATTCTGAGAGTGGACATGCTTCACAGTCAGACATCACCAAGTGCTTGGAGTAATCAGCATATGGAATTACCTACTTCAACGTTTAAGTTGGAAAGTTGCGGTCGTAGACAAATTTGTACTTATGGTCTTCAGGCGTCAGCTGGAGTGCCTACTTGTCGCAAACCGTTGTCTTGAAATAGGTGTCGAGAGGATCAATAATTGCTAGGCACAGAGGATCTTCCTGGTTGAAATACATTTGGATTTTGTACTCAGAGTTGGAGAAATTAGCTTCAAGAGGGATCATGAGGTTGAGGGTCTCGCTATCTAGATGAATTCCAGTTATATTCTAAATTTCGTTGCCTTCCATATCTTTCAGCTTGAATTTACTGTAACTACACATTGGGCAGACTGAGGTAGTCATGCTCCTGAGAATGCCTGTGCTGATTACTTGATACCCACTTGACCGTTCGTAAATGACGACAGAGGTCTTGTTGAAGTCCTCATTGAGTGTGATTGAAGTTGCAGAACACTGGGCGACGTAGACGGGGACGTCAACGTGAGACACAACTTCACTGCACCGATACTGAGTAATAGGGTCGTAGAATGCCCTAATCTTCCATTCATCGGACAGCATGTTTTCGGTTTTGACCTCAAGGTCCCCCTGTGCGTTGAGGAGGACCGGTCCTCTAGTAACAAGCTCCACGCCTTCTTTATCGTATAACTTAAAGTCAGGAATCAGACAGTCTTGACAGGAAGATGATATCAAGGTGAGAATCTCTGACCTTGGTACAGTGTAAACTCCATTGACACCTTGGCCTAACTTCAGCGCGAGCGCTATCATGGATGTAGGGCTCGCAAGCCTAAGTGAGTCAGCATTGCACACAAAGACACTCCATGGCAGATTGAGTGGATCAATTGTGGCAAAGCAGAGCGGCTACGTGTTTGGATCAAAGATAGCCCGAATAGAACCTTGGACGCTTATCGGCACCTCCGTATTAGTGTCCAAATTAGTGCCCATATATGGGTATCGAAGATTAGTAGTTCCACCGGTTTTGACCAATTCGTACTTTGAAATCGGACACTCAGAACAGGTGTTTGAGAACATTGATTACCAGCTCTACCTGGTTTCAATCCGAATAAACGGCATATGATTGACAGACTAAGTTAAAGTGATGTACTGGAAGTCTATTCTGGCCGAGCTTGGGGTCAAACTCAGAGCAGTTTGTGAGCACACAGTTATTTTGATTGTAATGGTTGTGTGGTCAAGTATTGCAGCACATCTTGGCTTATTATCCGAAAAGTACGCCTAGATGAAGAGAACTTCTGAGAAAAAGAGCTGGGTTGGAATGGAAACTCCAGCTCCGGCCTCATAAGTAACTTGATTGGTCGAGAAGAAATTGTTGCCTTGTGAGTCCACCAACTTAAAGCTGAGATCAGTCACAGGACATGACTGACATGCAGACTGTAAAACACCCTCCAATTCACTCTATGGAAGGGTAACTCGATTAGCTGTCCCATCTCCCTGGCGATACATTTTCTCAATGACAACTGTAGAGCTCAGGCTGATAGAATCTACAGGGCAGACAAGAAGGTTGATAGGGATCGAAATGGGATCGATGATCCCAAAACAATAGAGGTGCATTTACTCAGTGAGGTAGCTTACCGCACTGAACTCTTGCTCGTTCATAAGAAGGTTTTGTGTGTCGATGACTAGATTGATACCGTTTCTCTGAATCTTAGAGTTAGTAAAATCTTGCACTACTCCGTCTACTGTCTCTTTGAGAGCCCACTCGGGAGAAGTACATACCTCGCAGCTACTTTAGATGAGCGCTCGAAGGTTGGTCGTTTTGGTGCCATCATTTTATTTGTAGCTAAGTGTAAGGCCCGTGAATCCTTCTGTCGCAAACGAGAAGGAGTCAGCTGCACAAATACTAAGCTTAAACGGCTTACTTACTTCGTCGACAACATGTTCGCATACATGGTCCTTTGCGTAGCTTGCTTCAAGACTGAAATCCATGAACACAGTAGTGCCCAAGTTGAACTAAATGTCATTGTTGGAATTCAGGTGCAGAACGTTGTCATTGCCAGGAGTATTTTCTTTTAGCTCTCTGTTATTAGCTCCAATCAACTTAAATTTAGTCGGTGGGCCGCATGCTGAGCACAAAGGTGTAAAGTAGCTGGTGTAGACAGCTTGAGTGATGTCTGTATTTACGACGGAAGCAGTCTATAGACTATGTCGCAAAACAATGGTGCCCGCAGAGACAGTCAGATCGTTTGCATTGCAAGTGGTGACTGTAATTGGAACCAAAAGCGGTAGGACCACTAGATTGCACATAAAGTTGTTCTCTACCGTGAAGTGAACCTTTATATTCATAGCATAGGAAAACTTGGTTGCAGTAGATATCGTCAAGGCACCTGAACTGGTATCTATGCTATGAATAAAGTCGTTGGGTACTGGAACACCGTTCGAATAGGTCAAACCATATTCTGGTGTCTAGCAATAAGTGCAGAGCTTGTTGAACAAAGGTACAGCATTCCAGGTTGTCATTTCAACCACCTGCCGGTCTGCAATGTTCCCAGAATAGGAGTTCACTCTGAAAATCATTTGCATACTTGGTACTTCGCTGTTGAGTACAAATGAATTCTCGTTGCAAACGAAAAAGTGCATGTCAACATTGATTGGGTCTACATTAGTAAAGCATTTTGGCTGAGTGGTTTGATCATAGCCGAAAGAGACTACTGCGTCAGGACAGTCGAAGACGTTTGCTGTGTTGATAAGGACATTGTTGTTTGCGTCAAACGTTACATACTAGCAGTTCGAAGCCATCGCGAATACCTAAGGAGCGCAAACTGAGCAATGTTCGACTGTTTCACTAACAAGGGTGTCTCTTAATACCGTTACTATGTCATTTGAGCCAGTGTTTTGTTTGGCCATGTAAAACTTTCTTCCTGGCCACTTAGGCGACGTTGGCCCACACACATGCATTGAAATAGTTTTTGTTGAATATTTCCATCCCAGAGTAGTCACTTTGATGTCCAATTCCAATTCGAATGAAAGTGAGAAATCACTCTAAAAAGACATGTTATTCAAAAATTGTGTAATAACACTATCACTTTATGAGCTTCTTACATAAGGCGTCCACTATTTTCTCAGGTAATTGTGATTTGAAGCTAAAACACTAACACTACCCTAGTACAAATCAATGCTTAATGGTCGAGCACAATCCGGAAAATCTGGGCTGATAATGTTAAACAAAGCTAGAATTTGCTCCTAGTTCATGAACTCAGTCCACGTCTTTTGTGCAGGAGCGGGCACAACCTGCCTTTTTACATAGATTGGCATCTCTTCTTCAGCGGGAGAGATAGCCTCCTGGCCGCAGGTAGTGAAGCGGTAGGTGATCGAAGCACAGTTGTTCTTGAAGTCGCAACCTTTTACCACATAGTCATTTGCATGAATCGTCGAGCCCATTCTAAATCTCATATACTAACTTGAAAAGTCCCTATTCGTTGAACTGTAAATAGACGAACTACTTTGATATCCATATGAGTTTATTGGAAGGTCTTCTGCTTCGTTTCTGTACCATCGAATGGAGATGACTTTGCACTCTGGAAGAGTTGTTTATAGCAGAGGGGCAATTAACTTATCATGATAAATATATTTGTAAGCTGCTCTCCTTTCGTTTGCAAGGTCTTCGATAGTGCTTTGTGTAGCAGTCACGATACTGTTCTGACAGTGCGTGCCTCCAGGGTTAAAGGTGACTGTAAATTCGGTTTGTACATTTTATTAGGCGGTAGCTCTTAGTATAATCACCATCTCCTGCATCTCGAGAATGTCGAATAAGATTTCGTGCTCGCACCCGTACTATTCGCTGCAGACCATTGAAATTCTGTCCGCCGGTGTTTTACTTACCATTTCCAGCTTGTTGACGCCACAAGCAGGAACTTGAGCGCTGAATGTCAAAGGCCAAGTAAACTTACCTAAACTATTGACTTATTCTTGTATGTCACTGTAATTGATGATAGCGGCCGACTTCATTGTAAGGACACTTGTCAAGCACTGGTCAATGTCGACAAACGTAATGTCGACCCTAATGAGCGCCTGCGAGAAGGAGTTGTAGGCTCCAATCATAATTGATGAACTCACTGCTGCCTCAGTAAAGTCAAACTTCGTTACCCTCACTTCGTTTTGTGAAGCTGAAGGAAAATCGTAATCTACAATAGGGTACCTTTTTACTTGAGGTTCAGTTGTCGTCAGCTATGTTTAAATTTCAACATAAGACAGTCCTTTTGACTCATCTGGCAAGGTCTGAACCATGTCCATAGGCTGCCAGAAGTAGATCGTGTCTGCCGAGGCGGTGGAGCTGAATCCCTAGATGACTAGTTAGTCTTCAAACACAGTTCCTTAAGCTGGGTTGTAGAATAATTCGACATGGTTGGTGGTGGGACTAAGTTGGGTTTGGTCCTACAAGTATTACGTTGTACCTACAATCTATGTACTGCTCAGTAAGTCAAGATTATAAGCCCAAAACACTTCATTCCAGCCAATTCGCTGGTTATAACTTGAACTGCTAATATATCCGAAGGCCAAACTGCTAAGTGACCTAGTCTGAGTAACTGTCACAATGACTGCCTTGTTGGTTGATGAATTTTGAAGTGTTCCTCTTGTCGATCCGTAGTTAACAGACACTCCATGCAAATAACCTGGAGTTGATCCAGAATCAATTACAACAGGTCCTCCTCTTCTCACATAGTAACTGTAGATTTACGTATTTGTCACTGGGAAATTATAATATTCAACAGCCGAATTCAAATTTTTACTTGGGTCTTGCATGGTTACTTATCCTTAACACACATACTTGTCAAAGTTTTTGTACGTCATTAAATAGACATAAGTGTATTTTGTGTCGAAATCGTTGAAAGGCATCTGACTGTCTGTAATACTTTCAGTTTATCGTCTGTCTACAGCGAAGACCACTCTGTCGCTGAAAATCATACCCCCAAATGGGCGATAGTGATAACTACCATTCCAACTTGAACCATACGCATAATTATTAAATATCAGTGTAATTGCTACTGAAGTGCAGCCTATGTTTTAGGTCTCTGGATCTTTATTTGAAGTCAAAAGATAATGGTAATTTCTCCTATAAGCGACATTATTATATCTAAAAAGTTATCCATGGCCGTAGATTTTGTCTGTTGATCCACCTGCTATGAGTGTCCTGAAATGAACATAATAACTGTTCCAGATTGGACTGTTTGAGCTGTAGTCATAATTCATTGTCCCAAAGTATTTTACATCATTTGCATGTACAACTAAGAAGGACGACTTTTTGACTCCGTTTTCTTCCTTGATTATTGAAAAAAAGAATCTATTGAATAATTGTGTCATAGCGGTTGCCGTGAATGAAATAGATCCACTAAGTGTTGACAACCTTTTAATGCTTTCTCCTACGTAGGTTCCCATCGAGGCCCTGTATAAGTGGAATTAGCCTGTCGAAGGCTCATTGAACCCCCATGCAAATTAAACATCATTAATTGCCAATGCTGCAGCGTCATTAGTGTGAGCGTAGCAATAAAGCATAGCGTGCTCCAGGTACATGTTGATCTTGAACATCCCTGCGATTACGCCGTGATACTCTTCGTATATCAGAATGGTCTTACTCTTTACACCTTATGCGTCACTACCAGTCACGCCCACGGCAAAGTACTTGAAGTGATGTCCTGGCCCAACAAACTAATACTTTGGGTACATCGCATAGTTAATGTTTAGCACTGTTAGAGAACTACTCGAACGAATGAACCTCTCCCATCCTAGAGCGCCGTTATAGTACTTGGCTACGAACCCTTGTTTATCTGTAAAACAGGTGGTGTAAGTACTACCCAGCACCTTTGTCTTGCTCGTAGTTGTACCTGCTATCACAAGATAACTGTTTGCACTTGAGTCCATCGACTCAAGCGTAAAGTCACAAGCGCCTGGGTCTTAATTTCCGTAGGTAATGCTGTCAGACCAGCTGAAGCATCGAGCATGCTCCAAAAGCAAGTGGAGCATACAGCTCATGACGAGCAGCCAGTGCATGCTCGTCAGTCTTCTCATCGCGTAAGAACTCTCTCGAGGTCTTTCGCGGACACTCTTGCGCCTTCCTCTTCCCAGGAGAGCTCGCCCTCTGGGTTGAAGATACGCATGTTCATCGGCTAATTTGCCCATATTTATTCAAATTAATAAATAAAATAAATAATTAACAATTAAAATAAACAATGAAAATTTATTACAAAATATGGGCTAAATTCAAATACTTGGGGTTTTGGGGTTTTGGGG
>Ga0075467_10004718_pt1 | contig 9987 bp, 9 predicted proteins | sample DEB08_DNA_9_FD_75067 | JGI IMG/M metagenome (GOLD analysis project Ga0075467, IMG submission 75067) | Aqueous microbial communities from the Delaware River and Bay under freshwater to marine salinity gradient to study organic matter... | ecosystem: Environmental > Aquatic > Marine > Coastal ... | reverse complement strand
TTTCGTAATATTTTGATGGAAACAATTCGGAATACTTACTTTCATGTTCCGTTGTGGTTTTCAATGATTTTTATCTTTTTGGCTTCAATGATTAATAGTATCAAATATCTTCGGAATGATTTTGACGTTCAGTACGATATTAAATCGAAAGCATTGATTGAAATTGGCGTGTTATTCGGGATTTTAGGAACGGTCACTGGCGGAATTTGGGCTCAATTTACCTGGGGAGCGTTTTGGAGTTTTGATATTAAGCAAAATATGACTGCAATTACTTTGCTGATTTATTTAGCATATTTCGTATTGAGAAGCTCGTTTGACGATGATCAACAAAAAGCCCGTCTAGCCGCAATTTATAATATTTTCGCCTTCACTTCGATTATTCCGTTGTTGTTTATCATTCCGAGAATGTACGATAGTTTGCACCCGGGAAATGGTGGAAATCCAGCTTTTGGTGGCGAGGATTTAGACAACACGATGCGAACGGTATTTTATCCGGCGATTATTGGTTTCACATTGTTAGGTTTTTGGATGGCTAATATTTTGACACGTATTAATAATGTTAGACAGCAATTAATTGATAGAATGTGATTTTTATCATTTTTCAGTCTAATTTCTAAAGTAGAAACTTTTATATCGTTTGAATATTCCTTTAATTTGTTCTGTAAAATAATTAATATGAATTTAATGAATTTAAAGAATAATATTTTAAAAAAAGTAGTTTTTCTTATCTTTGCCTCAATATTTACAAGTGTTAATGTATTTGGGCAAGCAACAGCAGATTTTGCTCGAAGTATGGGAAAAATGAATGTAGTTATTGCCGTTATTGTTACCGTATTTATCGGCATTGTTCTTTTTCTAATCTACATGGAACGTCGATTGGCAAAATTAGAAAAGCAAGTTGATGCTGAATGATGCAATGCTAAGATTTTTGAGTTCACTATAACTTTACGAAGGTTTGAAACCCTCGTAAAGTTCAATTTATTTTATACTAATCAAAATTAATGAATAGGAATAGGTTATTAATAATTAATTAATCATCAATCATTAAAACTTATTCTATTTTCTTTTCACGACAAAAAAATGCTATGTCGCACAACAATGATTATAGCTTCTTCGAAAGTGTAGAACGCTATTTTGATAAAGCAGCACCGCACACTAATTTACCGAAAGGTTTATTAAAACAGATTAAAGCCTGTAATGCTATTTATCAAATGAACTTTCCTGTAAAGATTGGAAATGAATATCAGGTAATTGAGGCTTACCGTGTACAACATTCACATCACAGACTACCGACAAAAGGAGGTATTCGTTATGATATGATGGTGAATCAAGACGAAGTCATGGCTTTAGCTGCCTTGATGACGTACAAATGTGCTATCGTTGATGTTCCTTTTGGTGGAGCGAAAGGTGGTGTACGCATCAATCCTAAGTCGTACAGTCCTCGTACCTTAGAAAAAATCACTCGTCGTTATGCAACGGAGTTGATTCGTAAAAACTTTATCGGTCCGGGTATTGATGTACCTGCACCAGATTATGGAACAGGTTCTCGTGAGATGTCTTGGATTGCAGATACTTATGCGACTTTCAATCATGGTGAGTTAGACGCAGCAGCTTGTGTAACTGGAAAACCGGTCACACAGAATGGTATTCAAGGCCGCACAGAAGCAACAGGTCGAGGTGTTTTTTATGGTTTAAGAATCGCTTGCTCGTATAAAGATGATATGAAAAGCTTGGGACTTACCGAAGGTATCGAAGGTAAGACAATGGTAGTTCAAGGGCTTGGAAACGTTGGTTATCATACTTCAAAAATCTCAATCGAGGAAGGTGGCGTGAAGTTAGTCGGTGTGTCGGAGTACGAAGGTGGAATTTATAAAGCAGATGGAATCGACATTGATGCCTTAATGAAGCATCGTAAAGTAACTGGGTCTATAATGGATTTTCCGGGAGCAACTAATTTGGAGTCTCGTGAAGCAGCCTTAGAGTTGGATTGTGATATTTTAGTACCTGCGGCTTTAGAACGTCAGATTACGGCAGAGAACGCACCCCGTATCAAAGCGAAAATCATTGCAGAAGCGGCAAATGGTCCGGTAACACCTGCAGGAGAGGAAATTTTGTTAGAAAAAGGTGTCATGATTCTTCCTGATATGTACATTAATGCTGGTGGTGTAACGGTTTCCTATTTTGAGTGGTTGAAAAACTTGTCACACATGCGTTTTGGTCGTATGGAAAAACGCTTTGACTCTAATTCTTATAATCAGTTGGTCTCTTTGGTTGAGCAGATGACGGGTAAGCAGGTAAATAAAAGAGATCGGGCATTATTGACGAAAGGAGCAGATGAGATTGATTTGGTTCGTTCGGGTTTAGAAGAGACAATGATTACTGCTTATGAGCAGTTTCATGCGATCTGGAAGCGTCGTAAAAATGTCAAGGATTTACGTACTGCTGCTTTTGTAAATGCAATTCAAAAGATAGGAAGTGATTATATTTCTTTAGGGATTTTTCCTTAGGGAGAAGACGATATACAAAATTTTATTTTATTATTTGGGGAAGTCAACGGCTTCCCCAAAATTTTATTTGTCAATTTGTTTTTTTCGGTTACCTTTGCATCAAATTAGGAGATAGTCTAATCTATTGGAAAAGGAGGTTTTTAGCAAATTTTGTAATGATATTGTTTGTAAATTCCTTGTTTTTTAAAATATTTAATAAGTTTACATAGAATTAACTTGATAAATATTTTTTTTTCAATAAATTTGCGGTTTCATGTTATACTATTAGTAATTAGGTAATGTAAAAGATTGAAATTTACACTATTTTATTTCAAATTAACCATCATTCACAAATGACTTTTTATTACAAAAATTAGTGTAAAAATCATTAGTACATTATTAAAATTAAAGGAAATAAACGTAATCAAAATGAACGGAGGAAATACAACACGACTTGATAGAACCGATTTACGAATCTTAAAAATACTACAAGGGAACAGTAAAATCACAAATCTTGACCTTTCTAAAAAAATTGGCTTGTCACCAGCACCAACTTTAGAACGTGTAAAAAAATTAGAACAATCTGGTATCATTCAATCTTATCACGCACAAGTGAATCCAAACTCAATTGGTTTAAGTGTAAAAACTTTTGTCTTAGTGTCTTTGGCTTGGCAGAAAGAAAATGCGTTGAATAACTTTTTGGATAAAGTAAAAAGTATCGACGAGATTGTAGAATGTTATATTATCACGGGTGAAGCAGACTTTTTGATGAAAATCGTTTGTAAAGATATTCCGACTTATGAGAAATTGTTATTCAAAACATTATCTCAAATCGAAGAAATTGAAAGATTAAAAACATTGATGACGTTGTCAACGGTAAAAGATTCTAAAATCTTGCCGTACCGTTACGAGCGTTAGATAATTGTTCGGTAGGTGACACAAAGTCGCTCACCAAATTTTATATAAATTAGTATAAGGTCGAATGCCACTGAAGCATTCGACCTTTTTGTGTTAGCTAAGGCGAGTGCCGTGTTTATTCCCAACTCAAAACAACAATATTTTGGGTTGCTGTCGTTACTTTGAATCGTTCGTCACTTCGATAACCGACAACCCAAACAATCTTATCGGCAGATTCTAAAATCCAAACTTTATCTTTACTGTGTTTGGATAGTTTTTGTTGACGAAAAAATTCACTGACTTTTTTGTGTTTGCCGTTCATTCCAAACGGTTGAAAAATATCACCTTCACGCCATTTTCTTATTTTTAATGGAAATTGTAACGTATCCACATCAAAATAAGCAATGTTATTTGCTTTTGAAAATGTACTTGGAAATTGATTTAAGTAGCTGACTATTAATTGATTATTGTTGATTTGAACAATCGAATCATTTTTGGAAATTTCGAAAGTTGAATGGGTTTTATTTGGTATTTTTCCAACAATCAAATGCGTTCTATCCAAAACTGCTAAATGCGTTTTGGAGTAAAATAGTTTTCCTGCAAAACTATCTTTTGATTGCAAAATTTGAGTTGTCACCGCACTGGTAAAATGATATGGTTTTAGTATTTCAAATAAAATACTTTTTGCAGCATTATTTTTACTAATTGCTTGAATATCAATATATAATTCGTTATTAATAGCTTTACAATTTTCTTTTTTAATCGCTTCAATGGCTTGAAAATATAGACTTTCTACTTCTCGAAAACGGTTGATATTTTCCGCAAAAGTTTGTTCTAAATTAGGATTAATCGACTGAAGATTTGGGACGACTTGATGCCGAATATAATTTCGAGTGTATTTATCAGATTCATTAGAGTCATCGACTCGAAAATCGATTTGTAGTTGATCGATTTTATTTTTAATAGCGGTTTTTGTTAAAAATAATAGTGGTCGAATGAGTTGCTGGTTGCGAGGCAAAATCCCGTGTAATCCTCGAATACCGCAGCCTTTGGTCAAGTTAAACAAAACTGTTTCCATAGAATCATTCAAATGATGAGCTGTCGCTAAATAATGAAAATCATTATTTTTTCTGATATTTTCTAACCATTCATAACGCAAATCTCGGGCAGCGACCTGAATCGAAATTTTTCGCTTAATAGCGATTTTATACGTCTCGAATTGTTTTACAAAAAACGGCACATTCAAGGCAGATGCTAAATTTTGAACAAAAACTTCATCACCGTCTGAGTTTTTCCCACGTAATTTGAAGTTACAATGAGCCATGCCAAAGGGCTGCCCTATTTCTTTCAATAGATGACACAACAATACCGAGTCCATTCCACCAGAAACAGCGACTAAAATCCGTTCTGATGGCTGAACTTGACATTGTTCTCGAAGATATTGTTTAAATTTTTCCATTGACAAATTGCTAACAATCTATTGAAAGTTGCGAACTGACTTACGCCCATTCAGCGAGTTCCATCCAACGTTCCTCTTTCATTTCCAACTCATTTTCGATTTGTTGAATTTCTTTGGATAATTCGGTGATTTTGTCGCCATCAAGTGACGGATCACTAAACATTGTTGTGATTTCTTCTTTTCTTGTTTCTAATTTTATAATATCTTTTTCTAATTTTTTAAATTCCTGTTGTTCACTGTACGATAATTTCTGTTTTTCTTTCGTGCGTTCTTGTTGTGCTTTAGTTGATTCTTTTGCCGCTTTTTCGATACGTTTAGCTTCCAGTTCTCGCTCCTTTTTATCTAATCTGTATCGAGAGTACGTCCCATTAAAATCTCGAATCACGCCATTGCCCTCAAAAATAAATAAGTGATCGACCAGTTTATCCAAGAAATATCTATCGTGCGAAACGATAATCAAGCACCCTTCGAACTCGATTAAGAATTGCTCTAAAACGTTGAGTGTCAAGATATCTAAGTCATTTGTTGGCTCATCTAAAATTAGAAAATTAGGATTTTGTAATAAAACAGTTAGTAGATATAAACGGCGACGTTCGCCACCGCTGAGTTTTTCGACGTGCATGCGGTGTTGACTTTTCGGAAAAAGAAATAATTCCAAAAATTGGGCAGCATACATTTTTGTACCGTTTCCTAACTCAATAAAAGGAGCGATTTCATTAATCACATCAATGACCAGTTGATTTTCTTTGAACTGCAAGCCATCTTGTTTGTAATAGCCAAATTGAACGGTAATGCCTCGCTTTATTTTGCCGCTATCCGGTTGAATTTCATCAGTAATTAATTGTAAAAACGTCGATTTTCCTGAGCCATTATTGCCAACGATGCCGACTCGTTCACCTTTTTGAAATTTGTAATTAAAATTTTCAATGAGGTTTTTTTCACCATAGCCCTTACACACATTATATAATTCGATAATAGTTTTACCGAGTCGAGTCTGTTTGATATTGAAAGCGAAAGAATCCTCTTTGACATTTTTAGATGCTTTTTTCTTTAATTCGTCAAAAGCGTCTAACCGAGCTTTGGCCTTTGTTCCACGACCTTGCGGCATTCGTCTGACCCATTCGAGTTCGTCCGTCATCATCCGTTTTGCCTTTTCGACGCTACGAACCTCAATATCTTTGCGAATTGCTTTTTGTTCCAGATAATCAGTGTAATTTCCTTTATATTTATAAATCTCGCCTTTATCCAGTTCTAAAATTGTGTTACAAACTCTATCCAAAAAATACCTATCGTGCGTCACCATAAAAATGGTCAAGTTATTAGAAGATAGATAATTTTCGAGCCATTCGACCATTTCTAAATCCAAATGATTCGTAGGTTCATCGAGGATAATAAAGGCAGGTTCGTCGATGATTAATTTGGCTAATGCGACCCGTTTTTGTTGTCCGCCTGACATTGTGCCGAGTTCTTGATAAAGATCATCGACTTTGAGTTTGAATAAAACTTCTTTTATGGTTGATTCAAAATCCCAAGCCTGATATTTCTCCATCTGGCTGACTGCCAATTTCATTTTCGTTTCATTTTCGGGTTCTAACAAGGCTTCTTCATAATTCCGAACGGCTTGAACTCGTGGATTTTCGTCATTATCCAAAATTGCTTCAAGGACGGTTGTCTTATCGTCAAAGTGAGGATCTTGATTAAGAAAGCGAACTCGAACATCTTTAGCCATCAAAACTTTGGCTTGTTCGCCTTCTGCACCTTCAAGGCCTGCGATTACACGAAGTAAAGTAGATTTTCCAGAACCATTTCGAGCGACAAAAGCTATTTTCTGACCTTTATTAACCGAAAGGGAAAGGTTTTTAAACAAAATCTTATCTCCGTAAGATTTTGATATATTTTCGAGTGTGAGGTAGTTCATTTATTTGAAGTGTAAGTTGTGAAGTTTGGAGTGTGAAGTATTACTTATTTCACACTTCAAACTTCACATTTGATTACTTACCATAGATTTTTCGTAAAGAATAGGCTAAGCCTTTTAATTGCATTTCCAGCTCGTCAAAGCGTTCTTTGAGCTGATCGTGCGTTGTATCGTCTAAGAGTTCTAACTCGTGTGTGATCTCTAGGCTTACTGTCGAACGTGCTAGAGCTCCGATAGCTTCCCATAGAAATGCTCGATGCCCTTCAAAAGCTTGTTGTTCGTAGGCCTCTTCCATTTGAGCAGCAATTAACCGCATATCGACGACCCAGCTATCAGATAACGGATAGTCAAAGTCGCTATCCCAGGATTTTGTTAATCGTTCGACTTCCTTTGTTAACTGAATGGCTAATTGATAGGCTTTCAGACGATATAATTTATTATATGTGATTCGTTCCTTTTTCATAGATAATTATCCGATAAGATTTTAGCAAAACTAAATTTAATATTCAAAATATTAAAAAATATTAAGCACCGCATTAAAAAAAGCCTTATCTTTGTGGGGACAATTAATTTTATTATTTTTATTAATGCCAACTAATTATTTCAAAAAAAACTTCTATTAATATTTCAGCACACTCAACATAGCCATAATATTATTAAGAAACTCCTTCTCTAAAGTATTTCTTTTAAAATTTTGGATAAACAAAAGTTTGCTCAAAGCAATTGTAGTAAAATGTTTGTTGAAAAACGATTAGTTGTAATTGAATTTTTAATTTATTATCATGCCGAAAGGAACAGTAAAATTTTTTAATGACTCTAAAGGTTTTGGATTCATTACTCAAGAATCAGGTGGCGACATTTTTGTTCATGTAACAGGTCTTATGGATGAGATCAGAGAAGGTGATGTTGTTATGTATGATGTAACAGATGGAAGAAAAGGTCCTAATGCAATTAATGTGCAACTTGCAGATTAATTCACGATCATAGAATTTTATCATCAAAAGGTGTTTGTGTTTCCACAAGCACCTTTTGTCATTTCAGAGTTAACTTACCCCGAATACTCGACACTCATTTCATAAAATCCATGATTTACAGTAGTTATTGAAAAATAAACCTATTTAAAAATACTTGTCGAGTCAAACGTGTACTTTTCGTACTAAAATTCAGCATTTTTGGATTATTATCCGTAGTTGTTTTCTCAAATTTTAATGATAAATAATTGATAGTTACATGAATTTCAATTATTTTGTTGTCAGTAATGATTGTATCAATGATCATTTCGATTCCGTGTGACGTCGGTTGATTGTTTGGTGTTTATTTTTAGGAGGTCAGAAGTGTTGGCTTTCGTATCTTGACGGAATAGTTCGAGATTAAGACTCAACTTAAATAACGTAGAATCATCATTCCGACTTAATTTATTTAGAAAATCATCAAAAATTATAAACTCAATTACAAAATGGCATTATTAAGAAGAGGCAGTAGAGGAACACAGGTTGCTGAATTACAAGAATTATTAAACAAAAAAGGATTTGATGCAGGTATTGCTGATGGTATTTTTGGTCGAGGGACAGAAAGAGCTATCAAGGAGTTTCAGGCTTCGGTAGGTTTGGTAGCGGACGGAGTTGTTGGTAACATGACTTGGGAAGCCTTGAGAGATAATCCTATTAAAACTTATGAGTTTGATTTAGAAGTCGATTTGACTAAATACCCGCTGAATGATAATGAATATTACAGAGAGATTGTTACGAAAGATACGATATACTTGCATCATACCGCTGGTGGTGCAAGGCCTGATTATGTGATTGATGGTTGGGAAAGGGACAAAACTCGTGGAGGAAATCCGTTGCGTGTCGGAACGGCTTTTCTGATTGGTCGTAAGACAAGCGGTGTTAAGGATTTTGATGGAGCAATTTATGTGCCGTTTGATCCGAAATATTGGGCACATCACTTGGGGTTAAAACGACCTCGTTATGCACCGTTTAATAATGCTCGACTGAATGCTAAATCGATTGCGATTGAGATTTGTAATTATGGCTGGTTGCAACGAGAGGAGAGTGGTCGATTTTATTTTGAAACAGCAAGCGGTAAAATATATATTCCTGATGAGGAAGTCTGTATTTTAGAAAAACCGTGGAGAGGTAAGAAGTATTTTCAGAAATATACCGAAAAACAATTGGCTTCTCTGAAACAATTGATTTTGGAGCTGGCTCGTAAGTTTGATATTCCGTTGCCAGATATGAAGTATGATGAATGTTATTTTGATTTGAAGTTTGATGCACTTAATGGTGCGCCGGGGCTTTGGACACACGTCAATGTGCGGGAAGATAAATGGGATTGTTTTCCTCAGCCAGAGTTGATTGATATGTTAAATAGCTTGCATGGCGAGTTATATGATGAAGATGAAAAAGGTATTGTATAAAAATTGTTATTTATGTCTGAAAATCTTCCGGATAAGTCAAAAGGTAGTATTGAAGAAGGGCTTTGGTTGGTGTTTGATGATGGTATCAATGTCATTCGATTTTGGGGATCTACTTTTTCTGCAAAAGAAAAATTATACCTCAACGATAATCTGATCATCAATAAAAACAATTTTAAGTTTAAAGAAGAATTACAGTTTCAAGATGATAACGGTAATATATATCAGTTTCGATTATTTATCAATAGTTTTTTGAAAGGAGAAATTGAATCGACATTGACTCGAAATGATGAATTTATAAAACGAATTATTATTCGAGGGGATAAAATCGGTGGGGATAGCCGAACGAATTTTAGTAAAACCTTGCTTTATTTTGCCGTTGTCGTTTCTATCTTTACCTTAGAAAGTATGTTTAATTTATCTTTCATTGTGGAGCTTGGACTCCTTGTTTTAGCATTTGTGATTTACATAAAAAGTTTGGATAAAGGACTGATTGAATACTTATTTGAAGAACTTGATCATTAGAAAATTTAACAAAAACTTTATATCAAAGTAGGTGTTTTCGAAAACACCTATTTTGTTAGTTTCGTGTTATTGTGTGAAATCCATGTGAAATCACAGGGTTTCTAGAGAATGAAAAAGACTTTCTTACCGAAGCAAGAAAGCCTGTTATAATTAATCTTCCACGATTATTCTCTTGTCCTATTTTATTTGAAATAGTTTTTCTGTAAATTGTTTACTCAATGATAGCAGCAACACCTGGCAATGTTTTGCCTTCTAAAAATTCTAACATTGCACCGCCACCAGTTGAAAC
>Ga0075467_10004716_pt1 | contig 9989 bp, 8 predicted proteins | sample DEB08_DNA_9_FD_75067 | JGI IMG/M metagenome (GOLD analysis project Ga0075467, IMG submission 75067) | Aqueous microbial communities from the Delaware River and Bay under freshwater to marine salinity gradient to study organic matter... | ecosystem: Environmental > Aquatic > Marine > Coastal ... | reverse complement strand
GCTGTTACTAACTCTCACGGTCCGAATTTATGCCAAGCCTGCTGACAAGGCGGTGATGACCAGATCGCGGAGACGGTGAGCCAGGGGGCTGGTGTTACCCGATTTTCGCTGGATGAGGTGATAGGGGGAGATAATTATGGATTGGCGAACAGCGATCGTTTTCATGCCGCCGGCCCCAGATTTGCGGATCAAATCCGCAACTTCACTTGAGACGGGCGAGATCGAATCCGACGTCTGGAGATAGGCGATCATTACGAGCAGGGACGTTGTATTGACGATCTCTTCCGGGAGCGCAATTGCCTGGGCGATGAAGGCTTCTTCAACCGCTTGGCGCATCGGTGTTCCCGCTGGCTGGATGACCCAAGTGTATCCGTCCAAATCCTGCAAAGATGGCTGATCAATCTTCAACAAGGGATGACCGGGCCTGACTAGGAACTCGACGGTCTCAACTCTACCTTGGAAGATTTCAAACTGTCGCGCATCCAGATAGGGGGGGATACGGGAAAGTATGAAATCATAGTCGCCATTCATAAGCCTTTCCATCAGCGCGTCGCTGGGGCCAACATCCACGTAGACTTCAGCGCCTTTTGCATCCTGTTTCAGGGATTGAATTGCCGGAACGACATAAGCCACTGCCGCACCCGTAACAGAGCCGACTCGAACGGTCCCGGTCTTACCTGAACTGAACGCTCCGACTTCGCTTGCGGTTGCCGCCAGCCCGCGCAGTAAGCTTGTGGCGTGCCGGATCAGAACCTCGGCGATCGAGGTTGGCACCATACCTTTGGGATGACGCTCGAACAGTCGCTGGCCAACCATAGCTTCAATCTCGGCCAGCATCCTGGATGCGGCGGGTTGCGTTATGGAAAGTCGATCCGCGGCGACGGATAGTTGGCCATATTCACTAATTTCGTGGATGAGCCTGAGGTGGCGCCATTGCAGCCGTTTGATGAGATCCTGCATCTGAAATAACATACCGAAACAGGCATGAAGAAGTCAAATTATGTAATTTGATTGTTATGTTGGAACGGTGATACCGTTGTGCTAGGCGGCCACAAACTGGCCGGTAACGATGTCCCTGAATGGGACCTGACTAATCTGATCCCGGATTCGTCAGTTTTTGGGAGGAAGACATGAACAAACTATTTTCGGGGCTTGCGGCCCTTGCACTTGGTGCTGGCCTGATGGCTGTGCCGGCTTATGCTCAGGACAAAGGCACAATTGGCATTGCGATGCCGACCAAATCATCTGCTCGTTGGATTTCTGACGGCAATTCGATGGTCGAGCAGTTCGAAGCCGCGGGCTATGCTGTCGATCTGCAATATGCAGAGGACGACATCCCCAACCAACTTGCCCAGATCGAGAACATGATCACTAAGGAAGTTGATGTTCTGGTCATTGCGGCCATCGATGGGACAACGCTGTCCAATGCGCTGGAAAATGCCGCAGCTTTGGACATCAAGGTCATCGCCTATGATCGCCTCATCCGCGACAGCGGAAATGTCGACTACTATGCCACCTTCGACAACTTCAAGGTCGGCGTGCAGCAGGCCAGTTCTGTCGTTGCCGGTCTTGAAGAAAGGTTCCCAGGCGTTTCGCCTTGGAATGTTGAACTGTTCGGCGGTTCGCCCGACGATAACAATGCGTACTTCTTCTATGATGGTGCGATGTCGGTGCTGCAGCCACTGATCGATGATGGCACTCTTAATGTGGTGTCTAGCCAGATGGGCATGGACACTGTCGGCACACTGCGGTGGGACGGTGCTGTTGCACAGGCGCGCATGGATAACTTGCTGTCTGCACATTACACCGATGCCGTCGTGCATGGTGTGCTAAGCCCTTATGACGGTTTGTCCATTGGCATCCTGAGCTCGCTTAAGGGTGTTGGGTATGGCTCTGGCGACCTGGCGATGCCGATCGTGTCCGGTCAGGACGCCGAACTGCAATCGATCAAGTCGATCATAGCCGGCGAACAGTATTCGACCGTGTTCAAGGACACCCGTGAACTGGCCCGTGTGACTGTTGGTATGGTTGATGCATTGTTGCAAGGCGGCGAGCCTGAGATCAACGACACGTCAACCTATGACAATGGTGTCAAAGTAGTTCCTTCCTACCTGTTGGAGCCTGTGTCGGTTGACGGATCAAACTATCAGAAGATCGTCATGGACTCAGGTTATCATTCCGCAGACGATCTCTAAGCAACGGTCTGATAATTGCCTGTTCCGGCTGCGCGGAAAGCAGTCGGGGCGGGCTAAAAGATAGGGGGATGGGTCGATGCAAACACTGCTTGAAATGCGTTCTATCACCAAGAATTTTCCCGGTGTCAAAGCGCTGGATAATGTAAACCTCAAAGTCACCGAAGGAGAGATCCACGCGCTTGTCGGTGAAAATGGTGCCGGAAAATCCACCCTGATGAAGGTTCTTTCGGGCGTTTACCCGCAAGGCACCTATGACGGTGAGATTAACTATGACGGGAAGTTGGCCAGCTTTACTGGTATTGCAGACAGTGAACATCTCGGGATCATTATTATCCACCAGGAACTCGCGCTGGTGCCGCTTTTGTCTATTGCCGAGAATCTTTTCATTGGAAATGAATGTGCTCGTGGCGGCATCATGAACTGGCCTGACACCTATCAGCGTACCGAGGCGTTGTTGAAGAAAGTCGGGCTGAAGGAACGACCTGCCACTGCCGTTGACCGGCTTGGCGTCGGCAAGCAGCAACTGGTCGAGATAGCCAAGGCGCTGTCCAAGGACGTGCGCCTGTTGATACTGGACGAGCCGACAGCAGCATTGTCCGAGGCCGACAGTCAGGCGCTGCTGGATTTGTTGCTGGAGTTGAAGAAACAGGGTGTCACGTCAATCATCATCAGCCACAAATTGAATGAAATTCGCAGGGTTGCTGATACGATCACCGTCATCCGCGATGGCGCGACAGTTTCGACACTGGATGCGCGGACTGAACAAATCACCGAGGATCGGATCGTGCGCGATATGGTCGGTCGCGATATGTCGCAACGCTATCCCGGACGGACCCGTCGCGCCGGCGACATGCTGTTAGAAGTCTCAGACTGGAATGTTTTTCATCAGGAACACGCGACCAGACAGGTGATCAAGGACATCAACTTCCATGTCCGCGCGGGCGAAGTTGTCGGCATTGCCGGGCTCATGGGCGCCGGGCGCACCGAACTGGCAATGAGCATTTTCGGGCGCAGTTACGGCCAGAATATTTCAGGTCAGGTCAAATTAGCAGGCAAGGACATCGACACATCAACAGTAGCCGCGGCAATCCGGAGCGGTTTGGCGTATGTGACCGAGGACCGAAAGGAACTGGGGCTCATACTAGAGGAGACGATCCAGCGGAATATTACGTTGGCAAATCTTCGCGATGTTTCGACCTCGGGAGTCATCAACGAGGCCGAGGAAACCAATGTCGCAGAGCGCTACCGCGAGGCGATGAATATCCGCACCCCGAGCGTGTTCCAGAAGGTGATGAACCTGTCGGGGGGGAACCAGCAAAAGGTTGTTTTGTCGAAATGGCTCTTTGCCGGGCCGGAGGTTCTGATCCTTGATGAACCGACCCGCGGCATCGACGTGGGCGCCAAGTTTGAAATCTACGGTATCATCAACGAATTGTCGGCGCAGGGCAAAGGCGTTGTCATGATCAGTTCCGAAATGCCCGAACTTCTGGGCATGAGCGATCGCATTTACGTCATGAATGAAGGCAGCTTTGTCGGCGAACTTGATGCCTCCGATGCAAGCCAGGAGCGCATCATGTCGCTCATCGTCACACATTAGGAGGGCGGCGCAATGACCGATACCACCTCGCCGGATCAGCCCGCTCAGGCTGGTATGTCCAAATATCTTCTGGGCCATTTGCGTGAATACGGGCTGCTGTTTGCCCTAATCGCGATCATGCTGTTTTTTCAGATCGTGACCAACGGCGTGTTGCTGAAGCCGGTGAACATCACCAATTTGTTTCTGCAGAACAGTTATATCATCATCATGGCCCTCGGGATGCTGATCGTGATCGTCGGCGGCAATATCGACCTGTCGGTGGGCTCGGTTATGGGGTTCGTCGGTGCCTTTGCGGCGGTGATGATCGTGAATTGGGACGTGCCAGTTGCGATCACAATTCCGGTCTGCCTCGTGGTTGGCGGGATGATCGGGGCGGCACAAGGATACTGGGTCGCGTACTGGAAAATCCCCAGTTTCATTGTCACTCTTGCGGGAATGCTGGTGTTTCGCGGTTTGTCACTTTGGCTTCTCGAGGGGCAATCCGTCGGCCCCTTCCCAAAATCCTTCCAGTTGCTGTCAACCGGGTTCATCCCAGATCTGTTTGGTGTCGGGCGTCCGAACGCGACAGCACTGGCGGTCGGCATCATCGCCGCAATGGCAATCGTGTGGCTGGGGATGCGTAAGCGGGCTCGCAATAAAGCTTATGGGATTGAGGATGAACCGTTCGGCTTTTTCCTTGCGCGCAATGTGATCGTCGCCGGTGCACTACTCTTTGTGATATACAAGCTATCGACGTTCCGCGGACTGCCGAATGTGCTGATCACGATGGGTCTGTTGACAATCGTCTACGCGTTTATCACCGAACAGACGACAATCGGGCGGCGGGTCTATGCGCTTGGCGGAAACGAAAAAGCCGCGAAACTGTCGGGCATTCCGACCGAACGCCTGACCTTCCTAACTTTTGTGAACATGGGCGTGTTGGCCGCACTTGCCGGGCTGATCTTTGCGGCACGGTTGAATACAGCCACACCCAAGGCCGGATTTGCAGTCGAACTCGACGTGATCGCTGCGGTCTTTATTGGTGGCGCGTCGATGTCCGGTGGGGTTGGTAAAATTGTTGGTGCAGTTGTAGGTGCCTTCATCATGGGTGTCATGAACAATGGCATGTCGATCATGGGTATCGGCATTGATTACCAGCAGGTCATCAAGGGGCTCGTGCTGCTCGCCGCTGTGATCTTCGACGTTTACAACAAACAGAAACAGAGCTGATGTCATGACATTCAAACCCGCAATCTGGCCGCGCAAACTACGCTCCCAGGAATGGTTCGGCGGAGACAGCCGTGACCACATCTACCACCGCAGCTGGATGAAAAATCAGGGACTGCCCGCTGATCTTTTTGACGGGCGCCCGGTGATCGGCATCTGCAACACATGGTCGCAACTCACTCCGTGCAACGCGCATCTGCGCGACCTGGCCGAGCGGGTGAAACACGGCATCTACGAAGCTGGCGGACTGCCGTTGGAATTCCCCGTGTTTTCCACTGGTGAAAGCGCATTGCGTCCCACGGCTATGATGTATCGCAACCTTGCGGCGATGGATGTCGAAGAAGCCATTCGTGCCAATCCGTTGGATGGCGTCGCGTTGCTGGTCGGCTGCGACAAGACCACGCCCGCGCTTTTGATGGGGGCGGCCTCGGTCGACCTCCCCGCGATCATGGTCTCCGGCGGTCCGATGCTGAACGGCTGGTTTCGAGGCGAACGCGTCGGGTCGGGCACCGCACTTTGGCAGATGTCCGAAGATATCAAAGCGGGCAAGATGTCCCGCGAGGACTTTCTTGAGGCTGAACAATCGATGAGCCGCAGCCCCGGATCCTGCAACACCATGGGTACGGCAAGCTCGATGGCTAGCATGGTCGAGGCACTGGGTATGACTCTGTCTGGCAACGCCGCCATCCCCGCCGTCGACAGTCGCCGCCGGGTCATGGGGCATGTGTCAGGACGGCGCATCGTAGAGATGGTCAAGGACGATTTGAAACCTTCCGACGTTTTGACCCGCGACGCCTTTGAAAACGCGATCCGCACCAATGGTGCGATTGGTGGCTCGACCAACGCAGTAATCCACCTGATGGCTATTGCAGGCCGTGTTGGTATCGATCTGACGCTTGACGACTGGGATCGGCTGGGACGCGACGTGCCGACCATCGTGAATCTGATGCCGTCGGGAAAATACCTGATGGAAGAGTTTTTTTATGCCGGTGGTCTGCCAGTGGTAATCAAACGCCTAGGTGAAGCTGGTTTGTTGCATCGCGATACACTGACAGTATCTGGCGAAACCGCGTGGCATCAGGTCAAAGACGCGACCAATTTTAACGAAGACGTGATCCTGCCCGCTGATGCGCCCCTTGCAGAGCAGGGCGGCATCGCTGTCTTGCGCGGCAATCTGGCGCCCAATGGTGCCGTGCTCAAACCCTCTGCCGCCAGCCCGCATCTGCTGACCCATCGCGGTCGGGCGGTCGTGTTCGAGAATATCGACGACTATAAAGCCCGGATTGATGACGACGATCTGGATATTGACGAAACCTGCGTCATGGTGCTGAAAATGTGCGGGCCGCGCGGCTATCCGGGTATGTCCGAGGTGGGCAATATGGGTCTGCCGCCAAAGGTGCTCAAGAAAGGCATCACTGATATGGTCCGCATTTCTGACGCGCGGATGTCGGGCACCGCCTATGGCACGGTGATCCTCCATACCAGCCCCGAAGCTGCCGCCGGTGGGCCTTTGGCCATCGTACGGAATGGCGACATGATCGAGTTGGATATGCCGGGCCGCCGCATACATCTGGACGTTTCTGAGGTCGAGATCGCACGACGTTTGGCGGAATGGGAAAACCCTGTCGCGCCGCCCGCCAGCGGTTATGCCCGTCTGTTTCATGACCACGTACAGGGGGCGGACACCGGCGCCGACTTCGATTTTCTCGTTGGTTGCCGTGGCAACGCAGTGCCAAGGGATTCGCATTAGATGGCCAAACACACACTTGAAATCGCTATCGTCGGCGTAGGGAAAATCGCCCGCGATCAGCATATTCCCGCGATCTCAGGCACCCCCGCATTCACGTTGAAAGCAACGGCAAGCCGCAATGCGCAGGTGGGCGGGGTCGATGGCTACGGCGATCTGGATACGCTGCTGAATGCGCATCCTGAAATCACTTGTATCTCTCTGTGTACACCGCCGCAGGTGCGATATGCCGACGCGCGCCGGGCCTTGTTGGCGGGCCGACATGTGATGCTGGAAAAACCGCCTGGTGCGACGCTCAGCGAAGTGCATGACCTGATCTCCTTGGCTGAGGCGCGGGGTGTGACGCTGTTTGCGACCTGGCATTCAAGGCACGCGGCGAGCGTTGCGGCGGCGCGAGACTGGCTGCAAGGCAAGGACATCACAGGGGTCGAAGTAATCTGGAAGGAAGACGTACGTCGTTGGCACCCCGGTCAGGAGTGGATCTGGCAGGCCGGCGGTCTGGGTGTGTTCGATCCGGGCATCAACGCCCTGTCGGTCCTCAGCGCGATCTATCCCCGAGCTTTGCATCTGTCGGCTGCTGAGTTGTATTTCCCGGAAAACCGCGACACGCCAATTGCCGCCGATCTGACGTTCAATGATCCCGGAGGTGCGAACGTTTCAGCGGTCTTCGACTGGCGACAGACCGGACCGCAGACCTGGGATGTGAAAATCGAAACCTCGGACGGGACTGCAATCCTCCGCGATGGTGGGGCCCGGCTGGTTGTTGACGGCACTGAAATCAGTGCGGGGTCGGACCACGAGTACCGTGCGCTTTATGCCCAGTTTAGCGAACTGGTGGCCACAGGCGCATCTGACGTTGATCTGACCCCGATGTTTCATGTGGCCGACGCTTTTACATTGGGGCGCAGGCGGGCCGTCGCGCCCTTTGACTGGTAAGATCCCACTCGACGGGGCGTTGTCACAGTAACTCAACAATCGGCAGATTTCGTCTTTTTGATGGGACTTGAAGTCTCGTAAGGGCATTGTCAGAAGAAGCTGACTTGAACGGGGCAGGGCGGTTTCGTAGCGTTCCGGGATGACAAAACGCTCCCCTTTTGGCTACTTCAAGACCTCTCCTGAAATCATTCGCCTGGCGGTGATGATGTATGCCCGATTTCCGCTTTCGCATCGAAATGTCGAAGATTTGCTCCATGAGCGCGGCATCGACGTGAGCCATGAAACGGTACGTTTCTGGTGGAATGGATTTGGCCCAATGTTCGCCGCAGAAATCCGTAAAAACCGGATCAATCGGATGCGCGCTCATTCGAATTGGCAATGGCATCTGGACGAAGTTTTTGTGAAGATCAACGGTGAAATGCACTACCTGTGGCGGGCCGCCGCTCTCTCCGAGTGGCGTCAACTCGGTGCGGCATAAAGGGCAGCTTCATTGTCCTTGCAGAGACTGGTTCGCATTGGTCTGACAGCACCCTTTATATGATCCACCGCGAAAGGGTCACCGCCCGTCAGCTGATCACTGAGCGCGCTGCTCCACCGATCTGAGGTGGAGTGCGATCTTTAATGCAAAGAACCCACAGCCGACGGTCAACCCAGGCTGAGATGCCGCAGGTCCAGCGGGACGGATCCAGCGCATTGCGGAGGGGTGCAAGCAGGGAGGTTGGGCGGAATGCGCACGTTCGTGGCGCTTTGCTTGAACGGCAGCTCAGCGGGAGAAGCCGGCCTGATGCATTTGCAGCGAACATTGCTACGACACACCGGTCGAAACAGCGACCGAGTTGCGGCAGTGCAGCATAATTCCCCCAAACCGGCCGTTCGCTGCGCCCGTGTCCAATGTCTCAGATGCGGGACAAAGCCATCCTTCGCTGCACAGCGGCACTTAAAGGCTGGAGGAACTTCGGCTCTGCGGAAAATACCGAAAAATGCATGCAACCGTGCTTGCGCCCGAATTAGGTTGCAGAACTTAATCACCGAAGTCACACATGCTTCAAACGGGGGAAGAGTATGGCTAAAGAAAAGATAGGCTTTGTAGGCGTTGGGCTAATGGGCCACGGCATGGCGAAAAATATTTTGGTAGCGGGTTATCCGGTTACCGTCATCGCCCATAGCAACCGCATACCGGTCGAGGACTTGGTCGCCCAAGGCGCAACAGAGGCCGCTTCACTCGAGGAACTGGCTGGCAACTCTACGATCATCCATATTTGTGCCCCTGGCTCCCCGCAGGTGGAAGCGATTGTTGACGCACTTATGCCAGCTATGCGCCCCGGCACTGTGATTGTTGATTGCTCGACCTCAGACCCAAACTCAACTGCCGCCCTTGCTGCAAAACTCGAAGAGGGTGGTTTCCACATGGCAGACGCACCGCTGGGAGGCACTCCTATTCAGGCAGAAGCAGGGGAGCTTGCGGCCATGATTGGAGCGTCTGACGCCGTCTTCGAGAGACTCAAGCCAGTAGTCGCTACATGGGCAGGTTCGATCGTCCACATCGGGCCAAGCGGCGCCGGACATAAGATGAAGCTTCTGAACAATTTCCTCTCCTTGGGATATGCGGCTCTTTATTCTGAGGCGCTAGCCCTGTCGGAAAAAGTTGGCATTTCCACCTTGCAGTTTGACTCCGTTATTCGCGGCAGCCGTATGGATTGCGGCTTCTACCAAACCTTCATGGGATACGCAGTTGAGGGCGATCGCGAGGCCCACAAATTTACTTTGACCAACGCGCTGAAAGACATGTGCTATCTTGAATCCATGGCTGGGGCCGTGGCCTTGGCAAACCCGATTGGGAACGCGGTGAAAAATAGCTTTGCTCTAGCTCATGCAGCAGGAGGCAATGGGCCTGAGGACTACGTCCCGCATCTCACAGACTATGTTGCGAAACGAAATGGTGTAGAGAAAGCTTAGGTCCCAAAATCGTCTCGACGGGGGCATATATTCGAGCCCTTTGAGGTTCTGAAATTCGAGAAATGTCACTCGTTTAGGCACAGTTATATGAGGGTTAGACAAACAAAAACCCAGCCGATGATAGGCCAAGGGGTGTTTCAAATTCGCCTAAGTAACGGCATGCTTCACTTCATCCTTCGCGCTCTAATTTTTTACGCGCCAATTTCCGCGCACGGCGGATTGCTTCAGCAGAGGTGGTCCTGGTTCTTCGACCACTTTGCAGCCCTGTTAAGGTGGATCAGGGTTTCTTGTCAGGCTGCCATTCTCATTGGTTCTTTTTGGCTCGCATAGGCTTCGTCGGGGGTCAAGATGC
>Ga0075467_10004714_pt1 | contig 9991 bp, 10 predicted proteins | sample DEB08_DNA_9_FD_75067 | JGI IMG/M metagenome (GOLD analysis project Ga0075467, IMG submission 75067) | Aqueous microbial communities from the Delaware River and Bay under freshwater to marine salinity gradient to study organic matter... | ecosystem: Environmental > Aquatic > Marine > Coastal ... | reverse complement strand
GCTGTAATGGCTGCAGGCGGGACAGCTGCAGGCCTCGTCCAGGGGGCGCGGATCATCCTGGTGGCGGGCGTTCTTGATGTTGAGCACGCCAAGCCGGGTAAAGACCTGACCCGTGCGCCCGGACCGCGACGGCAGCACGCAATCCATCATATCAATGCCCCGCGCCACGGCACCGACAATATCATCGGGCTTGCCCACGCCCATCAGATAGCGCGGCTTGTCCACGGGCAATTGATCGGCCGCGTAATCCAGACAGCCAAACATCGCCTCCTGCCCTTCCCCCACGGCCAGACCGCCCACCGCATATCCGTCAAAACCGATCTCGCGCAGGGCCTCGGCAGACTGCTGGCGCAGGTCCTGCTCCAGCCCGCCCTGCTGGATGCCAAACAGCGCATGGCCCGGACGATCGCCAAAGGCCGCCTTTGAGCGCGCGGCCCATCGCATCGACAGCTCCATGCTGCTGGCGATCCGGTCGCGGTCGGCGGGCAATGCGGGGCATTCGTCAAAGCACATGACGATATCGGATCCCAAAAGCGCCTGTATCTCCATCGACCGCTCTGGTGTGATCTCGTGTTTGGAGCCGTCGATGTGGCTTTTGAAGGTCACGCCGCGCTCGGTCAGTTTGCGCAGATCGGCCAGGCTCATCACCTGAAACCCACCTGAATCCGTCAGGATTGGCCCGCTCCAGTTCATGAACTTGTGCAAGCCCCCCAAGGCGGCAATCCGCTCTGCAGTGGGGCGCAGCATCAGGTGATAGGTATTGCCCAGCAAGATATCGACACCCGTTGCCTTCACGCTTTCGGGCATCATCGCCTTGACCGTCGCGGCCGTGCCCACCGGCATGAAGGCCGGCGTGCGGATGTCGCCACGCGTGGTGCGGATCACACCGCTGCGGGCTTTGCCATCCTGGGCGTGCTTTTCAAAGGTGATCTGGGACATTTGGGCTTCCTCGATACAGGGGTTCTTGCTGCCTAAACCACGGCGGTATGACTTGCAATCGGTGCCATTTACCCTCAGATCATAGTTGTAATCATGAACCAAAGGACGGTGCGCGTGGACATTGAACAGTTGATTTTTGGCATTCTGGAAAACAACCTTGCCTGGCTGCTTCTGGCCGCCCTTGTGGTGATCTTGATCGTCAAGGCGGTCAAGATCGTGCCCCAGTCGGAACAGCATGTGGTCGAACGCTTTGGCCGTCTGCGCGCGGTGCTTGGGCCGGGGATCAACATGATCGTGCCCTTCATCGACCGGATTGCCCACAAGATCTCTATCCTTGAACGCCAGCTGCCCACCGCCAGCCAGGACGCGATTACCCGCGACAACGTGCTGACGCAGGTCGATACGTCGGTGTTCTACCGCATCACCGAACCCGAAAAGACGGTTTACCGAATCCGCGATGTGGACAGTGCCATCTCAACAACCGTGGCGGGGATTGTGCGCGCTGAAATCGGCAAGATGGATCTGGACGAGGTGCAGGCAAACCGCTCTGCCTTGATCCAGACCATCAAGGCCACCGTAGAGGACGCGGTGGACAATTGGGGCATCGAAGTCACCCGCGCCGAAATTCTGGACGTGAACCTTGATGCCGCGACCCGCGCCGCGATGATGCAGCAGCTGAACGCCGAGCGCGCCCGCCGCGCACAGGTGACAGAGGCCGAAGGGTCCAAACGCGCCGTTGAACTGGCCGCCGACGCCGAACTTTATGCCTCTGAACAGACCGCCAAAGCCCGCCGCGTGCTGGCCAATGCCGAAGCCTATGCGACACAGGTTGTGGCCAAGGCCATCAATGAAAACGGGTTGGAAGCCGCGCAATATCAGATCGCTTTGAAACAGGTCGAGGCGGTCGGTGCCATGAGCAGCGGCGCGGGCAATCAGACGGTGATTGTCCCGGCCGAGGCTTTGGCAGCCTTCGGTGATGCCTTCAAACTGTTGAAAGGGCGCGGATAATGGCAGATTATCTGACATTCTGGTGGGTCTGGATCTGCATCGCGCTGGCCTTGGGCGTGATCGAACTTCTGGCCCCCGGTTTCATCTTTCTGGGCTTTGCCATCGGTGCGCTGGTGATGGCAGGCATCGTGAGCCTGTTCTCGATCACGCATGTTGCTGCCCTGCTTGCGCTCTTTGCGATCTTGTCTCTGGCGGGGTGGATTGTGCTCAGGGCGGTGTTTCGCAATCAATCCAGCGGTGCGCGGATCATCACCCGCGACGTCAACGAAAATTAACGCCCCCCAACGCTGTTGAGCTTCCTTTCGCAGCCTGATAGTCGGCTCCTTTCAGCGGTTGAGGGGCGATCATGGACGAGTTGGTATTCGGTTGGGAAGAATGGATCGCACTGCCCGATCTCGGCATGCCCGCGATCAAGGCAAAGGTCGATACAGGTGCGCGCACCTCGGCGCTTCATGCCAGTGATATTGAGGTTTTCGGCCCTGCCGCGAAACCCAAGGTGCGGTTCAACGTGCACCCGATCCCTGCGCGTGACGACATCGTGATCACCTGCTCGGCCCCGCTGATTGACCGCCGCGAAGTGACCTCTTCCAACGGCGAATCCGAACAGCGCTATGTGATAGAGACAAATCTGGAAGTCGGCGGCCAGATCTGGCCAATTGAGATGACGCTGACCAATCGCGCGGGCATGTCCAGCCGCATGCTGCTGGGCCGTCAGGCGCTGAACGATCACATCACCATCTCTGCGACAGAGCGGCGCTTGCAGCCCGAACTCAGCTATGACGTCTACCACACCTCAGCGGTCCGCACGACAGCACCCAAACGCGCCCTGCGCATTGCCGTGCTCAGCCGCGAGGACAATTATTCCACCCGCCGTCTGGTCGAAGTGGGCGAAGCGCGCGGCCACACGGTCGAAGTGATCGACACGACCCGGTGCTACATGGCGATCAACACCATGTCGCCAGAGGTGCATTACGACGGCAAACGCTTGCCCCGCTATGATGCGGTGATCCCGCGCATCGGGGCCTCCATCACGCCCTATGGTACCGCCGTGATCCGCCAGTTTGAGACAATCGGCACCTATTGCGTCAACGGCTCTGCCGGCATCACCGCCAGCCGTGACAAGCTGCATGCGCATCAGGTGCTGGCCTCCAAGAAGATCGGCATGCCCACAACCGCCTTTGCCGCCTCCCCCAAGGATACGTCAAACCTGATGGCCCTGGTCGGGACGGCACCGCTGATCGTGAAACTGCTGGAATCCACCCAGGGCAAGGGCGTGGTGCTGGCCGAGACCAAAAAGGCCGCCGAATCCGTGATCGACGCCTTTCGCGGTCTCAAGGCGAACTTCCTTGTTCAGGACTTTGTAAAAGAGGCCGCGGGCGAGGATATCCGCTGTCTGGTGATCGCGGGCAAGGTTGTTGCCGCCATGAAGCGTACCGGTGCCGAAGGCGACTTCCGCTCCAACCTGCACCGGGGCGGATCGGCCAAGGTGGTGCGCATCACCAAGGAAGAACGCGACACCGCCCTGCGTGCGGCCCGCGCCTTTGGGCTGGGCAAGGCCGGTGTTGACCTGCTGCGCTCTGAGACGGGACCAAAGGTGCTTGAGGTAAATTCCTCTCCCGGTTTCGAAGGCATCGAAAAGGCCAGCGGCAAGGACATCGTCGGCAAGCTCTATGATGAAATCGAAGCGCGCGTCAAACCGCAGCCCGTGCGCAAGCGCAAAGGGGCCTGACGCAGGATCAGCGCGGCTTTATCTGACCCGAAACGGCAAAACGGCCCCCGCGCATCAGCGCCGGGGCCGTTTGATTTTTAGCAAATGCCTTATTCGGCCGGTGCGGCCTCCACATGGGTGGTAGGCAGCCCGTGCTTGGTCCGCTGGCCATCACGGTAGATGGCTTTCACCAGCGAAATGCCCATCAAGACCATCACGACGCTGAAAGGCAGCGCCCCGATCACCATCGCCGTCTGGATCGCCCCCAGACCGCCCGCCACGATCAAGCCGCCGACGACAAGGGCCAATGCAGCGCCCCAGAACAGGATATGCGGGCGCGCCTTGGGGCCCTCATCCCCAGCCGCATTAATCGTATTGATGATCAGCACCGCACTGTCTGCCGATGTCACCAGATAGGTCAGCAGCAAGATCACAACGATCACCGACATCACATAGGCCATCGTATCGCTGAGAATGACCGCCAGCATCGCAAACAATTGGTCGGACTGTCCGGCCCCCACAATCTCACCTTTGGCTGTGCCCGACAGCTCAAGGTCAATCGCGGTGCCACCCACCAGGGCGAACCAGACAAAACACATGACGGCGGGAATGATCATTGCCCCCAGCACATATTCGCGAATGGTTCGTCCCTTTGAAATGCGGGCAAGAAACACACCGACAAAGGGCGCGAATGCGATCCACCAGGCCCAGTAAAAAATCGTCCAACCGCCCTGCCAACCGGCCAGCGCATCGCCCATCTCGGTGCCGTCCTTGGACCAGACCGTTAGAATGTTGCCGGGGATGGACAACAGATAATCCCAAATACCCACAACCAACGTGGTCAGCCCGAAAACGGTCGATCCGAAAACCAAAAAGAAGGCCAGCACGAAAAAACTCAGCCCCATGTTGATGTTGGACAGCCATTTGATGCCCTTGCCCACACCAGACAGCGCCGACATCGTCGAGGCCCCCATGATCACGACCAAGGCCACGACGATCCCCATCGTGGAAGACGACTTTGTGCCATCCTCGGCGGTGGAATACAGCCAATCGCCAACGCCAATGCGCGACAAGCCAGAGATGAACTGCTCAACCCCGAACCCCAGGGTCTGCGCCACCCCCAGAACGGTGGCGACGACCGCAACCACATCAATCGCATGTCCCAAAGGCCCCGAAAGCGCCTTGCCGAAAATCGGGGTCAGTGCCGACCTGATCGTCAAAGGCAGCCCGCGACGGTATGAAAAATACCCAAGGGCCAGACCGACAATCGCATAAGAGGCCCATGCCGCCAGCCCCCAGTGGGTGAAAGACCAGATATAGGCATCGCGCACATTTCCAGCAGTGCTGCCTTCGGTAAGCCCCATGATCGTACTTGGGTTCTTGGCAAAGTGGTACATCGGCTCGGCGGTTGCAAATGTCAGCATGCCGATGCCGATCCCCGCCCCGAACATCATCGAAAACCACGAGAAATTGGAAAACTCGGGCCTGTCTTCATCATGGCCCAACCGCATCTTTCCCGCCGCAGGCCATAACGCCAGCGCAAAACAAAGGATCACAAAGAACGCCATGACATAGACGTACCAATAGCTGAAAGTCGCAAGGATGATATTGTTCAGCGCGCCCAAAACCGATGCCGCCTGATCCGGAAAGGCGATCGCCCAAAGGATCAAGGCCCCGACAAGTATTTTCGCCGTGATCGCGACGTCCTTGGTAAACCCACGATAAAACCCCGATGCGGCGACTTTGATCGGTAGATGTGTGACTGGTGGTTTGACTGGCATTTTTTGTCCCCCATTGGGCGGTGTCAACGTTCACAGCCCGTTGAAATTTGCACCCTCATTGGCTCTTTATTGAGGGTGACTGCCACCAACCTGACCAAAAACAGCGCAAAATCAAACAATTTCTGAATATTTATGCCTAACCCATGGGCGGTTTGAAAAACCCTGCGATGGTTTTGCCTGCAAATCTGCGCCGCCCTTTGACGTGTCATACGCCTGCGCAAGCACCGCAAAACCCGATGTTCACCCGGTCTCGGCTGGTCCCCGTCCTCCCCCCACTGGACGCCGCCCGGTTCAAACCCTATATAAACACTCAGAAAAGCAATGAGGCCCTCATGACAGACCAATCCCAGCCCATGGAAGGCACGCCCCTGATCGCGCCTTCAAGCACCGATCACCCGCTCTACGAGCAGATCGTAGAGGCCTGCCGCACGGTCTATGACCCTGAAATTCCAGTGAATATCTACGAACTTGGCCTCATTTACACCATCGACATCGACACCGAAAATGCGGTCGACATCAAGATGTCCCTGACAGCGCCGGGCTGCCCGGTCGCGGGCGAAATGCCCGGCTGGGTCGCCGATGCGGTCGAACCCCTGCCCGGCGTCAAACATGTTAACGTGGAACTGGTCTGGGAACCGCCATGGGGCATGGACATGATGTCAGATGAGGCCCGGCTTGAACTGGGCTTTATGTAAGACCGCTTGAGACCGCAGCGGTCCTTGGCTATCTTGGACCCAATAGGAGACAGAACATGTTCGGCATCCCCGGAAAACAAGCCGTCACCATCACCCCCAAGGCCTCGGCGCAGATCTCAAAGCTGATGGCCTCGGCAGGCCACGCAGGGCTGCGCATCGGCATCAAGAGGGGCGGATGCGCGGGTATGGAATATACCATGGAATATGTCGATCAGGCAGATCCCAATGACGAGGTCGTCCAGCAAGACGGCGCCTGTGTGATGATCGCCCCCATGGCGCAGATGTTCCTCTTTGGCACCGAAATCGACTATGAGACGACGCTGCTGGAATCCGGCTTCAAATTCAACAACCCCAATGTGACAGAGGCTTGCGGCTGCGGTGAATCGATCAAATTCGACGAGTCCCTCACCGCCAAATGAGCCTGAGCGCTGCGGATACCGCCTTTGCGCGGGAACTCTTCGCATCCATCCCCGCCCTGACCACCCGCAAGATGTTTGGCGGCTTGGGCATCTATTCAAACGGTGTGATCTTTGCGCTCATGCGCTCTGACGGCCAGCTGTTGCTCAAGGCCCAATCCGTCCCCTTTACCGCGACATTGGCCACCATGGGGTCCACCCAATGGACCTATACCCGCAAGACGGGTGCGCAGGCCGCGATGCCCTATTGGACCCTGCCCGATGCCGCCCTGGATGATCCGGAACTGGCCGGCCAACTTGCATCGCAAGCGCTGGCCGCGTTGCTTTAGCACGGCACATCGCGTAAGCCTGCCGGGTCTGGCCCAGGCGCACCTATTGCGCGGGACCCGGGCATCAACGGGCACAGATTGATCACAGCAACAAGAGGACAGCCATGCGCCGCAAGATTGCCGCCGGAAACTGGAAAATGAACGGCACAGGCGCTGCCCTGGCCGAACTGGATGCCATCGCCGCAGGCCTGCCGACTGCACCTCCAGAGGTGGTGATCTGCCCGCCAGCCCCGCTGCTCTTTCGCGCCGCCAAAGTGGCGGCAGCTGCCGGCCTGTCGATCGGCGCACAAGATTGCCACATGCAAACCTCGGGGGCCTTCACCGGCGACATCTCCGCCCAGATGATCGCCGATACAGGTGCCACCTTTGTCATCGTCGGCCATTCCGAACGCCGTGAGGCCCATGCCGAATCCGACAGCGATGTCCGCGCCAAGGCCAAGGCCGCCTGGGCTGCGGACCTCACCCCGATCATCTGCATCGGCGAGGAACTTGACGAACGCGAGGCCAACAACACGCTCGACATCATCGGCGGCCAGCTTGCAGGCTCCGTGCCCGATGCCGTGACCGCAACCAATACCGTCATCGCCTATGAACCGATCTGGGCCATCGGCACCGGCAAGGTGCCCAGTCTCGACCAGATCATCGAAGTCCATGATTTCATCCGCGCCCAATTGACCAAACGCTTCGGCGCGCAAATCGGCAATGCCCTCCCCCTGCTCTACGGCGGCTCTGTCAAACCCGACAATGCTGCCCACATCTTTGCAGCCGGAAACGTCGACGGCTTTCTCGTCGGCGGTGCCTCCCTCACAGCGCGCGACTTCCTGCCGATCATCTCAGCCCTCACTTGAAGGCCCTCCTCTTTTTGGCCTTAAATACCTAAGGGCCCCACATGCAAAAGGCGGCACATCAAATCTGATGCGCCGCCTTTTCAGTTTCAAACCAGAAGGATCTACCTGGTGATGATCTCCGGGCCCATCATCATCGTCGGCAACCAGGTGCTCAGGATCGGGATATAGGTCACCATGATGAGGAAGACGAAAAGCACCGCCAGGAAGGGCAGCGCCGCCCGTACAACATTCATCATCGGCATATTCGCCACCCCAGAGGTCACAAAGAGGTTCAGACCCACAGGCGGCGTGATCATCCCGATCTCCATGTTCACCACCATGATGATGCCCAGGTGAATGGGATCGATGCCCAGCTCAATCGCAATCGGAAACACCAGCGGTGCAACGATCACCAACAGACCCGAAGGCTCCATGAATTGCCCCCCAATCAGCAAGATCACGTTCACGATCACCAGGAACATGATCGGACCAAAGCCCGCATCCAACATCGCCGCAGAAATCTGCTGCGGGATCTGCTCGTCGGTCAGCACGTGCTTGAGGATCAGCGCATTGGCGATGATGAACATCAAGGTCACGGTCAGCTTGCCCGCCTCAAACAGCGTATTGCGGGTGTCACGGTGAAAGAACACGCTGATCAGCGCCATAGGCTTTTTCAACAGCGAGATATTCTGCCCGTCGCCCGACACATGCAGCGGACCCATGTCCCGGTAGACAAAGGAGGCGATGAAAAAGGCATAGACCGCCGCGACCGCCGCCGCTTCCGTGGGGGTAAAGATACCGCCATAGATGCCGCCCAGAATGATCACGATCAGGAACAGACCCCAGCCCGCCTCAAACCCGGACCGGCGCACTTCGCCCCAGCCCTGCCATTCGCCCTTGGGCAGATTGCGCACCTTTGCGATGATATAAATCGTCAGCATCAGCATGAAACCGGCCAGCAGCCCCGGGATAACCCCGGCCAGGAACATCCGACCCACCGACACATCCGTGGCAGAGGCATAGACCACCATCACGATCGACGGCGGGATCAGGATGCCCAAGGTGCCCGCAACTGCGATCACACCAGCTGCGAAGTCCTTCGTATATCCGACTTCGCGCATGCCTACGATCACGATCGACCCGATCGCAACCACGGTCGCTGGCGAAGAGCCACTCAGCGCCGCGAACAGCATACAGGCAAACACGCCCGCAATCGCCAGACCACCGGGCAGATGCCCCACCAGCGCAATGGAGAACCGGATGATCCGCCGCGCCACACCGCCCGTGGACATGAAACTGGAAGCCAGCACAAAGAACGGAATGGCCAGCAATGTATAATGGCCCGCCATCGCCTGAAACAAGGTCTGTGCAATCGACGCCATGGAGGTGTCAGACAGGACCAACAGGAACATGATGGAGGAAAGGCCGAGCGAAACGGCAATTGGCACACCAATCAGCATCAAGCCTACGACCATGGAAAAGAGAACAAAAACTTCCATGCGCTCAGTCTCCCGCATTCATATGTTTGACGTCTTCAATCGCATCTTCAACCTCGTGGCTGACGATCAAGCTGTCTTGTTGACCCCGCACCACACGCAAGGTTGCCTGCACAAATCGAAACACAAGCAATGCCATGCCAATCGGCAAGATTGCATAGGGAATGAAGCGCGGCAGCTTTTCATAGGCCTCGCCCTCATTCATGATGGGTTCAATCCAGCGCAACCATTCCGGAAATGGCATATCGACAACTTCGTACCACGCCTGGTCGCGGCTGTCGGCAAACCCGGTGGGGAACCAGCGGCCGGTCGTCGCATCCAGCCCAGCAAACGGTGCCCAGTAATCCCACGCCCCCTTCATCAACATGACCGCATAGATCACGCAGATCACCCCTGACACGATGGCCAGAACCCGGCGCGGTCCCTTGTCGAAAAGGTTCACCACAGCGTCTACACCAAGGTGGGCTGTAACCTTGACGGCATAACTCACGCCGAACAGGACCAGCCATGCAAACAGGAACGTCACCGCTTCAAGTCCCCAGATCAGACCGGTGTTGAACCCGTAGCGTAAAACAACGTTTATGAATGTAATGATTGTCATCAAGCCAAGGATCAACGCAATCGCGGTCTCCTCAAAGCTGTGTACAAAGCGGCCCAAAGCACCGCGTGGTTCGAAATGCGAAGACATCGCCGCTCCCCCTTCAAAGCAGTATGTTCAAAAACCCGGTCCGCACCTTGGTGCGAACCGGGCAGATCGCGATTACGCGCAGATCAATGCTTGGCGTTGATCGC
>Ga0075467_10004712_pt1 | contig 9994 bp, 7 predicted proteins | sample DEB08_DNA_9_FD_75067 | JGI IMG/M metagenome (GOLD analysis project Ga0075467, IMG submission 75067) | Aqueous microbial communities from the Delaware River and Bay under freshwater to marine salinity gradient to study organic matter... | ecosystem: Environmental > Aquatic > Marine > Coastal ... | reverse complement strand
GTTGCAATATCACCAATAGGCTCCATTTATCCCCAATTTGCGCCAGGACCGTACGAATGGGGCAAAGATTAAGCCCCAGTTTTTTCTCAATTTCTTCTCTCATTTTCATTTTTTATCCGGTTACTAAAAAGTGCCTACTTACGAATAGTGCCTAGTGTTTTTATATCTATTTCATCTGCTGATGCAGCGTAACCCTTTTTTTCAAATTATTCTCAAGGAGACATAAAATGTCCAAATCACTCACCGGATTAACACTCGCGACAACCCTCTCTCTCACCGGCGTTGCAGTCGCGGCGGAAGGCCTCAGCCAAAAAGATCTCGCACGCGGTCTGCTGGAGCAAGGCCTAGCGCAGGGTGATCGCGGTTTTATCATGGATCATGTGGCCGAAGGATATATCCAACACAACCCACAGGCTGCCGATCGTCGGCAAGGGCTGCTGGATTTTGTCGACTTCATTCAAACCATGGATCCGCCCATGAAAGTCACACCGCTTCGGATGATCACAGATGGGGCCTATACTGTGGTGCACCAAGAATCCGAGTTCTTTGGCCCGAAAGTTATCATCGATGTGTTCCGCTTCGAAGATGGGAAAATCGCAGAACATTGGGATAGTATCCAAGACCGGGTCACTGAAACCGCAAATGGTCGCACGATGACAGATGGGGCGACAGAAATTGCAGATTTGGATAAAACTGAGGCAAACAAAGCCTTGGTCCAAGCCTTAGTTGCGGATGTTTTGATCGGTGGCAATATCGAGAAAATCGACACCTATATCAGACCTGACTATCGCCAGCACAATCCATATGTTGCCGATACCAGAGATGGGCTAAAGCAATTCATCACCTATTTGGCCGACAGCAACATAGCCTTTGGCTATGAGAAAGTGCACCTAACTTTAGGCGAAGGCAATTTCGTATTCACCCAATCTGAAGGCATATACGACGGCGCCGCCACTGCATTTTATGATCTGTGGCGGGTTGAAGATGGGAAAATTGCCGAGCATTGGGATGTTGTTCAAACAATTCCAGAAGAATTTGCCCACGACAACGGCATGTTCTAACATCACCACCCGCTTACCTGCGATCAAAAGCAGGTAAGCGGGATCACTCAAGCCTGTGCTGCATTTTCTCGCACAGTTAAAAAGTTAGATTTGCCATATGGTGATGTTCTACGCATCATACTTAGACACAAAACCAAACGCGTGTTTACCTGCAGAGCCTTGCGCTGAGATACCGTTTAGTGGCGTAAGCATTTGAGCTCTGCGTTCTGCCAAACGAAGATGCGCTGCTCTCGAACGGCGACTTTGTTAGACCTTAAGAACTCAATCGGCGCAATAATTTCATGATGGGAATTTCTATATAACGCAGCAGCAATTGTGCAAAAATTATAGAAAATATCGCAGTGAGCGTGAATATCATCCAAGTTTGTGCAACTGAAATCGTGGCAAGCTGTGCCCTGTCTGTCGATCGTAAGACCATTACGGCTGCGAGCGCCAAAAATGGTATGTGGAATAAATAGATTCCAAAAATACATTGGGAAATAGTTTTGCAAGCCTGCCCCAATGGACTCATCCATTTTGCTCCAAACACAAGTGAATTCCAAATCACCATTGATAATCCAACAGAAAATATCGTTATTGAAGATCCAAAATAAACTACAAGAACCGGTTCTGGTAACCTGTATAACCACGCGTCCTCAATATGTACGGGCGTATAACAGCAGATAATAATCATGAATAACCCAGCGAATCCTAGGCCACGCCACGAGTGCTTTACGGCGCTGCTTGACGCTCTGTAATACGCAATCGCTAATCCCATTCCAACGAGGAAGGGAGGCAAACGGAACCACGGGTGGTAATACAAATGTTTGGCAGCATCCGACGCCGGTAAGCTTTGGTACGTATCCAAAAACACGCGGCCGGCAGAAATGTCTGATATGTGCAAATAAGCCACCCGAGACCCTGTCGTAATCAGTATGGCCAATCCTAAAATAAGCAAGGGACGTGTGCATTTCAAAATGAGAGTTAATAACGCTGGCATAAGCAAAAAGAACAGCATCATCACTTCCATTGACCAACCAACCGGGATGACATTGCCAACACCTAGGGTGACGCCCAGAAATACAGCGGAGAGAGCAAACTGCAACGGATCAAATGGTGATCCTAGTTGAAACAGGAGAAGTGCTAAGTAGTAGAGTGGTAAGATACGCGACAGACGCTTCAAAACAAAACTTCGCACGTCGATGCGCCCTAAACGTGTATGCTCATCCAGCAATGTCGAAGTTAACAAAAACGATGATACAAGAAAGATCGCGTCTACGCCAAAGGGTTGCCAAGCGAATGTCATCCATGTTGGCAGTTGCTCAATGAGAGCAAGGGCTGCATCGCTTCCTCCATAGCTGAAGACACCAAATACAACATGAAATAGGACGACTTGCAAAATACCAATAGCGCGAACTAAATCCAGAAAATGGTAATGCTCAGTATGCGTTGACATCAGTCTGATTTTTTACATGTAAATGAATGTTTTAATCAAGACGATTTATCAGAGCGCGGATATTCTATCTTGTTGAAAATCAATTTCTTAACCACAGTCGCCTCCAGTTTGTGTCTTCCCAGCTTCATTTAGACACATTAGGACACTAAATTTGCCGTGAGCTCAAGAGACGTTACTGAGGCGCTATGGGCTTTGGGATGTAAAATCTGGCGCCTTTGTCTCGGCATCTTGCGTTGTCGGCGGTGGCAGCTGTTCTTGAGCAGATCTATATACGCCCATGGCAATGTTTGAATTTTTTACCAGACCCACACGGGCAGGCCTCGTTCCGGCCAGGATTGCCCCAGGTGGCGCGATCATTTTCGTTGAAAGCACCGGGTTCTGACGGGGTGTCATCCACTGATTGCGCCGCAGCTGCAATGGCCGCTTGTTGCCGGGCCATTTCTTCCATAATCGCCTTTTGCTCTTCGGCCGTGCGCATACGCACATGTGCCAAAAGCTGAGTCACCCGCTCGCGCAATCCATCGAGCAAATTCTGAAACAATTGGAAGGCTTCAGATTTATACTCATTGAGCGGATCACGTTGCGCATAGCTGCGAAACCCAACCACAGAGCGCAGATGCTCCAGAGTCAGCAAATGCTCGCGCCATTTGCTATCAATGGTTTCTAGCAAAATTTGCTTTTCAATCATCCGCATATTTTCAGGTCCAAACTCGACCGCCTTGCGGGCCATGAAATCATCACTAAGATCTTCGAGCTTTTCGCGGATCGTGTCATCATCGACACCCTCTTCCGCCGCCCAGTCCACTACCGGCGCATCAAGCCCTAAGTTCTCTGCAAGGGCTGCTTGTAGGCCCTCCACATCCCATTGATCGGCGTAGGATTTCGGCGGCATAAATTGCGTCACCAAGTCATCAATCACCTGATGGCGCATATCCTGTGTGATTTCTGCCAAATCATCGGCTTCCATGATCTCGCGACGTTGGCCGAAAATCACTTTCCGCTGATCATTCATCACATCATCGAATTTCAAAAGCTGTTTGCGGATGTCAAAGTTGCGACCTTCCACTTTGGCCTGCGCGCGTTCTAGGGATTTATTGACCCAAGGGTGCACAATCGCCTCGCCCTCTTTCATGCCCAAAGTGTTGAGCACTTTTTCCAAACGCTCCGAGCCGAAAATCCGCATCAAATCATCATCCAAAGACAGGAAAAAGGAACTGCGACCAGGATCCCCTTGCCGGCCAGATCGACCACGCAATTGGTTATCAATGCGGCGCGACTCGTGCCGTTCGGTGGCCAAAACATAAAGCCCGCCAGCATCTTTGACCGCCTGCTCATCGCTGGCGTGCTCTTCTTCGATCCGGCTGCGAATATCATCTGGGTTCGCCTCAGGGTCCGCCGCAATGGCCTCCATAATAGAGAATTCAACATTGCCGCCCAATTTGATGTCCGTACCCCGCCCGGCCATATTGGTCGCAATCGTCACTGCACCCAGCTTACCTGCATCGGCAACGATTTTGGCCTCTTGCTCATGCTGGCGCGCGTTCAAAACATTGTGCGTGATGCCAGCAGCGGTCAACAATTCTGACAGAAACTCTGACTTCTCAATTGAGGTTGTGCCGACCAAAACAGGTTGCTTTTTCTCATGAGCCACTTTGATGGCGTCAACGACAGCGTTGTATTTTTCACCGGCGGTCCGATAAACTTGATCATCCTCATCCACACGCGCAACCACGCGATTGGTGGGCACTTCCACAACACCCAAGCCATAAATTTCATGAAATTCATCAGCTTCGGTCAAGGCTGTGCCCGTCATGCCGCCCAATTTATCGTATAGGCGGAAATAATTTTGAAAGGTGACCGAAGCCAAAGTGACATTTTCGGCCTGAATGGTGCAGCCTTCCTTAGCTTCAATGGCCTGATGCAACCCATCAGAGAGGCGCCGACCAGCCATCATCCGGCCCGTAAATTCGTCGATCAACACCACTTCGCCATCCCGCACGATATAGTCTTTATCCCGGGTGAAGAGCTTATGCGCCCGCAGACCTTGGTTGACGTGGTGCACAATGGTCGTGCTTTCTGGATCATAGAGCGATTGACCCTCCGGCAGAATGCCCTTGCCACTCAGCACCTCTTCCAACCATTCGTTGCCTTCATCGGTGAAGGTCACATTTTTGGTCTTTTCATCTAACGTATAATGGGCCTCCAGAACATCTGGGATCAGCTGATCAATGGTCTTGTACAGCTCCGAGCGATCTTGCGATGGGCCAGAAATAATCAGCGGGGTGCGCGCCTCATCAATCAAAATTGAATCCACCTCATCCACAATGGCGAAATTGTGGAATCGTTGATGCATTTGGCTCAACTCGGCCTTCATATTGTCGCGCAAATAATCAAACCCAAGCTCGTTATTCGTCGCATATGTGACATCACAGGCATAGGCTGCGGCTTTTTCATCATCGGGTTGCTGAGGGTAAACCACCCCAGTGGTCAGGCCCAAAGCCCCATAGACTTTCGACATCCAATCCGCATCGCGCCGCGCCAAATAGTCATTGACTGTTACAATATGCACACCCTTGCCGGTCAAAGCATTAAGATAGGCCGGAAAGGTCGCCACCAAGGTTTTACCCTCACCGGTTTTCATTTCTGCGATATTGCCTTCATGCAAGAATATGCCACCCATCAGCTGCACATCAAAGGCACGCAGGCCCAAGGCGCGCTTGGCGGCCTCGCGACAATTGGCAAAAGCCTCTGGCAGAAGGCTGTTTAAATCCTCACCAGATGTGGCGCGATCTCGCAGTTCAGCCGTCTTGGCCACCAGGCCCTCATCGCTCAGAGCTTCAAACTCAGGTTCAAGCGCGTTGATTTTCTCGATCAACGGCCGGGTCGCTTTGACCTTGCGATCATTTGGTGTGCCAAAAACTTTTTTAGCAAGTGTTCCTAGACCCAGCATATTCGCTCCGCATGGTTATTCAAATCAAATGAGGGATTTGCTTGCCCACCGCGCCACCGCAGCTTATGAAAAGCCAAAGGCATGTGCAGAGTTGAGCCGGCCCCCTCCGGGCCACCCAAACGATGTATGGGTCCCGCATTACAGTGTCAACGGCGCGGGCCAGTCCGTGCGCATCAAAGGATAAAACAATGGCAAAATCATCCACAATCTTCCGCAACATAGCCTTTACTTTGTTCTTATCCACACCCTTGGCCGCTCAAGAAGCTAATTTGACCACCGTGGTTGCCACCGTAAACGGCACAGAACTGACGCTCGCCCATGTGCTTGACATCAAACGGCAGCTTCCAGAGCAGTATAGAAACCTTGAAGACAGCGTATTGTTCAATGGAATAATCGAACAATTGGTTCAGCAACAACTCTTGGCCAGCTCCGTAGAAACCCCGCCAAGCTGGCTGCCCACAGCGATGGAAAATCAAGAGCGCAACCTGCTGTCTACAACTGTCATTGAAGACATTCGCGCAGGCGCGCTCAGTGACGCGGCGCTGCAATCTGCCTATGAGGCCAAATTCCCTGCCGGTGGCGGCGAAGCAGAATATCAAGCCTCACATATTTTGCTCGAAACCGAGGACAAAGCACGTGAGCTTTTGAAGCTTTTGGATGAGGGCGCAGATTTTGCAACGCTCGCCCAGGAACATTCAACTGGCCCCTCCGGCCCGCGCGGTGGTGATTTGGGCTGGTTTGGTAAGGGTCAAATGGTGAAACCCTTTGAAGATGCAGTTCTCAACATGGAGCCAGACACCTATACCGGCCCAGTGCAAACCCAATTTGGCTATCATCTCATCTTGTTGAGAGACCGCAGGGTAATGGCACCCCCCAGCTTTGAAGAGGTTCGGGGCGAGCTGGAAATTGAGCTGCAAAATGCCGCTGTCGAAGCACATTTGCGCGCCTTAATGGATGAGGCGGATGTCACCCTGCTGAGCGATGGCATTGATCCATCCGTGCTATCAACCTTGGATCAATAACATCATGACACAGATATCCCCTCTGGCCCCTGCAAATTTTCCAAATCTGCCCGCCATTGACGGGGTGCGCTTCGCCACGGCAGCCGCTGGGGTGAAATACCCCGGACGGACCGACGTCATGCTGGCCGCCATTGCGCCAGGAGCGGCCATCGCAGGCGTCTTCACCCGCTCCGCGACCCGCGCGGCCAGTGTCTTGGATTGTCAGGATAAAATTGGCGGTGATATGTCAAAAGGTGCGGCAATACTTGTCAATTCCGGCAATGCAAACGCCTTCACAGGCGCTGCGGGAAAGGCCTCGGTTGGCCGTATCTGTGCCGCTGTCGCCGCCCGGCTCAATATTCCCGCTGAAGCGGTTTTCACCTCCTCAACCGGGGTGATTGGTGAGGTCTTATCAGATCAAAGAATCACAGATTGCCTCGACCAACTGACAGCCTCCCTAAACCCCGCGGCGCAGGAAGAGGCCGCACGGGCCATCATGACGACCGACACCTTTCCCAAAGGTGCGTCAAAGATACTGGAAATAGATGGACAGCCCGTGACCATCAGCGGCTTTGCCAAAGGATCCGGCATGATCGCCCCGGATATGGCGACTATGTTGATCTATATCTTCACAGATGCAAAAATTTCACAGCCAGATCTGCAAGCCCTGCTCGGGGATTTGACCGATCAAACCTTCAATTGCATCACCGTCGACAGCGACACCTCAACCTCTGACGCGCTCATCTGTGCTGCAACAGGAGCCTCAGGTGTAGATGTAACGGACAGCCGTGAGTTCGCAGAGGCGTTGAAGGAGGTCATGCTTGACCTGTCCCATCAAGTGGTCAAAGACGGCGAAGGCGCAACAAAATTTGTCACGGTTGAAGTGACCGGTGCCAAAAATGATGCCGACGCTCGCAAAGTGGCGATGTCTATCGCCAACTCTCCCTTGGTCAAAACGGCGATTGCTGGTGAAGATCCCAACTGGGGTCGCATTGTCATGGCCGTTGGAAAATCCGGCGCCGAGGCAGATCGCGACCGGCTTTCCATTTGGTTTGGACCGCATCTGGTGGCCGAAAATGGCTGGGTTGCCCCAAGCTATACAGAGGAAGCGGGCGCGAGCTATATGCAGCAAGCTGAGTTGATTATTCGCACAGATCTCGGTGTCGGCACGGCGCAAACCACGGTTTGGACATGTGATTTGACGCATGGCTATATTGAAATTAACGCGGATTACCGCTCGTGAAAACGATCCTGGTCTCTGCAGTTGCCCTTATCGATCCAGATGGTCGTGTGCTTTTGGCACAACGTCCCGAAGGAAAATCCATGGCCGGCCTTTGGGAATTTCCCGGCGGCAAGGTCGAAGCGGGAGAAACCCCAGAGGCCGCCTTAATTCGCGAATTAGAAGAAGAATTGGGCATTAACACTTGGCAAAGCTGCCTTGCCCCGCTGACATTTGCCAGCCATGCCTATGAAGATTTTCACCTTTTAATGCCGCTCTTCGCCTGCCGGAAGTGGCAAGGTCTTCCGCAACCTCAGGAAGGGCAGTCCATAAAATGGGTTCGAAAACAGGACCTTAGATCTTATCCCATGCCTGCCGCAGATCTACCTTTGATTCCCATCCTATACGATTGGCTCTAATTCTATCCACAGTCTTAGTAACTCTTACATAATTTCAATGTAACTTGTCCCCAATAGGTTTGGGAAAAAGTGCAATGGATCAAAAAGACAGCGCCAACAATCAATCAATCGTGAAAACGATTATGATGGGATCGCGGATTTTAGCTCAAGGGGATTTACAAAGGCGAAGCCGCCAAAGGGGCAATCCAAATCAAGATCGGGCAAAAACTCTTTGTGGGTCAACCGGTTTCATAGAAGGCAAAGAAAAATGGCGCCCGATCGGAGCGCCATTTTTTATCTTTAAAAATTAAGTCAGCTTGCGTTCGACTTCTTCGCGCTCAAAAATTTCGATCACATCATTTGGTCTGATATCATCATAATTTTCAAAGGCCATGCCACATTCTTGGCCCGATTGCACCTCAGGCACCTCGTCTTTGAAGCGCTTCAGTGTTTTCAGTGTGCCTTCATGAATAACAACGTTATCGCGCAGCAAGCGTACCCCAGCGGAGCGCCGAGCCACGCCTTCGGTCACCAAGCAACCAGCCACTTTGCCAACGCCCGACACTTTGAACACTTCTTTGATATTGGCGTAACCAATGAATGTTTCGCGAATTTCGGCGCTCAATAGACCAGAGGCCGCCGCTTTCACATCATCAACCAAATCATAAATCACTGAATAATAGCGAATCTCAACGCCTTTTTGGTTGGCTGTGTTCCGCGCGGAGGTATTTGCCCGCACGTTAAAGCCAAACACCGGCGCCCCAGAGGCTTCGGCCAATCCGATATCTGTTTCTGTGATCGCACCGACACCAGAGTGCAAAACCCGCACCCGAACTTCGTCATTGCCGATTTTCGCCATGGCCTGCACGATCGCTTCCGCAGAGCCCTGAACGTCGGCTTTCAAAAGAATTGGCAGCTCGCTGATATCTTCATTGGCCTTCGCATTGGCCATGAGCTGTTCCAAAGTTGTCGCGGCACCTAGGGCGGCGCGTTTATCTTTGGCCGCTTGCGCACGATATTCTGCAATTTCGCGCGCCTGGGCTTCGGTTTCCACCACATTTAGAACATCGCCCGCTTCCGGTGTGCCGTTCAGGCCCAGAACTTCAACAGGCGTTGACGGCCCAGCGGTCTTAATCCGTTCCCCGGAGTCGCTGATCAAGGCGCGTACTTTGCCCCATTGTTCCCCAACCACGAAAATATCGCCAAGTTTCAGCGTCCCGTTTTGCACCAAAACAGTGGCCACAGGTCCACGCCCGACATCCAACTGCGCTTCAATGACAGCGCCGGAGGCTGCACGGTTTGGATTGGCTTTCAGCTCCAAAATTTCAGACTGCAAAGCAATCGCTTCCAGCAATTGATCCAAGCCTTGGCCCGTTGTCGCAGAGACTTCTACGTCTTGGACCTCACCGGACATTTGCTCCACGATCACCTCATGTTGCAACAAATCGGTCCGCACTTTTTGCGGATCAGCTGCAGGGCGGTCAATTTTGTTGATGGCCACAATCATCGGCACATTGGCCGCCTTTGCGTGGGCAATCGCCTCAATTGTTTGTGGCATCACCGCATCATCTGCAGCAACAACCAAGATAACAATATCTGTGACTTGCGCACCGCGTGAGCGCATCGAGGTAAAGGCCGCGTGGCCCGGGGTGTCGAGGAAGGTCAAAAGATCGCCATTCTGCTCAACCTGATAGGCGCCGATATGCTGGGTAATGCCGCCGGCTTCACCGGAGACCACCCGCGCATTACGGATCGCATCCAAAAGCGAGGTTTTCCCGTGATCAACATGGCCCATAACCGTGATGATTGGCGCACGAGGCTTAAGATCTTCAGGACTATCAACCACTTGGTCAATCACATCCTCAACATCCGCATCAGAAACGCGCACAATTTTGTGACCAAACTCTTCCACGATCAACTCAGCTGTATC
>Ga0075467_10004710_pt1 | contig 9995 bp, 8 predicted proteins | sample DEB08_DNA_9_FD_75067 | JGI IMG/M metagenome (GOLD analysis project Ga0075467, IMG submission 75067) | Aqueous microbial communities from the Delaware River and Bay under freshwater to marine salinity gradient to study organic matter... | ecosystem: Environmental > Aquatic > Marine > Coastal ... | reverse complement strand
TTTGTAATTAATGGGTGATTAAGACTTCGGTGCTACACTGATATTAGCGTAATCATTTGAACTAAATTGGGCTACCCTGCGACGTTTTTTCCTTTCATAATCATAATCTACATCGTTTTGGGTAAATAAAGCTTGGCTTTCTTGCTCAAGGCAACAGTCTGCCCCTAGTTTTTGTAAAATATCACTATAACGTTGGGCTTGCTCATACTCCAAACCTCGTTTTAGTGTCACCATTTTGCCTGAAAACAAGCGGGCAAGTGATTCTTTATCCTTTAAATTAAATGCTTTTGAGAAGCGCTCTGAAACATCAGTGGTTGATCTGTCATTTAAAGTGTTACCAGAAAACACAACTTTGTATGTCGTTGTCGGGCTCATAGGGTTCATCCTTAATTATGAGGTGTAGAGTCAGTATTAGCTAACACGCAAGGGCTAGTGTGATAAATAATCAGTTTGTTTGCATTTTATACAAAGTCAAGTCTAAAAGCTAGTATTATGCGCTAGGTCTAATTTTCAGATTGATTTTTGCTCAAGATGTGAGTTGTGTCACACAAGGGCTTAGAAATTGCTTAGCCATAATGCCTGGTAGGGCGCCATAACGAGCTCTTCTCCTTGATTTTTAAGTTGTATACCGCTGATTAAGTCATGCCAGTTGTCAGTCACAATAAGGTTGATGCTCGATAGCTGAATGATCTGAGGAGCATCACTTATATTGTATAGGCAGAATATGCTTTGTCGTCGGTCTATACTTTGTCTCCAGAAAGCGAAGATCTGGTCGTTAATATGCAAAGTAAATTGAGTTGCGCTGGGGTGGAAGGCGGTTTGTTGTTTGCGTATTTGGATTAGGTTTTTCAGTTGTTTTAATACTTGGCTGTTTTGGCTCGCATCATTAGAAAGTTGTTCAGCAAGTAATTCTGATTTCCATTGATGACGGTTGATCGCTCGGTTGTGGCCCTTAGACTTAACCCCTTCCAAATCGTTTTCAGTGGCCAAAAGGCTGTGAATGTAAAATGCGGGTATGCCTTCTAAGGCGAGCATGATAGCGTGAGCGCATACAAAGCGAGGCAATTGCCATTGATCGATGCCTTTAGTCGTTCCTTTTAAAGCGTCAAATAAGGCAATGTTGATCTCGTAAGGTTTACTTTGCCCGTTTTCGAGCGCGCGCCAAGACACTTTTCCGCCAAAAGAATCCATAGTGTTGCTGAGTGTTTCGATTTCCTCATCACTTAGTAAACCCTCGGCCGGCCTGAGTCCAATGCCGTCGTGAGAAGCAATAAAATTAAAGTAGGTTGTGCCGTTTTGTGCTGGAGGCATGCTCATCATCCAGTTTTTTAAGTAGCGGCAATTACCGGTAATCAGAGTGTTGAGTAATAATGGTGGTAATGAAAAGTTGTAAATGCAGTGAGCTTCGTTACCATTGCCAAAATAGGATAGGTTCTCTCGATTGGGAATATTAGTTTCTGTGATGATGATCGCATCTTTTTGAGCATGCTCTATAAGGGTTCGTAACAGCCTGACTATTTCGTGGGTTTGAGCTAGGTTTATACAACTGGTGCCTATTTTTTTCCAAAGAAAAGCAACGGCATCCAAGCGAAAAACACGGATGCCATGATCGAGGTAATAGCGAATAATGCCCACCATGGCGCAAAGTACATCGGGATTTCTAAAGTTTAGATCAACTTGGTCATGGCTAAATGTGCACCAAACATATTTCGTTCCATCTTCTGTTTCTGTTTTACGCAATAATGGCGTAGTGCGAGGCCTCACAACATCTGAGGTGTCATTGTCTAGGGACCCCGTGACAAAAAATTCTTTCCCTGGTGCGTCATTGCGAATGAATTGTTGAAACCACTCGTTATCTTTTGAGCAGTGATTGATGACTAGGTCAGACATTAAGCGAAAGTCGCGGCTGATTAAATCGATATCATCCCAGGTGCCTAATTCCTCGTTAACGGATCGATAATTAATAACTGAAAAGCCGTCGTCTGCACAAAATGGAAAGAAAGGCAGTATGTGCACTGTATTAATATATTCATGCAAATGCTGATGCATAAAATGGTGTAGTGTTTTTAAGGGGGTTTCATTTTCGCCAACGATGGAATTGCCGTAAGTAATAATGGCAATATCATGCTCTGTCCAATGATTATGTTGGTGCAGTGGCGTAAAGCAAAATTCATCTAAGCGCATAACGCTTATTAGTTTTTGAGCAATCTCTTTATTATTTTCCTCAGTATAGATAGCATTGAGATGAGTCTCTAGCCGCTCTGATAACTGATCCAGTAATATATTTTTCATGGTGTCAAATAGAGCCTCTTGGCTAAGGTGTCTCTGGCTTAATTAAAGCTGCCTTAAATGAAAATTATTTTAGCTGAAGAATAGTTCTTATTGAGAGAATTCTTTGTTATCTTCTTCAACTGCTTTATGTAAACGCTCATAAACATCGGGAATGGCGCTAACGACTCGGCTCCAGCTTGGAATGAATGGATTTTCCATTGGGTTATCGATAAATTCTTGGCCCGCTTTCATTAAGTTTTTGGCAAACATCTCTACCGCCATTTCCTCTTTATGAATGTCGACATTAAGACCGTTTATGATGGCGTCATTTTTATAGGTTTCTACAAAATCAAGCGCGATTCTGAAGTAAGTGGCTTTAATGGTTCTAAAGGTTTCGTTTGTAAATACAACGCCTTGCGTCGCGAGTTTTCTGAATAAGGCTTTACTAATATCTATCGACATTTTCGACAAGCCGGCAGTAGCATCTTCAAATGATAAGTCTTGATGTTTATGGTCATAGGTTTCTGCAATATCGACCTGGCATAAACGATTGTTAGCGTAGTTTCGATGAACTTCTGAAAGAACGCCAATTTCTAAGCCCCAGTCGCTGGGAATGCGTATGTCAGAAATAACATCGCGTCTAAATGAAAATTCTCCGGCAAGCGAATAGCGATAGCTATCCATATAATCTAGGTAAGGGGAGTCCCCAACAATACGTTTTAATGCTCGTAATAAAGGTGTAACTAGTAGGCGGCAAACGCGACCATTCATATTTTGGCCGGCTATACGTGCGTAATACCCTTTGCAGAATTCATAGTTAAAGTTGGGGTTGGCAACGGGGTAAATTAACCTGGCCAGTAAACGGCGATCGTAAGTAAGGATGTCACAATCATGCAGCGCAATAGATTCACTTTTACCAGAAGAATAAATATAACCTAAGCAGTACCATACATTTCTGCCCTTGCCGAGCTCTTGTGGCGCTAACCCTCGTTCTTGCAGTTCTTTATCTAGTGCTTGTAAACGTGGGCCGTCGTTCCATAACACGCGGTGATGCTGGGGTAGTTCACCAAAAAATTCTAATGCACGACGATATTGCTTTTCATCTGCGCGATCTAAACCAATAACGATTTCATTTAGATAGGGAACATGCTTTAAGTGTTGAATTATATTGGGTAGCGCTTCGCCCTCCAATTCCGAAAATAACGAAGGTAGGAGTAACGACATGGGCCTAACTTTTGAAAAGCACTCCAGCTCGTATTCCAGTTCATCTAACTTTCGATTCGATAGATCGTGTAATGTAGTAATAATCCCGTTTTGATAAAAGTCACCCATGTTTTTCCCCTGCCTTAATTAGTTTTATATTTTTACTTCAGTATGTTCGAAAAAAAGTTTTTCTATCGCCTCTGCCCAGCCTTCTGGGCCAGTTTTTTCGGTAACGATTTTACAGCGATGGTCGAACTGGGGTAGTTTGTTGACGGGGGAGCGAACCACTACTGCAACATCGGCCGACTTTAACATGTCGATATCATTGTTGCCGTCACCTAAGGCCACGACCTTAACCTTTTTCTTATATTCTTCTTCATAGTGCTTGCTTAGCCAAGACGTTGCGCTACCTTTGTTCGTGTGGCCCATTAAATGAATAAAACGTCCTCCTTCAGTAAAGTGAATGTGTTGCTTGTGTAGGTGCCAAAAAAATTCTTTACGCTGACTAGAATCGCCAAGCCATTGTAATGGTTCGGTATAGCGTCGATCCATCGAGCACTCAGTTTGCTCGCGAGACAAACCCGTTATCCTCATAATGTCGTCTACGGTCGACTGATGGTAACTGCGATAATATTGCTTGAATTCCGAGGGAAGTTTTTTTAGTGAATCAATTATTTGCATTCTGGGTTTGCCTAGAATAACTTCCCAGTAAGCGCCAAAGCGCTCACTTCCATCTGGCTGCTGAGTAAAGTATTGGTTGGGTATCATAATCCCAGAGCCATTCTCAACAATAAAGGGATGAGGGTTATTCAATGTTAATCGTAACTCTTCAATCTCACTGGCTGTTTTACTACTGTTGATGACAACAGGCATGTTATGTTTTTTTAATTTATTTAGTGTCTCAACAGCGGGCTCGAAGCTGTAAGTGTGGTGGTCGAGTAAGGTGCCATCAAGATCAGTCACGATAATCCAATTGAATTGCTCATTGTTTTCCATTGACTGTTCTCACTGTAATTTAATGTTGAATGTTAAGTTGAAGCGCAACATTTGTGTGCTGTGGTAAAAAGCATAGCATGTGCTTAGTTAGCCGTTAAAGTCCTCGATGAATGCCTTCAGTTCGGTATTGCCCACAATGTTGATGTTGCTATTGGCTCCTACATTTGCCACATCTATTATTGCCTTGCTCTGTGGGTGCATCTATTGAGTAGTCGCTTTGGCTCACATGCCTCAAGGGTACCTAGTAATTACCTTTCATCAACAGTAGATATTCGTGTTTAGGTTAATTATTCACTTATTCCTGCAAGGTTCATGCAAGGTATTGCCGAGAGGTGTTTTAAAGTGTTTTTGAATAGGTGCTTTTGATACAGATAGTTAGCTTCTGAGTGTTTTCGTTAGGTGATTCTGTTGAACGGTTCTTTTGGGTAGCGCTGTAAATAGCTCCGCTAAAAGACGCTGTTAAAAGGCGCTGCTAAAAGGTTCCGGTCAATCTGGATATCCAGTACACTCGCGCTTTCATCTTATACTTGGTCAATGTGGAGCACCCCATTAATTCTACGAAAAAAAATATCAAAAAAAGTAGTTTACTGAGGTCAGGATTGGTCGTGAGCACCATGACGATGCTTTCTAGGGTGCTGGGTTTGGCGCGTGATGTGGTTTTCGCGCACCTTATTGGTGCTCAATCCGGGGCCGATGCCTTTTTTGTGGCATTTAAAATCCCCAATTTCTTGCGTCGCTTATTTGCGGAGGGCGCTTTCGCTCAAGCCTTTGTTCCGGTCTTGTCTGAGTATCGAGAAAAAGGCTCGAAACAAGCTGTTCAGGGGCTGATAGATCGTGTCTGCGGCTGCTTGGGTGTCACTCTTTTTCTGCTGACGTTAATCGTGATGGTCGGAGCCCCGGTAGTGACCACTCTCTTCGCCCCTGGTTTTTGGAATGATGCGTATAAGTTTGATTTGGCTCAGCAAATGTTGCGCATCACCTTTCCTTATTTATTATTAATATCATTGACGGGTTTCGCTGGAGCGATCTTAAATAGCTATGACCGTTTTGCGGTTCCCGCCTTCACTCCCGTGTTGTTAAATGTCTGCTTAATTACGGCAGCAATCTGGGTTGCCCCCTATTTTGATCCACCTGTTCTTGCTCTTGCGTGGGGAGTGTTGATAGCGGGTATGGTGCAGTTGGCTTTTCAAATTCCTTTTTTATGGAAGCTACGCTTGCTACCAAAACCTAAGGTAGACTTTAAAGATGAGGGTGTAAAACGAGTATTGTTACTGATGGCGCCAGCTATTTTTGGTGTATCAGTGTCGCAAATCAACTTATTGCTCGATACGGTATTGGCTTCATTTTTACCGACCGGCAGTATCTCTTGGCTCTATTACTCAGATCGATTGGTAGAGTTGCCTTTAGGGATCATAGCGATAGCCTTAGGTACGGTGATACTGCCTAGCCTTTCACGTCAGCACGTGGCTGAAGATAAGACAAAATTCAGTTCGACTATCGATTGGGCCTTACGCTGGATTTTGTTAATCGCGTTACCCGCCTCAGTGGCATTATTTATTTTAGCCCAGCCTATCTTAAGTACTTTATTTGAGTACGGTAAGACAAGCGCTACTGATATCGCCATGTCTTCATTTAGCCTAAAGGCGTATTCTCTTGGCTTGTTAGCCTTTATGTTAATTAAAGTCTTGGCGCCGGGGTACTTCTCTAGGCAAGATACCAAAACCCCTGTAAAAATAGGCATTATTGCGATGGGGGTGAATATGGTATTAAACTTATTGTTGGTTGTTCCGTTTCACTTTCTTTGGCAAATAGGCCATGTTGGTTTGGCACTGGCAACCTCGCTAGCGGCTTTTTTAAATGCGGGCCTACTCTACAGGGGGTTGCGTAAGGGTAATATTTATCAGCCTGTAGTGGGCTGGGGTAAATATATGTTTCGGTTGCTAGTAGCGAATGGTGTAATGGCCATTACCTTAATAGCAGGCTTGAATTACTTCGAAAATTGGTCTGAGTTAGAGGTAATGCAACGTATAGTCTCGGTTGCTTCTATTTGTATTTTAGGATTGTTGGTTTATATTTTTGTTTTATTCTTATTTGGTTTTAGAGTAAAGGATGTAAAGCAGCGGGGGTAGGTCATGCCGGAGTATTTTATACTGGCGTACTTGTGACTTCTTTTGTTGAGTAAATGTCTTATCCAGTGTTTTTAAATAATAATGTTATAACTCATTTTATTGGGAGAAAAAAATGGAAAATATTGATGTTAGTTCTCTTTACCAATCTGCGATTGGTTATATGACTACGTACGGTGTTCAGTTTTTACTTGCGTTACTGGTTCTGCTTATCGGTTTATGGCTGATTGGTAAAATAACGAGACTTGTTAATAAACAGTTAACGTCGAATGTGAACGATATCACTCTTGCTAAGTTCTTAAGTAGTGCGTTGAATATTGCTTTAAAAGTAATGTTAGTTATTAGTGTCGCCTCCATGGTGGGAATCCAAACGACGTCTTTTGTCGCTATTTTAGGTGCTGCTGGTTTAGCGATAGGTTTAGCGCTGCAAGGTAGTCTTGGCAATCTTGCGGGCGGTGTAATGCTGCTAATCTTCCGTCCCATCAGAGTAGGGGATTACATAGAGTCTCAGGGACATGAGGGAGAGGTCAAAGATATGGGGATTTTTGTTACGACGCTAGAAACGTTTGATAAAAGACACATTATCTTACCTAATGGTCCTTTGAGTAATGGCAATTTAATTAACTTTACGTCCAGTAAAGAGCGCGCAGTAGAAATTACCTTTGGTATTGCTTACAGCGATGATATGAAAGCGGCTCGAGATGCGCTAACAGCCTTAATGAATAGTGATGAGCGTGTGCTTACTAAAGAAGCCAATACCATTGCGGTTTGCGAGCTAGCGGAAAGCTCAGTTAATATCCTTTATCGTGTTTTTGTTAAAACAGATGATTACTGGGATTATTTCTTTGAAGTACAAGAAAAGGGTAAATTAGCCTTAGAAGCGGCGGGCTGCACTATTCCTTTCCCTCAGCGAGATGTGCACAACTATCAAGGTTCTTAATACCTATTATTAACAATGGCCCTGTATCTTCAGGGCCATTTATTCTTTTTGCGCTATAAAACATAACATTGTAGCGTTGCTTTCGCCACATTCTCGTTTGACTAGCCCTGCCTCGAACTATCCTAAAAACATTATTCACGTAATGAACGGCAACTATGTCTATCTATGGCAGTACTTTCTATTTATTATTTGAGACCGTTCCCAAGATAAAAACTAGGAGGCTACTGTGAAAAATATTCAAGCGTTGTTAGAGGCTATGTGGGTTGATTATCTAGAGCTAAACCCAGCAGCTAGGTCTATTTATCAGCTTTTTACAGAGCGAAACAATGGCGCGGTGATTAATGATCATATTGCCTTGAGGACATTCAACATAAGTAAGGTGTGTATTGACGTCATTGCTCAGCCCTTTATACAGTCAGGTTATGTGGCCTGTGGTGAGTATCACTTTGAAGAGAAGAAGTTATTTGCTAGGCATTATCAGCATGAGAACCCAGCATTGCCTAAAGTCTTTATCAGTGAGCTGTTAATCGAAAAGTTGTCGCAGGCGGCACAAGAAACTATTGGTGGTTTGATAGAACAGTTGGACGACGCTGTAGTCAGGCAAGATAATTTTTGTTTTTCGGGTCGACCTTGGCAATTGAGCTATGCGAGCTACGAGCAATTACTAGTAGAAAGTGAATATGCCGCATGGATGGCAGCATTTGGTTATCGTCCTAATCATTTTACCGTTTTGGTCAATGAATTAACGTTTTGCTCTAGTCTTGAGTCAGTCAATCAATTACTGGTTGAAAAAGGGTTTGCGCTCAATCAGAGTGGGGGTGTCATTAAAGGCACGCCAGCGCAATTGTTGGAGCAGTCATCGACAATGGCCAACAAAAGTAAAGTCGCTTTTAGCGATCAAGACCTTGAAATTCCAAGTTGTTATTATGAGTTTGCTCGTCGTTACTCCCAAGCCGATGGCACGATATATCAAGGTTTTATCGCGTCTTCCGCAGATAAGATTTTTGAAAGTACAGACAGCGCGTTAGCAACTAAGGCTTAGCGTTGCTGAAAGCAGCAATATCGACTCGTATCTTATCCTTAGAAGCCTTGGTTTTATGAGAGCTTGTGCTAGGAGTTGTATGGGACTATTAAGTCATAAACCCAAAAAGTAAGTCATAAACCCAAAAAGTAAGTCATAAACCCAAAAAGTAAGCCATAAACCCAAAAAGTAAGCCATAAACCCAAAAAGATGTAATAAATCCAAAAATGCCCCCTAATGTGATATTTCCCAGATAAATCCCCGTCTGTCCGACTGTCGTTTCTTTTACGTTCCCGTTATACTTCATGGTTTTTACGGTTAGTGCTAGTGAAGACTTCAAAACGGGAGTTTATCCGCGGATTACATAACTTGCTTCCCGAGCATCATGGCAACGTGGTGACGATTGGTTCCTTCGATGGTGTTCATTTGGGCCATCAGGTAATTCTACAGCAAGTGTTGACCCAGTCGGAACAGCTGCAAATACCTTCGATGGCGATGATTTTTGAACCCCAGCCCCATGAGTTTTTCACTGGTGATAAAGCGCCTGCTAGATTAATGCGTTTGGGTGAAAAAGTTCAGGCTCTATTTAATGAAGGTATTGATCGTGTATTTTGTTTACCGTTTAATGCTGCTTTGAGCGAGTTGTCGGCAACACTGTTTATCGAGCGCATATTAGTTAATGGCTTGGGTACTCGTTATTTAGTGGTGGGTGATGACTTTCGCTTTGGCTCTGCTCGTACCGGAGATTATGCTCAGTTAGTGGGGGCAGGTGGCGAACATGGTTTTACGGTTACCGATACTCAGTCGTTCTTGATCGATAAAGAGAGGGTCAGCAGTACGCGTATTCGTAATATGCTACAGAGGAATGAGTTTGAAGAAGCGTCCCGTTTATTAGGTAAGCCCTACACCATTAGCGGCAGAGTGGTTAAAGGTAAGCAGTTGGGGCGCGAGTTGGGTACGCCAACTGCTAATGTGCACTTACATCGATATCGGTCGCCTTTAGCGGGTGTTTTTGCAGTAGTAACAATATTGCCTTCAGGTGAAATAGTTAACGGTGTTGCTAATGTTGGGGTGCGTCCTACGGTAAGCGCTGAAAGTGACAAGCCAATCGCTAAGCCGATCCTAGAAGTGCATTTGTTTGATTGGCAAGGTGATATTTACGATCAAAACATCGTCGTTGAGTTTAAGTATAAACTGCGAGAAGAAAAGCGCTTTAATGGCCTAGATGAATTAAGGCAGCAAATCAGTTTAGATGTACAAAAGGCGAGAGACTTTTTTATCCGCTCTTTTTAATAAGATATTTTTAACGACAACCGTAGGGTGGGCTGTGCCCACCTCGTTTATTTTTTACTGACTTTTTGGTGGGCGCAGCCCACCCTACAGATAAACTATTATTTTTATGACTGACTCTATATGACCGACTATAAAGCAACATTGA
>Ga0075467_10004708_pt1 | contig 9998 bp, 11 predicted proteins | sample DEB08_DNA_9_FD_75067 | JGI IMG/M metagenome (GOLD analysis project Ga0075467, IMG submission 75067) | Aqueous microbial communities from the Delaware River and Bay under freshwater to marine salinity gradient to study organic matter... | ecosystem: Environmental > Aquatic > Marine > Coastal ... | reverse complement strand
GTTATAGGCCGCCACCAACCCCGGCGCGAAGACAAAAGCCACGTAGAGCAGCAGCACGATGATCGGCACGCCGCGCACGACCTCGATATAGAACCGCGCGACCTGCCGCATGACCAGACTGCGCGAGAGGCTGGCCAAGGCCAGCAACAACCCCATGGAACTGGCCATCGCAAAGCCCACCAGCGTCACGAAGATGGTCGTGACCACACCCCGGCGAAGGGTATCAAGCACCTGCAGATACACACCATTGGTGGCAATCTGCCACAAGGCGTACAGCCCCAGCAGGCCCAGCGCCACCAGCCACCACGGGAAATCACGATCAGGGGGGGCGGGGCCTAACATGCGACACCTCGGGCGGGGGGGACCAGACGGGAACGTCTGGTCCGGGGCACGCGGTGGACCGGGTGCGGGACTACCTGCAACGCAAGCACACCGTCACCACCGACGCGTGCCGGAGGGGTAACGCGGAATCCCGGCGGTCGGGATTCCAGAGGGTGATACCGTGGCCTTCACTGCCCCAGTGCGTAATCGACGAACCAACGCTGATCGAGGGCTGCCAGCGTGCCATCGGCGCGCATGTCTTCGATTGCCGCGTTGATCGGGGCCACCAGATCGCTGCCATTGGGGAAGATGAACCCGAATTCCTCAGTGCCAAGGGGTTCACCGATCATGGCCAGTTTGTCAGGGTTGGCCGCGACATACCCGCCGCCGCCCGCACTGTCGGCCAGCACCATGTCCACGTCTTCGCTCAACAGCGCCTGAATGGCGGCCGGGATCGTCTCCATCAGGACCAGACGGGGGTTCGCCTCGTTGCCGTCCAGCACGTCATAGACGCCCACGTAATAGGGCGTGGTGCCTGCCTGTGTGCCGATCAGAAGATCTTCGTTTGCTGCAAAGGTTTCGGCGCTGTCGAACCGGTCTTCGCCAGCGGCAACCAGCATGCGCATCTGGCTGACCATGTAGGGGGCCGAGAAATCGACCAGTTCATCGCGGTCTTCGCGAATGGTGATGCCGGTCATGCCCATGTCATATTGCCCATCGGACACGGCGGGGATCATCGCATCCCAGCTGATGTTCTGGATCACGATGGTCGCGTTGATCCGGGTCGCGATCTCGGCGATGGCGTCATATTCCCAGCCGATGGCATCGCCGGTCACGGGGTCGATGAACTGCAACGGCGGATAGGCGTTTTCCGTCACGATGACGATTTCACGGCCCTGCAGATCCGGCAGGTGGCCATCGGCGGCGGCAACACAAGGCAGCAACGCGACAGACGCGGCGACAGCAAGGGCGAAACGGTTCATCAAGGATACTCCCAAGTGAGATATGTTTGCGATCAACTATCGCGCAGGCGCTGCGGCGCGCAAGGGGCGTGCCGTCAGACCTGCCCGCAGACAGGACAATCCGCCCGCCGTTTCAGCAAGATGGTGCGCGTTTCGGCATGCAGTGCATCATAGATCAGCATCCGCCCGCGCAGACCCTGCCCCGCGCCGGCGATGTGCTTGACCACCTCAAGCGCCATCATCGCCCCGACCACACCGGGCAGCGCGCCGATCACGCCGGTTTCCGCACAGGTGGCCGCCATGCCCGGCTTTGGCGCATGGGGAAAGATGCACGCCATGCACGGCGCACCGGCGGCGGGATCGTAAAGGGTGATCTGCCCTTCCCACGCAGAGATCGCCCCCGCGATCACGGGCCGCCCGACGGCGACCGCCGCGCGGTTCACCAGCGCGCGGACCGCGTAGCTGTCGGTGCCGTCAACGATCAGGTCATAGTCCCCGAACAACTCCTCCGCGATGCCGTCGGTCAGCATCCGGTGATAGGGGCGCACCTCGACGAAGGGGTTCAGTGCCGTCATCGTCTGTTCCGCTGAAAACACCTTGGGCATGCCCTGCCGCGCATCGGTATGGATCACCTGCCGCTGCAGGTTCGACAGGCTGACCGTGTCGCCATCGATCACGCCGATCCGGCCAACGCCCGCCGCCGCAAGATACAGCAATACCGGCGAGCCAAGGCCACCCGCGCCCACCACCAGAACTTTCGCCTCCTTCAGCGCGCGTTGCCCGCCGCCGCCGATATCGGGCAAGGTGATATGGCGCGCATACCGCTCCAGTTCATCGTCCCGGAACGGGCCTTGCGCGACAACGGGTGCCGCGGCGTGGCGCGCGGCCTCCAACGCCTCTGCCCGGTTCCTGACCCGGCCAAGCCCCATGCGGTAGACCAGAACAAGCGCCACGAACGCCCCCAGCATCAGCCAGAGCGCAGGCGATTGTCCCGTCGCCACCCGCAAGGGATGCCCCGTTGGCAGCACGATCTGCACCGCCAGAACCGCCACATACAGCAGCCCCAGCATATAGAGCCGCGCCACACGTGGCGCGCCCATCAGATACCCGATGCCCCATATCGTGCCCGCAATGATGGCGACAAACAGCATCAGCGCGTTCCGGTGGAGCCGAAGCCACCGTGCCCGCGCGACGTGTCATCAAGCGCGTCGACGGTGACGAAGGCCGCCTGCACGACCGGGGCGATGATCGCCTGCGCAATCCGGTCGCCATGCGCGATCCGGTAGGGTTCGGCCCCGAAATTCACCAGCAGCACACCCAAGGGGCCGCGATAATCGGAATCGATGGTGCCGGGCGTATTGGGCAAGGTGATCCCGTGCGTCAGCGCCAACCCCGATCGTGGCCTGATCTGCATTTCATACCCCTGCGGGATTGCCACGCGCAGCCCCGTCGGCACGATCCGCCGCTCCATCGGCTGCAAGACCATGCCAGCGGCGCGGTCGTGTTCGGGAAGGTTTGCCCGCACATCGGCCCCCGCCGCACCCGCGGTGGCATAGTGCGGCAAGGCAACCGCCGCATCTGCCCAGTCCTCGCGGAGGATTTCGACGATTACATCCATCTTCATTCCCCAAATATCAATCAGGCTGCCGGAGGCGTCCGCCCCTTCAGACAGCGCCCAGCGCGTCCGCGATTCGGGCCGCCAGACGCCGGGCGACCTCGGTCTTGGGCAGGCGCGGCCATTCCTCGGGACCGTCATCGGAAATCAGCACAACGGCGTTGTCGGACCCGCCCATGATTCCCGTTGCCGGTGAGACGTCGTTGGCCACGATCCAGTCGCATCCCTTGCGCGTCCGTTTCGCGGTAGCATTGGCCACGACATCGTCCGTTTCTGCTGCAAAGCCCACGACCAGCGGGGGCCGCCCTTGGGTCATCTGGGACACGGTGGCAAGGATATCGGGGTTCTCGGCAAAGCGCAGGCTGGGCAGGGCATCGGCGGTTTTCTTCATCTTGCTGTCACTGGCATTGTCCACCCGCCAATCGGCGACGGCGGCGGCAAACACGGCCACATCCGCCGGTAGCGCCGCGGTCACCGCCGCGGCCATCTGGGCCGCGGTTTCCACCCGCACCACATCAACGCCCGTCGGAGGCGGCACCGATGCCGGGCCCGTCACGAACGTGACCCGCGCGCCCAGATCGCGCAACGCGGCCGCAAGCGCGGTGCCTTGCGCACCAGAACTGCGGTTGGCGATATAGCGGACCGGATCAATCGGTTCATGGGTCGGGCCGGAAGTCACCAGCACATGCCGCCCGCGCAGGGGGCCGTCGCCCAGAGCCGCCCCAACGGCGGCAATGATCTCGGGCACCTCGGCCATCCGGCCCGGCCCGAATTCACCGCAGGCCATGTTACCGTCGTTGGGCCCCACCACCAGCACGCCATCGCCCTGCAACTGCGCAAGATTGCGTTGCGTCGCACGATGCCCCCACATCCGGACATTCATCGCGGGCGCGATCAGCACGCGCTTGTCCGTCGCCATCAGCAGGGTCGAGGCCAGATCATTCGCGTGGCCGTTGGCCATTTTCGCCATCAGGTCCGCCGTGGCGGGGGCGACAACGACCAGATCGGCGGCGCGCGACAGCTCGATATGGCCCATCTCGGCCTCGTCGGTCAGGTTGAACAGATCGCGATAGACCTTTTGCGCCGCCAGCGCCGATGCGCTCAGCGGCGTCACGAATTCCTCTGCCGCCTTGGTCAGCACGGGCACGACGGTTGCGCCTTGATCCCGCAAGCGCCGGATCAGGTCGAGCGATTTGTAGGCGGCAATTCCGCCGCCGATGATCAACAAAATCTGCTTGCCGGCCAGCATCTCGGATATCCCTTTGGTTGCCGCACGTTAGGCTTGGCGGGCCGCTACAGTCAACGCGCCAACGCAGACCACATTGGCCGGGCGTCACAATGCAGCACACCCCATGCCGGCTGAGGCAAGCCCCTTAGTTGCCGTTCAGGAAGGCAGCGCAGGGATCTTCGCGCGTCACCGGGTCAGAGATGACCCATAGATCGAAGGGCGGATCGCCATCAGGCGCGGCCTCTAACTGACCAAGGCTCAGAACCGTCACATCGGGCGCAGCGATGGCCAGCACGGCCGGCACGCCCCAATCATTTCGGGCGTGCCCGTTGCCGGTGATCACGGCCACCGGCCCCCCGGTCTCGGAGATCGCGATCAGCACCATCTGCGCCAAGCGCGCATCGCGCAGCCTTTGCGCGGCAACGAAACCGGGCAGGATGTCGGCGGGAAGCGCATCGCAATGGGCCGCCAGTTGCGCAGCTTCGCGCGCGGCCTGCGTGGCGGGCAACAGCGGCATGTCCAGCCCGAACCGCGCAGCGCCCGCACCGAAAACAGCCTCGGCACCTTGGTCAAACGCAAGCCCCGCCTCGGCGCGCGATACCTGCGCGCCATAGATTGCAGCGGTGGGGACGGCGGCAAAAATCGGGTGGTACATGGCAAAATCGGGCCATCCGCTTTCGGCCCAGTTCAGTGCGGCGGCCATTGCCGCGGCATCGCCGATCAATGTCGGCGTCACCAACGCGGCCTGTTCGTGGCTTAGCATCTCGAAGACGATCGCAGCGGGGGCCAACGCCGCGACGGCCACGGCCTGCGCGTCGTGGTGGGCGGGGTTGTCATGCACCTCGCCCAGCACCACGACATCATGGCGGCTGGTCCCAAGGCTGGCCAAATCGCCGGCCGGCACTTCGGCCGCAGTCACGGGGGCCGCGACCGTCATCGCCAGCGTCAATGCCAAAAAGCTATTGCGAATCCGGTGCAACGGTCATCTCGAACGAAAAGGCCAAAGGCGATTGCGCACCGCCCTGCGCGCCCGGAACCGGGCCCACAATGAGCAGCGACAGGGCGAAAAGCCCTGCAAGAACGCCCAACGGCGCATGGAGCATCACGCGGCGAAGAATGCGCGCACCTCTTTGCTTTGCGCTTCAAGTGTCTTGCGCATCTTGGCGAAGGCGGCGGCCTCCAACTGGCGGACGCGTTCCTTGGAAAGGCCCAGCTCGGTTCCGAGGCTTTCCAGCGTCCGGGGGTCTTCGCGCAGCTTGCGTTCGCGCACGATGAACCGCTCGCGGTCATTCAGCGCACCCAGTGCGGTGATCAACCAATCGCGCAGGCATTCGGTGTCGTGGCTGTGCGCCACGCGTTCAGCAGCCTGTTCGCTGGAGTCCTCCAGCGTATCGATCCATTCGCGGCCTTCATCCTCGGCGGATTGGGTGGCGTTCAGCGAATAGTCGGACCCGGCCAGCCGGCCTTCCATCATCTCGACGTCGTGCAGCGGCACGCCAACCTCGGTCGCGATCAACTGCCGCAACTGGTGCTTGTCGAGGGTTTCACCCACGGCCATCGCCTCACGCTCGAGGCGGGCCTGCACGCGGCGCATGTTGAAGAACAGGGATTTCTGGCTGCTGGTCGATCCGGTCCGCACCATGGACCAGTTGCGCATCACATAATCCTGAATGCTCGCCTTGATCCACCAGACGGCATAGGTGGAAAAACGAACGCCGCGATCCGGGTCGAACTTTTCGGCGGCCTTCATCAGGCCAAGCCCAGCCTCCTGGATCAGGTCGTTCATCGGCGCGCCATAGCGTTTGAACTTGGCCGCCATGGAAATCGCAAGCCGCATGTAGGCCGTGATCAGCCGATGCAGCGCTTCCTCATCGCGTTCGTCGCGCCATGCATAAGCAAGGCGCAATTCCGTCTCAGCGTCCAGCAATTCCGCCTTCATCGCACGGCGGGAAAGGGACTGGTCTCCACTCATATCAAGTGCCATAACGCACCCCCCGGATTAGCGTCAAAAACGACCCGCTATCTTTGCGGATTTGTAAGAGATACGCTTGGAACCACCGTTCGGTTCACTTTTGAGGACAGAAAATTGCGATTGCCCCCTGTCAGCCTGATCATCGGTGGCGCGCAATCGGGCAAGTCGGCGTTTGCGGAACGCATGGTGCGCGCCAGCGGTTTGCCAAAGGTCTATCTGGCCACCGCGCAGGCCCATGACGCCGACATGGCCGCCAAGATCGAAAGCCACCGCAGCGCCCGCGCCGGACAAGGCTGGCGCACGGTCGAAGCGCCGCATGATACCGCCCGCGCCCTTGCCAGCACCGAAGAGGGTGAGGTTACGCTGCTGGATTGCGTCACTTTCTGGCTGACGAACCTGATGCTGGCCGATGCCAATTGGCAAGATGAACTGGAACTGCTGTGCGATGTGCTGGCGCATATGCCCGGCCCGGTCGTGGTGGTCAGCAACGATGTGTCGGGCGGCGTGATCCCCGAAACATCGCTTGGCCGCGCATTTCAACGCGCGCAGGGGCAGGTCAATCAGCGGCTGGCCCGGCAGGCCGGGCTGGTGGTGCAGGTTACCGTCGGCATCCCGACCGTGCTGAAGGGGCAACCGCTGGCGGATGACGCATGGTAGCGCGGCTTTTCTGGGTTCGGCATGGCCCGACCCATGAACGCGCCCTGACCGGGTGGCGGGATGTGCCGGCAGACCTGTCGGATACCGCCGCCGTTGCCCGGCTGGACGTGGCCCTGCCCCGTGACGCGCTTGTGGTTTCGTCGGACCTTTTGCGCGCGGTTACAACGGCAGACGCGCTGTCACAGGGCCGCAGCCGCCTGCCCCATGATGCCGCGCTGCGCGAATTCGACTTTGGCCTGTGGGATGGCATGCACTTTGATGCAATTGCCGAACGCGATCCGCAGCTTAGCCGCCAGTTCTGGGAACAGCCCGGCGATATCGCGCCGCCCCAAGGCGAAAGCTGGAACGCCGTGGCGGCGCGCGTTGCCGGTGCCATAGACCGGCTTGCCGCGGCACATCCGGGCGCCTGCCTGATCGCGGTGGCGCATTTTGGCGCCATTCTGACCCATCTGTCCCACGCGGGCGGCATGACACCCTATCAGGCGCTTGGTCACCCCATCGACAATCTGTCGATCACGGAATTCGCCCGCGATCCCGGCGGTTGGCAGGTTGCGCGCATCAATCACGTCGCCTGATCACCATCATCAGCATTTCGCGTTTGACGCCACACCCGGCGCGACCCTTTATGCCCGTCATGACATATCGCATTCTCATCGGACAACGGTCGTATTCCAGCTGGTCACTTCGCGGATGGCTGCCCTTTGGCGCCTTCGACATTCCCGTGACCGTTGAACACGCCCTGATGTACAGCGACGGTTTTCACGCAGCCGTGGCCGCGTTCGGGGGCCATCGCAGCGTGCCCGCCGTGCGCACGCCACGGGGTGGCATCCTGACCGATAGCATTGCCATCGCGTGGCACCTTGCCGAAACGTTCCCCGACCATGGCCTGTTGCCATCTGACCCGATCCAGCGAGCCAGTGCCCAAAGCATGATCGCCGAGATGCATTCAGGCTTTCTGGCGCTGCGGTCGGCATGCCCGATGAACCTGCGCACGGCTTGGGCCGGGTTCGTCCCTTCCGACGCCGTTCTGGCCGACCTCGCCCGGCTCGAGGCGCTGTGGGGCACACCATTGGCGATATCGCGCGGCCCGTTCCTGTTCGGCGCATTCACACTGGCCGATGCTTTCTTTGCCCCCGTGGCCGCCCGCATCGCGGGATACGGCCTACCCGTGTCGCCAAGGGCGTTGGCCTATGTGCAGGCCATCCTTGCCCATCCGGCGGTCCGCGCATGGCGCGATGCGGGCATGGAACAGGACGTCGAAATCCCCAAGTACGACATGGACCTGCCCCGCCTGCCCTTTCCGATGCCCTGAGCGGCGGGCAGCGTTTCTTGCCAGATATTTAACGACTTGGCAGCGGCGTTAACACTTTCCTAACCAAGGCTGCATAGCGATGGATCATGCTGGATGATCGCCGCCCGGAAAGCCTTGCGAAAACGCACACCGTCACCTTCGAAGGGCTAGAGGCCCGCCGGGTGGAGGTGCAATGCGCCGTGACGCCGGGATTGCCGGCGTTCACCATTGTGGGGCTGCCCGACAAAGCCGTATCCGAGGCCCGCGAACGGGTGCGCACGGCGCTGACCTCCATGGCGATCGCGCTGCCGTCCAAGCGCATCTCGATCAACCTTTCGCCCGCCGATCTGCCCAAGGAGGGCTCTCATTTCGACCTGCCCATCGCGCTGGCGCTGCTGGCGGCGCTGGGCATCGTGCCCCGTGAACGGGTGGATGACGCGATGGCGATGGGTGAGTTGTCACTGGACGGGACATTGGTGCCGGTCATCGGGGCCCTGCCCATGGCGCTGGCCGCCGGAGAGGACGGCCGTGCGCTGTTGTGCCCGCTGGCTTGTGGCGGCGAAGCCGCGTGGGTTGGCGCGACCCCGGTTTTCGCCGCAGCGTCGCTTGCCGAGATTATCGCCCATCTGACCGACCGGGCACCGCTGGACCCCGCCCGTCCCGGCGAAATCGTTTCCGCGCCGTCGGGCAAATGCCTGTCGGAGGTGCGTGGGCAGGAACGCGCCAAACGCGCGCTCGAGATTGCGGCGGCGGGCCGTCATCATTTGTTGATGGTGGGTGCGCCGGGTTCGGGTAAATCCATGCTGGCAGCCCGGTTGGCAGGTCTGTTGCCGCCACTGTCCGCACCCGAGGCACTGGAAACCTCCATGATCCACTCATTGGCGGGGTTGCTGACCGAAGGCGGCATTTCACGCACCCGGCCGTTTCGCGCACCGCATCACACGGCCTCCATGGCGGCAATTGTCGGGGGCGGTCGCGGCGCGAAACCCGGCGAGATCAGCTTGGCGCATAATGGTGTGCTGTTTCTGGACGAATTCCCCGAATACCCGCGCGCAGTTCTGGAAACGCTGCGCCAACCGATCGAGACGGGCGACGTGGTCGTGGCGCGGGCCAATGCCCATGTCACCTATCCGTGCCGCTTCTTGCTGGTCGCCGCCGCGAACCCGTGCCGATGCGGGCATCTTTATGACGCTGAACAGGCCTGTTCCCGCGCGCCGATCTGTGGCGAGGATTACATGGGCAAGATCTCAGGGCCATTGATGGACCGCTTCGATATCCGGCTGGAGGTGCCGCCCGTCAGCTATGCCGATCTGGACCTGCCGCCATCCGGTGACACGTCGGCGGTGGTTGCCGCGCGCATCGCCGCCGCCCGCGCCGTGCAGGCCGCTCGTTTCGCGCGGCTTGCCGCCCCCGCCCGCGCCAATGCAGATGCCGAAGGCGCCCTGCTGGATGCCATCGCCACGCCCGACGCCGACGGCAAAGCGATGCTGATGAAGGCCGCCGAACGGTTCCGCCTGACCGCGCGCGGATATCACCGGATCTTGCGGGTTGCGCGTACCATCGCCGATCTTGAAGGGGTTGACGTGGTCGGCAAACCCCACATCGCCGAGGCAATCGCCTATCGGCTGGTTGCCAGTCAGACCGAAAAATAGGTTACGAAAAATCCGGGATTCGCGATTCTTTGTAACCTATCTTCGCATCGCACCGGGCATGGCCGGGCCCCAGACCTCGGTCAGAAACGCCGCCGCGTGGGTCAGCGCAACCCGTGCCTCGGGGATCATGCCGTCCAGAAATTGCCAGACATGGGGGGCGTCGGGCCATGTCTCCACCCGCACGATTGCCCCCGTTGCGCGCAGCTTGTCGGCCATCCGCACGGTATCATCCCGCAAGATCTCGGTTTCGGAGACTTGAAACAAGACCGGGGGCGCTGAGGGGAAATCGGCGAAAAGCGG
>Ga0075467_10004703_pt1 | contig 10005 bp, 6 predicted proteins | sample DEB08_DNA_9_FD_75067 | JGI IMG/M metagenome (GOLD analysis project Ga0075467, IMG submission 75067) | Aqueous microbial communities from the Delaware River and Bay under freshwater to marine salinity gradient to study organic matter... | ecosystem: Environmental > Aquatic > Marine > Coastal ... | reverse complement strand
TATAAATATGCTGATTATATTGTTTTGTTATACTATTTATAGAGTTGATTCTCCGTACCTATTTTTTTAGGTTGGAAAACCGAGATTTTTTTAATAATAGTAGCGCTGTACAATACAGAACACTTTAACAATTTTTAAAATTAAATGTTTAAACATTGTTTTTCGTAGTTCTATTGAATACCTCATAATCCGCAGTATGAATAAATATTTGACTTTTTCTCCACATTCCGTTATTTTATGTACAACTTTTCTATTTTTGTTGAAAACAGCGTATTAAAACGTCAAAGAACATTTCTTTCTAAAACCTGCTATCCAACAAAACTTCATAAACTAAAAATAAAACTCTAATTATGATTATACCAAGTCTGATTTTAAAGCAACTGTACACTTTTGGTAGTCTGCAAAACGTAGAAAATGGAGTAGCATTTGAAATTAAAAATCGTTTAAGTGATGCTACGATTTCCCGTGTCACTTCACTTTCTATTGGTGGACAAACGATTGATTTAGATGATATTATACTGGATTTGGGTGACAGCCAAATTATAGCAAGTGAGGTTTCGAGTAATAATCCGCTTAATTTTCCATTAAAGCAAAAATTGAAAGTAATCGCATTAGTTCCTAATTTCCCTGACGGAAAGTACAAAATAGAGTTAGGATTTAAAGCCAATCCTTTCGGAAAGTTAAAGCTAAAAGTCGATGGTTCTATCGTTAGAAAAACAGAGGATGAAGTCAAAATTCCTCGTGATGAAGAAGATGATTTTTCTGAAGAAGCGATTAAAAGACGTCAGGATTTTGTGGAGGAATATACGGGTAAAAAGTTAGAACATGTTTCTCAATATTCTTTTGATCCACATATTACGGCTGGGAACTGTGAGCATTTCACAGGCGTGGCACAAGTGCCGATTGGTTTTGCAGGCCCGATTAAGATAAATGGAGAATATGCAAAAGGGGACTTTTTAGTGCCTTTGGCAACTGCAGAAGGTACTTTGGTCGCTTCGTATAATCGTGGGATTAAGCTATTAAATATGTCTGGCGGTGTGAAGTGTACGGTCGTTGATGATGCGATGCAGCGTGCGCCAGTTTTTGTATTTGAAGATGCACGAGGTGCAAGAAATTTTGTCGAGTGGATTAAAAAGAACTTTGAGGAAATCGCAGAACATGCAGAAGCGACAACAAGTGTTGGTAAATTAAAATATATTGATCCGTATTTGGCCAATAAATTTGCTTACCTACGTTTCAACTTTTTCACAGGAGATGCAGCGGGTCAAAATATGGTTGGTCGTGCGACTTTTGCGGCTTGTAGCTGGATTTTAGATCATTATAAAGAGGAAAAAATCGAACATTTTTATTTAGAGTCAAATTTGGCAACGGATAAAAAAGCATCGCAAGTGAATGTGATGCATACAAGAGGAAAACGAGTAACGGCAGAGTGTACCGTTCCTCGTGATGTTTTGACGCAAGTCATGCGGGTCAGCCCTGAAAATTTACAATATCACTATCAAGTGGCGAATGTCGGCTCGATTCTGTCAGGGGCAAATAATAATGGTTTACATTCCGCTAACGGGATCACGGCGATGTTTATCGCAACAGGTCAAGATGTGGCGAATGTGTCCGAATCTTCCGCAGGGATTTTCTATTGTGAATTAACAAAAGAGGGCGGTTTATATATTTCTATCACTATTCCTTCGTTAATTGTGGCGACTTATGGTGGAGGAACTGGCTTGGCAACTCAAAAAGAATGTTTAGAATTGATGGGTTGTTACGGTAAAGGTGGCGTGAAGAAATTCGCTGAAATCGTTGCTGGTGTTGTATTAGCTGGTGAAATGTCGTTAGCTTCGGCTATCTCCTCATCTGATTGGGTTTCGAGTCACGAACATTATGGTCGTAATCGTTAATTTTTTAAATTTTCAATAATCGGTTGTTGAAAACTCTTGTAGAATTTTTATTTTACAAGAGTTTTTTATTTTTAACCACACACAAAAAAATAAAAAGTATTATTCGTAATAATGGGCTGAAAGCGGATGCAGACTTGCAGGAAACTGGTTATTTTGGGGATAATGGCACTTTTTATATCGGCGAGATTTTTACATTGACAGACAAGGGCTTGCTATTTACCTATTCTCCTTACGAGATTCCTCCTTATGCTGCCGGAATGCTGGAGTTTACCATTCCTTACACCGAATTAAAACCATATTTTACAGAAAATAATCCGCTAAAACGATTGATGGAATAATTAAAAACCTGTCAGATTTTAAAAATCTGACAGGTTTTCTACGACAAAACTAAGCTTTTGACCAAATTCGAGTATTCAAATTTAACTCCTCTATAATTTCTAAACAGAATAAAATATCATCTAAATACTGGTGTATTTTACTTTCATTCAATAAACTCTCATTCAAACTAGGTTCTAAAAATTTTTCATCCCATTCGATAGCGATATAAATACAGGAATCCAGAAAAGCAATATGAACCTGGGAGTCAAACTGCTCTTTGAGTCGCATGATATTTTCTAACATCGACATACTCAAAATATATCTTGCTTCAATCTGATCCGTTGTGTAAACATCAAATGCCTTTTCGAAATAAGGATTTTCCATTTTCGCTAATTCCAGTCCTTTTCGTTTTGAGCCTTTCGCAATACGACCAAACCAACCTTCACCGGTCTCATCTGGCACAACAACCGTATGCCCATGAAAATCTTTATGAAAATCCGCAATCATTAATAAGCCTTTGAAAATCGTATAATACGTCGTATCGCCATCGACATCTTTGCTTTTGTACTCGGCATGAATCTCCGACATTTCAAAATCTGTCTTATCTAATCGACCAGCGATAAAATCTTCGCCGCTGTATCTATCGGGTCGCTGAAAAAGTTTACTTGCGTTGAATCGCCTTTCGTTAATATATTTTCCCGGATGATAATCATAACTCTCATCAATCGATTCTATGATTTTTGTAATCACCTCAAACTTGAATGCCCGGGTGACTTTATTGACTTTATGAATATAAATCCCAATACCTCCCGCTGCCGTCAAGCCCATCAAAAGAAGTAAAGTACTAGGAAACTCCCCGAGTTCTAGAGAAAGAATGAAACCATAAATAGCCATCAAAATAATAAGCGTCAAAACAATGAAAAAAATATTTCTTCTTTGACTCAATACCTTGATGCGTTGTTTTTCTATCGTGTTTAACGTCGGATAAATATCCTTATAAATTTCAGAGATTTCTTTCATTTCATTTAAGTTTTATCTGATAATAAGTTGTTAATCAATATCCATGAAGCAGGACAAAAAATGACAAAATCTCTTCAAAAAAACGACTTTCTACGACGAATGCCTTTTTTTTAAAGAGATTTTGAAAAAAAATAACTATTAACAGGAAAACTTTACTCCGAACTATTCAAAATAATTAATATCTAAAAGCAGAACCGATAAGATAAGTATTTAGTCCTAATATGCCCTTTAATTTACTTCATTTAGCCCTTCGACCTCGATAGTTTTTATTTTATCTCCGATTACTAATTGTTGAACGATATCCATTCCATCAATAACTTTTGCAAAAATTGTATAACGACCATCTAAATGTGGCGTCGGTGAATGCGTTACGAAAAACTGACAAGTTTCCGTATCTTTTCCGGCAGAGGCCATGCCGACCCACCCTTCATTATCATATTTTAAAGGCGAAAACTCTGAACGAATCAATTTGTTCGTACTTCCCCAGCCGTCACCTCTCGGGCAGCCTCCTTGTGCCACAAAATTCGGTACAACTCTATGAAACGTTTTATTTTTATAAAAGCCTTTATTAATAAGATTCAAAAAGTTACTGACCGAGCCAGGTGCTTCTACAGGATACAACTGCATTGTAAAGTCTCCTTTCGTCGTTTTCACAATTACTCTGGTATCCTTTGTCAGTGTTTGAAGCGGCGCCCAATCTATTTCAAAATTATTTTTCGGTTGCTTCAAACTTAAAGTGTCGCCACTGATATAACTAATTGTTTTTTGGATTTGGTGATACACCTCCACATCACGAGGTAATGTCAACTTTTTCAAGGCTTCCATCAAAAAACGATAATCCGTACGATAAATTATATCATATCCCAGGGTTGGATCACGTAAAATTTCAGACATTGCCCCCATCATTCCAACATCGCCTTTTTCATACACTTCTTGAAATGTTTTTTTGAAAAAAGTCATCATGAATTCATAATCATTTGGCATCGATCGAGACAATTTTGGATTCCTTCGGATCTGAGCCAAGGCATTTACCCCCGATACTTTTACGAAAGCATGCTGTTTCGGTGCAAACATCTCTTCATAAATAAATTCATAACTGAGCGGATAAGTCGCCAAAGCTTCCAAGCACTTTCCTTTTTCGTAAGGATTTTTCGTAGTTTTATAAATAGTCGTCAATAACTCAATAATTTCTTTTCGTTGTTTCGCTTTTGAATAGCTAATATTCGCCAACGCTGCCCCTAACATATTGATTTTAAGAAAGTTATTAGTAATCGTACTATCTGTTCCGATGCCATAATACAAATCGACATCATTCCGAATACCATTTTTGGTAAAATACTCCGAAGCATAAATCGCCAATTGAGGATTAGCATCACGGACAGCTCCCAAAAAGATTGGTTTAACATCTACATAATCGTACTTTTTAATACTCCTTAGAATATTCGCTTTCACCAAAGGATTGGCTTCTGCCCGAGCCATATCTTGTAACACAATCAAGACAACAGTCGTCATTTCGAACTTACCTAAGCCGCTCGCTAAGCCCATTCGAGTATAATCATCTTTCTCTTTTTGTGCCAACGCTATAAACTGCTCGTATTTCTCTTTCGAATCGAAATCAATATTCGGTAACCGTCCAAAATAACTCGCAGCAATACGACGAACCGAAGTCGGATATTTATCATCTAACAGCTCCAACATTCGATTTGTCCCCAAATTAGAGGTCATTCCTCGAATCATATAACGATAAATCGAACTTGCCTGACCTTCTAAAATCAATGTATCCGTCGGTAAATAATCTGGTGCCGCACTGACATATTTTAAGTATTTCTCTGACCCAGCACGACCGACTGCTTCCAGAATTTGAGCATTAACTAAGAAGGAAGCCTTACTGACTTTTGGCTGAAAAGCATTTAACAAAGGTTGCGTCGCTTTATCGCTTCCAGTTTGCCCCAGTGCATAAGCCGCAATCGCTCGGATACTTTCATCTTCATTTTTATTTTGTAACAACGACGCCAAAGCAGCAATCGTCTGCGTCGAAGAGTCTTGAACAGAAGCTAAAGCCATCGCCGCCAGGTAGCGGTTTACAGGTTCTTCGGCACGCAAAAAAGGAATCAACCCCTTTGCATCACGCTGATTTTGAAGCTTGTAAATTTCTTGGACAACTGCATCTGAAAAATTCAAAAAATCAGCGGCTTCAGTCTGTTCATTATTCGCTCCACACGAAACTAAAAACAAAGCAACAGCAAGTGTTAATATCTTGGATAGTGATTTCATTGTTTATCAATAATATCTTTAATAATTGAAAAAGAAAGGTTTTCAAAACTCGGCTAAAATACTATTTTTTCATCGTTTCAACGCAGCCTTCTTTTATTGATTTCCATCAAATGTTAATTTTTATCCTGTTTTATCGCTATTTTCCAACAAATCATAGAAACGAATACGCATTCTATAAAAACTTTAGTTTGCCCAAGCAAGATCTTCGAATAATTCCAACCATTTTTAAGCGATTATATAATAATTATATAGCACTACGAAAATTCAAAAAACTCAGCTCAACAGAAATCATCGGCATACAACCTATCAAAATCAATAACGAATTTTAACCTGATTTATTCAACCATGATTCGAAGTCACCGGTCAAATATTTTATCTAAAATTTCTACTTTTTTAAAAATAATTCCATCAACCTTTCTGCACCAACAAAAGGCGTGATTTCTCCATTTTGTACCCGGCTTTGAATCGTTTGAAAATGATTTTTTACTTCGTTATGAGTTTCAAATCGTGCTTTTAACTCATTCCGAATCGTTTCATTAAGCCAATACTGAGCTTGATGCTGTCGGTTATCCTCAAAGTAGTCATTCTTCTTTGTGAACTGTTCGTATTGTTGGATGGTTTGCCAAATCTCTTTGATACCAGTATTTTTTAGGGCAGAACAAGTCATAGCGGTTGCTGTCCAGTTACTATTTTTGGGCGGGAACATGTGCAAACCATTTCGGTAGGCTTTTCTTGACTCTTTGGCTTTCGCCAAATTATCACCATCGGCTTTATTGATGGCAATCATATCCGCCATTTCCACGACACCTCTTTTGATACCTTGTAGCTCATCGCCACCGCCAGGCAAGAGTAGTAATAAAAAGAAATCGACCATAGAATGTACGGCAACTTCGGACTGACCGACACCGACCGTTTCCACAAAAATCACATCATAACCAGCGGCTTCGCAAAGAATGATCGTTTCACGAGTTTTTCGTGCGACACCGCCAAGCGATTCGCCAGCAGCCGAAGGTCGGATAAATGCATTTGGATTATTTGACAAATTTTCCATTCGAGTTTTATCGCCCAAAATACTACCATGGCTGATTTGGCTCGTTGGATCAATTGCTAAAACGGCTAATTGTCGTCCTAAACTCGTGACGTGCTGGCCCATTGATTCCACGAAAGTGGATTTTCCAACACCTGGCGTTCCTGTGATTCCAACTCGAATAGACTTCCCGGAGTGCGGCAAGCACGCATTGACAATTTGTTGAGCTTTCGTCTGATGTTCAGCTTTGTTACTCTCAACCAAGGTAATCGCTTGACTCAGTACAATTCTGTCTCCATTCAATATTGCCTCCACAAAATCTTCGACCGATAACGCCTGTCGTTTCTTACGTTTGAAGCTTCGATTAATCGTTTCGGGTAGTTTTTCCCCACCTTTTTGTATGTTTAAATGTGACTTCATATTAGCTCAAGTGATTTTTAATGTTTTCATTTAGGAGTGCATTTTATTTATAAAATCATAACTAAACAGGCTTACTAATTTCTTTCGAAAGCCCTGACAGGTTTAAAAAATATTTTATAGCTGATAACCAATAAGTTATGATATTTTTTCAATAATTTCAATACAAATATCCATGAAAATTAATGAAATAAAAAAGAGGAAAAGACTTCTATATCTTTTCCTCTCTTAAATACACAGTATTATTTATCGGTTACTTCAAGTCAACTTTACCCAAAGGTACTTTCTTACCATTTTTCACGGCAACAACAATCGCAGTTCCACCTCTTGCTTTCACTTTTGCTTCTAATGCTTTGGCTTGTGTATAAGTCGGATAATCGCCTAAAAGTATTAATGTGACACCGGTACCAGTTTTCAGGTAACTCAATTGCCCCAAACCTTCCACTGTTGATTTATCAAAGAATGCTGGATTATTATAAGCTCCTAACTGAACTTTGTAAACCAATGCCGTAGATTTTGGCGGTTTTGGAGCCTGTTGTGGAGGTTTGACGTTGCCACCGGGAGGCACTGCTGCACTTGCTCCAGTACTCACTTTACGAATTAGCACCTGTGCCAACATATCTCTATTCGTTATCGTTGTCACGAATGCCCCTTCATATCCCAACGCTCGGATTTTTTCTTTTATATTTTCTGCTTCTGCACGAGTACGAAAAGCACCAACTTTATAAGCTTTCAATGCTCCATTTCTACGTTGACTATAAACGTAGCCATATCCACGCAAGATAGAAAATTGACTTCTATCTGGATCAGAAAACACGCCAAATTGAATATCGTAAGCTACTTTTGGTAAATTATCATAATTCAGTGAATTGCCGCCTTTTTCACCAACAAAATCATATTCATCTGGTGTACTGCCATCGTCTCGTCCAACGACCTTGCCATCAAGTGATTCTAATGATTGTTTTCCTAAAATCGTTTTGTCCGTTCCATTTTCTGTACGGACATTTCTACTTGTTTCGGTATAACCGTTACGAATATACTTTAATAAATATATTGCCCCTGGTGCAAGAGTTAATCTATATTGCCCTTGAGCATCTGAGTAAGTGACCGTTTGTTCCATATTGATCATATTCGTCACTTCTACTTTTACATCTGAAATTCTTTGAGTCGTGTTTGCATCGACAATAGTTCCGATATAGTAGTTATCCAGATTTGCTTCACGAGTCAAACGTACTTCTAATAATCTCAAGTCTTGATTAGCCGATGACACTTTAATTACTTTAGAATCATAGCCAGGTTTACTCACCACAACACCTTGACAATCTAAGCCACTTTTTGCAAAGAATTTAAAACGACCATTTCTATCTGTTACCTCCGTTTTTTCACTACATGCCGAAAAATCAATTGTTGCATTTGGAATAGCTTGTCCTTTTTCATCTAATACAACAATTTCCACTCGTTCAAAAGTGATTTCTACTTTGTAAATATCTGCATTACCAGTACGATTCGAAACTAAATACCCCAAACCATTATCATTGAATACTAATCCGTAATCATCTGAAGAGGAGTTTATCCCAGTACCTAAGTGTAAGATTCTGTCCCATTTACCGTTAACTTGTTCGGCTTTATAAATATCCATACCACCAAACCCCGGTAGATAATTAGAAGAAAAATATAAGATATTTCCATCAATAAACGGAGCGATTTCGTCACCCGGTGTATTTACTTTCGGCCCTAAGTTTTGAGGTGCTGACCAGCTATCCCCTGTCTTATAACACACATAAATATCCATCCCACCATAACCTCCTGACCTATCAGAAGCGAAGTAAATCGCAGATCCGTTTGGTGTCAATGAAGGATAACCAGTATTATAAACTTCAGGATTGTTATAAGTGAACGGTTGCGGTTTATTCCACTCATCATCTACTACCACCGATGCCGTATAGATGCGCATTTTTGAACCCGCTTCTGGAATCTGACGAGTACCATTTACAAATTGATTCTTTGTGTACGCCACTGTTTTACCGTCAGCCGTAAAAGACATTGGCCCTTCGTTGGTCTTCGCTTTAAATGATTTTTTTAATACCGATGGATATCCAAGCGTACCATTTGCATCTGGTTGCGTCATCAATAATTGATTTAGCTTCCCTTCTTTCCAACGAGAATCTTTATCATTCATACCATTTTTTAAATCCAAACGACTCGAAGCGTAAAGCACCTTCCCCTTATAAAAGGCTACACCATAATCATCGGCCACCGAACTGATATTTTCTTTTGTCACGGTATAAAGCGATGCGTCACCTTGTCGTTCTAAAGCGAATCGAGCAGACTCCGCATAAGCTTTTCCCTTAACAGGATCAACTTTAGAATATTCTTGAAAATATGCTTCTGCCATTTCATATTTACCTAACATTTGTAGGACTTTTCCATATTGAAAAAAATGCTCGGCCTCAGCATTTTGCAGCTGTACAGCCTTCAAGTACCACAATCCTGCATTATTCATATCGTTGGTAAATCGATAGCTATTCGCTAAACGTCCATATACTGATGTTTCATTTGGGTTTTGTTGCAAGACATTTAAGTACGTTGTGATTGCTTGTTTATAATCCTTTAGCTCGAAGTATTTATTTGCTTTATCCAACAAATCATTGCTTTGTGCCAATGACTGAAAAGAGATAATTAAAGCTAAAACGATTATCGAAAAAACTTTACTTAATGAATGATTCATAGTTTTTTTGATTTTGAGAATGTATCCTTTTAATAAGGCCTAAGTTACGGTTCTACATTCCTTCTATTTATCCATATAAAATTTCTAAATGATGGAAAAATCAATCAGCAATACCCAAAATACATGTTTATTTTTCGGGGACGAATCATAGAAATTAGCACATCGTCCACCGCTTCAAAAACTTATTGCTTGATGATACTCACCACTATTCCTTGTCAAAAGTTTAGAAATCAGAGTACATAAATTCACGAACACAGCACTCCTGAATGACAAGGTCGAACAAGCTATTGAGAGAAAGTATTTTGGTTCTGATTATTTATTTTTCC
>Ga0075467_10004701_pt1 | contig 10006 bp, 9 predicted proteins | sample DEB08_DNA_9_FD_75067 | JGI IMG/M metagenome (GOLD analysis project Ga0075467, IMG submission 75067) | Aqueous microbial communities from the Delaware River and Bay under freshwater to marine salinity gradient to study organic matter... | ecosystem: Environmental > Aquatic > Marine > Coastal ... | reverse complement strand
ACAGGGATTAAGATGATGAGAACATTCATTATTTGACCCGCAATGCGTTGACGAGGACGGTGATGGATGAGGCCGACATGGCGATGGCAGCCGACAGCGGCGAGGCAAAGCCAAGGATCGCCACAGGCACGGCGACAAGGTTATAGGCCGCTGCAATCCCGAAGTTTTCCAGTACCCTTAGGCGCGCCGATTTGGCGGTTCTGATGGCGTCCGGGATTTCCGCGAGGCTACGGCTGAGCAGCACAATATCAGACGCTGCCCGTGACGCATCAAGGGCCGACGCGGGCGAGATCGAGGCGTAGGCTTGCGCCAGCGCCCCTGTGTCATTGAGCCCGTCGCCGATCATCAAAACCTTGGCCCCATCATCCGAAAGCTGCTTGATCCGCGCCATTTTATCGGCGGGGAGCATCTGTGCGTGGGCGGAGGTGACATCCAGTTTTGCGGCCAGCGTATCGACCGCCTCTGTCGTGTCACCAGAGAAGATATGTACGGGAATGCCTGCGGATTTGAGCGCTGCGATGGCTTCAATAGCGCCTATGCGCAATGTCTCGCTAAAGTGTAGCGGAATCGCGGGGGCGTCGCCGATTTTCAGGGCAGGGGACTGGCTACAACCCAGCCATTTGCCGCTGCCGAGTCTCACGGATTGGCCTTGCCAATTGGCGGCAATGCCTTGGCCCGCATGTTCGGTCACATCTGTGATGTTGGCGCTGTTGAGGGTTGGGAGCGCTGCGGCGATGGCCTTGGACACAGGGTGGTTTGAGGCCCGCGCGAGTGCGGCGAGAAGGGCGAGGGTGGTCTGATCCATTGCCGCGGTGTCGATGCGTGCGTGGCCTTCTGTCAGCGTCCCCGTTTTGTCGAAAACGACGGTGTCGATTTGTGAAAGGCGTTCCAAGGCGGTGCCGTTTTTGACGAGCAACCCACGGCGAAAAAGGCGGCCTGTCGCGGTGGTCATCACAGCAGGAACCGCAAGGCCAAGCGCACAAGGGCAGGTGATAATCAGCACGGAAATCGCGATGTTGAGCGCGAGGGCGGCATCACGGGAAAGCACAAACCATCCGATAAAGGTAACAAAAGCGAGGAGATGTACGGCAGGTGCGTAAATCTGCGCGGCACGGTCAGCCAGCGCCGTATATTTGTTGCGCGCCCCTTCGGCGGTCTCGACAAGGGCGGCCATGCGGGCCAGCGTGGTGTCTTCTCCCACCGCTGTGACGCGCAGGGTCAGCGGGCCAGTTAGGTTGACCTCACCTGCTGCGATCTGGTCGCCGAGGGAGACATGCACAGGCAAGCTTTCGCCCGTCAAAAACGAGCGATCCATGTCAGAGCCGCCGTGGGTGACCGCCCCGTCAACAGGCACGCGCATGCCGACATGCACGCGTATCAGGTCGCCGACATTCAGTGTGGTGACAGGCACGGTGCGTTGCGCGCCGTCGACCAGAAGAACCGCGTTTGGACTGGCCAAGGCGCTAAGTTCTTGGGCGGCAGAACGGGCGGCGATACGGGTGCGGTGATCGAGATAGCGACCGACGAGGAGGAAGAAAGTGAGCGATAGGGCCGCGTCGAAATAGACGCTTTCGCCGCCCACAGAGGTCTCGTAAACCGACAAGCCCGCAGCAAGGATGATCGCCAAGGAAATCGGTACATCCATGTTGAGGGAGCCCACGCGCAAGGATTGCCATGCGTGGCGAAAGAAGACTTGGGCGGAAAAGGCCAGCGCAGGCACCGCGATAAGGGCCGAAAGCCAATGGAACATTTTCTGCGTGGCCTCTGCCGCACCCGACCAGACGGCGACCGAAAACAACATCACGTTCATCATCGCAAATCCTGCGACAGCGATGCGCAGCAAAAGCTTACGCCCCTCGCTGTCAGTGTCGACGCTGGCCATCATCGGCGCGTCGAGGATATGCGCCTCGTAACCGACTGCTTCCAAAGTTTCGATAAATTGCTCGGGCGCGATGCCCGTGGCCGCGATGGTGACGCGTTTACGGCTGAGGTTCACGCGGGCTTCTGTCACACCATTGACAGCCATAAGCGCCCGTTCAACGGTGCCGATACAGCCCGCGCAATGGATACTGGGAAGTGAGAGGATGATGTCGCCTGCAACTGCGGATTTGGCTGCAATTTCGATGGCCAAAGGTGCGGCTGAGCAGGCGGGGCAGGCGGAGATACTCATCTGTGCATGTCGACGATGATGCGCTGTTTGAACTCGGTCCCATCAGCAGACTTTGCCACAAGGCGCAGGTTCCAGTTGCCCAAAGCGAGATCGACGGGGGCGGTGAAGTCGTTGCCATCAAACACCAAAATCGGTTCTTGGTCAGAGGCAACGTTTGTCGCGCGGCCAAGGACGGCAGAGACGATTTCAGGCTCGACTGGTGCACCATCGTGGCGGAAACTCAGGCGGAGTTGACCTGCCTCGACGCCTGCTTTTACATCCCAGCCAAGCGCCAATTGCGCCGTGCGGTCCGCGTCAAAGGATTGGCTTGCGACATAAGAGTTCTTGGTCTCAAGGCCGGGGAAGGTCTCGACCGCCTTGAACGCCAAGAGTAGGTTTACACCGATGATCACCGAAAACGCAGCCACCATGATGCCGAGAAATTTGCGGCCCGTCATTGGCCGTCCGCTCACGTGTTCCATTATTGGGCCTTCCCGTTAAAGATATTGTCTCGGTATGCGCGTTCCCCACTTATGACGTCCTCGACCCAAAAGCGAAAGTCGGTCACGTCGGTGGTTGATGCGGGGTCTTGCGGACCTGCGGTGACGTAGACGCGTTGGATTTCAGATGTGTCAGCTGGCACGAAAAGGCGATCCGCGTCATGACCTTCCAATTCGAGCGAGAGCTCTTGGTCAGAACTGATTGATATCTGGAATTCGCGCGGCTCGCCAAGTTTGTTGCGCAGGCGCAGATTGTAGGTGTTGCGCACAGATCCATCCGACAGAGTGATATAGGTCGGGTTCCGCACGGCCTCGACAGTGAGGTCGATATCGGCGCGGATAAACAGCGCAAAGACCAAACCAAAGCCGATCAGCGACCAAAGTGTTGTGTAAAGGATGGTGCGTGGCCGCAGGATGTGTTGCCAGATCGGGCGCGGTGGTTTGCCTGCACGTTCGGCAGGCTCGTCGGCCAAGGCGAGGTAGTCGATCAATCCGCGTGGCTTGCCGATCCGTTCCATGACGTCGTCGCAGGCGTCGATGCAAAGCGCACAGGTGATGCACTCCATTTGCTGGCCGTCGCGAATGTCGATGCCCATTGGGCAGACGTTCACGCAAGCCATGCAATCGATGCAGTCGCCAGAGCCCTCTTCGCGCTTTTTCCCGCGCGGCTCCCCGCGCCATTCGCGGTAGCCGACGGTCAGCGTGTCATTGTCCATCATCGCCCCTTGGATACGTGGCCAAGGGCACATGTAGATGCAGACCTGTTCGCGCATAAATCCGCCAAAGATGAAGGTTGTGGCGGTCAAAACGGCGATTGTGGAATAGGCGACGGGATGGGCTGTGCCCGCAATCAGGTTACGGGCAAGCGTTGGTGCGTCGGTGAAATAAAACACCCAAGCCCCGCCAGTTGCCACAGCGATCACAAGCCAAACCGCCCATTTTGTCAGGCGCAGGCGCCATTTCTTGAGGTCCCATTTGGATTTCCAAAGGCGGACACGCGCGTTGCGGTCGCCCTCGATCCAGCGTTCCACGAGGATAAAGAGGTCGGTCCATACGGTTTGCGGGCAGGCATAGCCGCACCAGACACGGCCAAGGGCCGAGGTGAAGAGAAACAGGCCAAGCCCCGCCATGATCAAAAGGCCAGCGACGAAGTAGAATTCGTGCGGCCAGATTTCGATCCAGAAAAAGTAAAAGCGCCGGTTTGCCAAATCGACCAGCACAGCTTGATCGGAAAGGGCAGGGCCACGATCCCAACGGACCCATGGGGTCAGGTAATAAATGCCCAGCGTGAATGCCATGATCCACCACTTAAACGTGCGGAAAAACCCCGAGACCCGTCGTGGGAAAATCGGCTCTTGGGCCGCAAAGAGTTTGGGGGGAAGTGTCGTGTTCATTTCAGATCCAGTCCTGTTCGCGTGACTTAGGTAGGCGCTGTGGCGTTGCGTTTCCTTGATGTAGGTCAAGATAACAAAAAACCCGCCCCCAGAATGCGCGAACAGGCTGGGGGCGGGTTTGCTCGTAGGGGACTACGAGTTTTCCTCCTGATTTACAGGGGAAGGCGTTATTCACCACCGCCAAGCTGGTGAACATAGGCTGCAACGGCGTTCACGTCAGACTGGCTCAGACGCGTGCCCCAAGGTGGCATGACGCCGTAACGTGACTTTGTGATGGTCTCGGTCAGCGCGGCTGCGTCGCCACCGTAAAGCCAGATAGCGTCGGCCAAGTTGGGTGCACCAACCTCACGGTTGCCTGTGCCGTCTACGGCGTGACATGCGCTACAGTTCTCGTCGAAGATGACGGCGCCTTGTGTGGCGAGGCTCGTGTCAAACTCTGTCGAGGACAGGGAAATCACGTGCTGCACAACTTTGTCGATGTCTGCTTTCTCCAAGATGTCGCCAAAGGCTGGCATCTGCGAGAACCGTGCATCGGCGTCGATTTCGTTGCGAATGCCGTGGTTGATTGTATAGGCGATATCTTCAATCGATCCGCCCCAGAGCCAATCATCGTCAAGCAGGTTTGGATAGCCCTTAGCACCTGCCGCACCAGAGCCGTGACACTGCGAACAGTTGGTGCGGAAAACCGCAGCACCACCAGCAACAGCAAAGCGGTTAAGCTCTTCGTTTTCGGACAATGTTGCGAGGTCAACTGTGGTCAGGGCGTTGCGCAGATCGGCATTGGCAACATTCACAGCCTCGATATCTGCGGCAACATTGGCGCGGGTTGAATAGCCAAGATAGCCCTCCGTCGCCCCTTTGATCATTGGCCATGCTGGGTATGCGAAGAGGTACCAAATGCCCCAAAGGATGCAGAGATACAGCGTCCAAAGCCACCAGCGTGGCAGTGGGTTGTTGAGCTCTTTAATGCCGTCCCAATCGTGGCCGGTTGTCTCGACGCCAGTGATTTGGTCGATGTCTTTGTCATGATCGCTCATTTGCTGGCCTCCTGATCTGTGGCGTCTGCCGCTGTCTCGTTGCGGAACACGATGTTTGCTGTGTCGTTGTGCTCCTTGCGGCTGCCCGGGCGAAACGCCCAGACGATTGTGCCCAAGAAAAACAGGGTCATCATCAGCAAGACCCAGCTATCGGCCAATTGGCGCATGAATGAATAGGTATCCATCATCAGGCCTCCTTAACGGCTTTTGTCGGGCGTGAAGGTCGAGAAATCGACCAGCGTTCCGAGCATTTGAAGATAAGCGATCAGCGCGTCCATTTCGGTCAAAGCGTCCTGACCGTCAAAGTTGCTCACAACGGCTTTGGGATAGCGTGCCATCAGGCCGTCGGTGTCGCCAAACGGGTCGACCTGCACCATAAAGTCGGCGGAGGCCTCTGCGATCATCTCGTCCGTATAGGGCACGCCCACAAAGCGGTGGGTTTCCATCAGGTCTTGGACGTATTCACCTTCAATCGGCGCATCCATCAGGAACGCATATTTTGGCATGATCGATTCTGGCACCACGGATTGCGGATCGGAAAGGTGATCCACGTGCCAAGAGTCCGAGTAACGGCCACCGACGCGGGCGACGTCTGGCCCCGTGCGCTTTGATCCCCATTGGAACGGGTGGTCGTACATGCTCTCTGCGGCCAGTGAATAGTGACCGAAGCGTTCGACCTCGTCGCGCATCGGGCGGATCATCTGGCTGTGACAGTTGTAGCAACCCTCACGGATATAGATGTCCCGACCTGTGAGTTCGAGCGGCGTGTAGGGACGCATGCCCTCCACGTCTTCGATTGTGTTCTCAAGGTAGAAGAGCGGCGCAATTTCAACGATCCCGCCGATGGACACGACGATGAGAGAGCCGACCAAGAGCAGCGTTGGGCTACGCTCTAGGATTTGGTGTTTATCGAGAAAACCCATGTTTCAGGCTCCTTACTGAGTTGCGACGCCGACCGGAGCAGTGACCTTTTCACCGCCACGGATCGTCATCCACATGTTCCAGACCATGATGATCGCACCAGTGAGATACAGAACCCCACCAAGACCACGCACAACGAGCATCGGGTATTTCGCAACCACGGTGTCAGCAAAGCTGTTAACCAAGAACCCTTGTGCGTCGACTTCGCGCCACATCAGGCCTTCCATGATCCCGGACACCCACATGGAGGATGCGTAAAGAACGATCCCGATTGTGGCCAACCAGAAGTGCCAGTTGATCGCAGCCATAGAGTGCATCGCGGATTTGCCCCAAAGACGTGGTGTCATGAAGTAGATCGCACCAAAGGTGATCATGCCGTTCCAGCCAAGTGCACCAGAGTGTACGTGACCGATTGTCCAGTCTGTGTAGTGCGAGAGGGAGTTCACAGCGCGGATCGACATCATCGGACCCTCGAATGTGGACATGCCGTAGAAGGCCAGCGACGTGACCATCATACGGATGATCGGGTCAGTGCGCAGCTTGTCCCACGCGCCTTGCAGCGTCATCAGACCGTTGATCATGCCGCCCCAGCTTGGCATCCACAGGATGATCGAGAAGACCATGCCAAGTGTCCCAGCCCAGTCAGGCAAAGCGGTATAGTGAAGGTGGTGCGGGCCCGCCCAGATGTAGAGAAAGATCAGCGCCCAGAAGTGGATGATCGACAGTTTATAAGAGAAAACCGGGCGACCTGCCTGCTTTGGCACGAAGTAATACATCATACCGAGAAAGCCCGCCGTCAGGAAGAAGCCAACCGCGTTGTGGCCGTACCACCACTGCGTCATCGCGTCTTGCACGCCAGAAAACAACTGCACCGATTTGCTGCCCCAGATGGAGACAGGGATCGAGATGTTGTTGATGATATGCAGCATCGCAACGGTGACGATGAAGGCCAGATAGAACCAGTTGGCCACATAGATGTGACGTTCTTTGCGGGTGAAAATCGTGCCCATAAAGACGATCAGATAAGCAACCCAAACGATTGTCAGCCAGATATCAACATACCATTCAGGCTCGGCGTATTCTTTCGCTTGGGTAGAGCCGAGCACATAGCCCGTTGCCGCCAAGACGATGAACAACTGATAGCCCCAAAACACGAACCAAGACAGGTTCCCGCCCCAAAGGCGCGAGCCGCTGGTGCGTTGCACGACATAGAACGAGGACATGATGAGCGCGTTACCACCAAAGGCAAAAATCACCGCACTGGTGTGAAGCGGGCGCAGACGGCCAAAGTTGGTAAAGCCCTTCGCCCATTCAATGTTCAGGACGGGAAACGCTAACTGAAATGCGATGATCACACCAACCAGAAAGCCAGTGACGCCCCAAAATGCGGTGGCAATGACACCCGCACGGATCACACCGTCCATATAGCCGTTTTTGTCGATCTTGACGGGTGCTTCGTCGGTGTTGCGTAACACCCAGACAAAAGTACCAAATGAGACAAGCATAATCAGGATCGCATGGACCTGATACGCGATATCGCGGGCAAAGTTTGCCGCGATAGCCGCAAAGAGCATAACCATGCCCAAAGCTGCGAGTTTGAAATAATTGAGCATCGGAACCCCTCGTTCTTAAGACGCAGCACAAGGCTACGACAACCTGTTCGCATGCCAGATGTGCCGCAGGTGGGTTCACGAAACATTGATCTGCATCAAATTTTGAAAAATCTGCGGTTTGAGATAGATCAAAGACGGCAAGCCTAAATTGGCGAAGGCTCGACGGATGCGTGGTGTCGAGGAGGAACCAATCGATGAGCTTGAAATCAATTGCGATGATTTTACATGACCCTACCAGCCATCTTGGTGGGTTAGAGACCGCGATCTGCGTCGCACGCCAAACGGGCGCCCAACTGCATGTGCTGTGTGTCGGGCTAGATTATACCGAACCCGGGTATTATTATGCGGGGGCTCAGGCCATTGTTATTCAACAGAATTTCGAGGTCGCGCAGAAAACGACATCTGAATTGGAACGCATCGCGCGCCAAAGGCTATTGCACGAGGATATCTCGTGGTCGGTGCAAAGCGTCACCTCTTTGCCCGGTGGATTGAATGCGGTGATCGCGGATGAGATGCGGTATTGCGATCTCGTGTTTGTGAATGCGCCCTATCAGGAAGACAGCAACCGAACCGATACATCTGTGTTCGAGGCTTGCATTTTCGGGGCGAGCAGGCCGGTGATGGTTGTGCCAAAGGCTGCGCCGACCAATGCGAATTTCGATAATATCATGATTGCTTGGGATGACGGGTTGCCTGCCATGGCGGCGGCACGCGAAGCGGTCCCCTTTTTAGCGCAGGCTGAGAATACCGAGATCACGATTATTGATCCCCCCGTGCATGGGCACAACAGGTCCGATCCCGGTGGTCGCTTGGCTGGTTATTTGTCGCGGTTTGGAGCGCGGGCAGATGTGACGGTGCTGGCACGCGCGCAGCCATCGATTGCCGCCCAATTATTGGCCCGCGCAAAGGAGCATGACGTCTCGATGATCGTTATGGGGGCTTACGGGCATTCGCCGTTGCGTGAAGCCATGTTGGGCGGTGCGACGCGCGACATGTTACGTCTGACGCACCTGCCAGTGCTCATGGCGCATTAAGCGGCCTCTGATCCAGCCTCGATTTGCAGGGCGGCTGGATCGGGTATGAAAATGCTGCGCTTGTCTTCCAGCACGATCAATCCGTCTTTGCGCAGGCTTGAAAACTGACGGCTCACGGTTTCGATCGTGAGGCCCAAAAAGTCGGCCATGGCCTCGCGGGTCAGGGGCAGCTCAAATCGTGCCGCAGATTGTCCTTTGATCTGCGTGCGCCGCCCAACCATTGTCAGGAATGTCGCAATCTTTTCGCGGGCGGTCTTGCGTCCTAGAAGCAGCATCCAATCACGGGCCGCGTCCAATTCATCGAGCGCCATTTCGAGCATGCGCTGGGCGATGTGGGGCGTCTCTTCGACCATTTTTTCGAAGGCTTCGCGGCGGAAACAGCATAGCGTGACATTGGTCACGGCAGTCACGTCAAAGGCAGCAATGGCGCGGCCCGGTCTGCCGATAAAATCAGACGGCAAGAGCAGCCCCATCGTTTGCTTACGGCCATCTTCCATGATCCGCTCAATCGTCGCTGTGCCTGTGACAACAGAACCTACAAACTCCATCCTGTCGCCACCCCACATAATGGGCTGGCCTGCTTCAAAGGTGCGGTAATATTTGATCTTATCGAGCGCCGAAATTTCATCGGCATTGCAGGTTGCACAAACCGCACGGTGACGGATCGGGCATCCGCCGCAATCCTTATTAAAAATGGGCTGAACCATATCATTTCTTTCAAAAATATTACGAACGGAGACCCGACAGTCCGCCCCTTTGAAAAACAGTTTCCCTAGATACTAGCCCCAGACACGTCCAGTTTCGAAGTGTCAAATTGATGCAGGCGGCCCATTCGAGCAACGTCAGACTCACAAATCAAACTCAATTATAGCGGGATTAGAATGAAAAGCCTAGCGCTGTGGAGGCATAGCTACGTTGCGTTCTTAGGGGGGCTGCAAAAGAGGTGATCGACCGTTTGGCGCTTCGGTGAATTCAGAAATGGTTAACGGCATGTGTCGCATTGCGTCTTGCCGTGACATCAGATGAGGTGCGAGGGCTGCGGCATACGCGTCCGAGCCCTGCGCTGCGGCGCTCGCGGTTAGTGAAGACCGCGCATAACGGTCCGTGCGAGTGTCACATTTGAGAGATCAGAGTTCCAGTCGGGACGGAAACGCCAAGGGACAGAAGCCTTTCTATGGCTTGAACTGACATCTGTAAAACCTCCCTTTTCCGATACGGGTTCCCACACCTACGACCTGTTTTTTGCAATTGCGTTCGGGGTTCTATGGTGAACGCCTGCTCTTGGCATTCGCATGATTGAAGACGCCGTCGTTTGGCAAATTCTCCTTTATCGGTCGATCGCCATGGCGTTATTTGTT
>Ga0075467_10004697_pt1 | contig 10012 bp, 8 predicted proteins | sample DEB08_DNA_9_FD_75067 | JGI IMG/M metagenome (GOLD analysis project Ga0075467, IMG submission 75067) | Aqueous microbial communities from the Delaware River and Bay under freshwater to marine salinity gradient to study organic matter... | ecosystem: Environmental > Aquatic > Marine > Coastal ... | reverse complement strand
TCATAACTGGGGAACGCAATCGTCTGATCATCCACGATATGAATAAAGCCGGGATCGCCACCCTTGTATGACACGGTCGGGCGGCCTAGATGATCGATGGTCGACAGGAAGAACATATCGCGGCCAGAGATAAACGCCTGATCTGGCGCATCAAGGGCCGTTTTGACGATCATCTGCTCTAGACGATCAGCGAGTTGAGTGGTATCGAAGTGTTGTTGTAATTCACGATGTTGATCGCCGTAAATATTGCTCATAAGATCCTCGCTGGCCGGCACTACGGTGCCTGGATTGGTCATCAGACAATGGTCGTCAAAAATTGTTCGTCAAACATTTATCGTCACACATTTATCGTCACACAAAAGTATTGCAGTTTAAGGGACTGAATGAAACCGATGGCCTCGCCTGACGCCATCCGCATTTCAATGAATTTTCTACCCTTAAGCGCAGGCCAACACGGGTAGCACATGGCCACACAACCTAACGACCAAAATACAGGGAGATACTCTAACAAACAGTATTCCAGAGTTCAGATGACAACCGAAACCTGAAGGTCGATGGGAGCAAGATCGGCATGAGCAACGTTAAGCCAGGGTTATCGTTTACTGCCCGCCACATAGGTGGCGAGCACCTGCAAGTTTGCCAACTCACGCGGCGCCATCGTCAGCGGATTATTATCGACGATAATAAAGTCCGCTGCCTTGCCCACCGCCAGGCTGCCAATCATCGCTTCCTGAAACGCTGCATGAGCGCCCCCCAGAGTCATCGCCTGCAGTGCCTGGTTGACACTCAACGCCTGACCGGAATACCAACCCTGGGCCGGCGTGCCATCCAATTTTTGCCGATTCACCGCGAAATACAGGGTTTCAGCCGGGATCCATGGCTCACCGGGCAAGTCACTGTTGATGATCAACCGTCCGCCATTGTCCAGCACCCGCTGCCAGGCATAGGCATAACGAATGCGCTCGCTGCCGACACGATCTTCAGCCCAGGCGCTGTCGCCCATAGCATGACTGGATTGCATGGAGGAAATAACCCCGAGCTTCGCTACCCGCTGATAATAATCTGGCAACACCACCTGGGCATGCTCGATGCGCCAGCGATGATCTTGGTTCGGGTAAGCGGCGAGTGCCTTCTCAAAGATTGTCAGGGTTCTGTCGTTACCCTCATCGCCAATGGCATGCACCGCCATCTGAAAACCGGTGGCAGCCGCTTGATCAGCCAAGGCCTTGACTGCGGCCGGCGTGATGCGTTCTGTTGGGTTAGCGAGTTCCGGATGATCACTGTAGGGCGCCCGCAGCATGGCCGTGCGCGAACCCAACGAGCCATCATAAAACACCTTGACCGCGGCGATCGCCAACATGCCGTCTGGCCGTGACAAGGGCCCCCGCGCAAACCAATGTTGCATCAACTCAGCGTCATTGCCATTGAGCATGCCATACACGCGAATCGGTAACTTGCCTTGCTCGGCGAGATGCGTGAACGCTGTGACGTCGCGACCGTCCATACCCGCTTCATGGACACTGGTGACGCCGGCGCGCGCCATGGTATTCAGACCGGCGATAATGGCTTGCTCGAGTTGCGCCGCATCTGCCGCTGGCACCTCACGGCTCACCAGGGCTTGCGCCAGGGTCAGCAACACGCCAGTGGGGGCGCCATCGGCACGCCGCAGTATTTGCCCCACTTCAGGGTCGGGTGTGCGGGCATCAATTGACGCCGCCTGTAATGCTAAGCCGTTAGCGAAACCGGCAAACCCGTGGAGTGATTCCAGATACACGGGATTGTCAGGAAACGCCGCTTCCAGTGCCGCGCGATCAGGATAGCCGCGGGAAGCAAACGCACCCTCGTCCCAACCCTGGCCGATCAGCCAGGTACCCGGTTTGGGGCTTGGAAATTTCATGTGCAAGCGCTCGACCATCTCGTCGACGTTGACGGTACCCACCAGATCAGCCTTGATCGCATCCATACCCAGTTCGCGAACATGCACGTGACTGTCGATAAAACCGGGCATGGCGGTACGGCCTGCAAGATCAAGCTTTACCGCGTTCGGTGCGCGTGCCTGCAGATCATTCAGATCGCCCAGGGCACTTATCACGCCCTCTTCAACCAGCATGGCCTCGACCTTTGCCTCACCCAAAGTCAGTATCGGTCCACCGAATACGAGTAGTTGGCTGGTTGCTGGCGGCGCAACGGCTGCATCCTGTTGTTGGCAACCAACGGCGAGGAGCAGCAATGCCGCCAGCATGGTCAGTTTTGTTACAGACATACGGATCATTAATCACTCCAACAATGAATCGACTGAATCGACTGAATCGACTGAGTCGAGAACGGCTTACCTGATGTTTCTGACCACGCGCGAGCCATGGTTCTATGACGGTACGACTATCGTCGCCATCGCCAAGCTTTGCTGCAAGCTACTGTAGTTGCAGCTCCATATCAATTCGATGCATACCCGGGCCCCACCCATCGATGATGACCTCAGCGCCCACCGCACCATAGTTAGCAAAAAAACCACTTGAGTGCTGGCTCGCGGCTATTTGAAGGCAGGTTACCGCCGCGTCCTGCGCCTGACTGACGACCCGCGCCATCAGGGCCGCACCCAGCCCACGGCCTCGAGACTGTGGCGCCAGCATGACCCAGTTCAGATTTCGCACGGCGGCGTCACCGGTCAAACCGAACGCGCCAACCACAATACCATCGATCAAACATAGCTCGTAGCCTGGCGTTGGCGCATCAAGAAAGCTGATGTAATCCGAGCGTTCATTGGGCGCAAAGTAACCGGGGCAATTGGCAGCGAATATCGCCAGACAGCGATCGCGATACGCCGCTGAGTAAGCTTGAAAAATAACAGTTGGAACCGAAGGCTTCCTGCCTAGCATAGATTTACCTGAGCTGGCTGTCTTTGCTGCCGCGGCGGTTCATGCCCCTAGCATCTTGGTCGAGGGCTTCTAACGCAGCCTGGCAGGCCACACAAAACCGAATGCCGGGAATGGCTTGGCGCCGGGCCTCAGGAATGAGTTTATCGCATTCTTCGCAGACAGCCGCACTTTCACCGCTGCCCAGTTCCTGCCTGGCGCGTTCTACAGCCTCTGCCACACTGGCATCAATCTGGTCTTGTACGGCGCCGTCTCGCGCCCAGCCACTGGCCACTGTTTACTCCTGTTGCTTGCTTCGCCTGTCCGGCGGCTATCCTCATCAGCCTGACAGATAAGATACCACCGGCGGGTGGTTCTGACAAAAAGATGCCTGAAATCTCCCCTGCTTGCACTATCACCGCGCACTTCATCCCTTGAATATTGTTCTGCCGCACGGCAAGCAGCCGGCCGACCCGGGGAAACTGTAAACAATACTTAATATGAAGGTGACGCTATGACGGCTACCACGACTCTGCCGCAACCGACCCCGTAATTTGCCAAGCAGATCAAGGTCTACGTCAGCGACAAGATTCAGGTAGGTCAGGTGGCAGACGGGGTTCGTCTCATACACACCGGGCCAGACTGGATCCTAGTTGAATTCACCTAAAACTAACTGAAACTCAGCGGCGCTAAGGGGGCCGACGTGCCGATAGACTTCCTCTCCCTGCGGGTTGAGGATAATAACGGTGGGCACGGCCGACACAGCATAAGTTGTCGCAATTTCCGCGTCGGCCTCGACATCAACCTTCAGATAACGGTAACGCAGCAGGGCATCTTTCACAGCCTGGTCAGTCAAGGTTGACCGTTCCATAATCTTACAGGCACCACACCATGGCGCGCCAAAATAGACTGCAATCGATGTTTGTTGATCAATCAGTTTTTGGATTGGCACCGGCAGCGTCTTCACGGCCGAGAACTGGCCCAACCCAAGGCCGCTTTCCAGAATCCTCGGATCGTACCCCAACGCCTCGATCGTCGTAAGCATCTGTGGCGCACTGACTAACCCATCATCATAGGACACCGTAAACGCATCTCGCGCCAGATCGACCTGCACCTGTTTGACTCCGGGCAACTCTGACAGAGCTGCTTCGACCGCATTCGGTCAGCTCATTCAGGTGATGCCGGTCTTGCTCTTCATCATACCGGCCACTCCGATCGTCACTCGCTTCATCGTTTCACCCGACACGCTGGCATTCAGCGATAGGCATATCAAGGGTAGCAACAGTAAGGCGCAAATAAGCGTTTTCATGGGGGAGAGTTTACCGCAGATGGCGATGAAGCGTTAATTCACCGAATTTTGGTCACCATCGCTTTTCAGGCAGTCTATTCAGTCAGTCTATTCAGTCAGCGCGCCGGCTATTGGCCGCATCATGATGAGATCTCGCTGGCTGTCTGCACCGAGTTGGAAAACATGCTCGCCCACCACCTCGAACCCCCAACGCCGATAAAACGACAAGGCGCGCGCGTTGTTCTCCCACACCCCGAGCCAAACCGTTTGGTGGCCGCTCGATTGAGCGTGCTCGAGACATTCGCCCATCAACATCGCACCAATACCATGGCCAATCGCGCCATCGTCCAAGTAGAGCCGTTGCAGCTCAATCGGCGCTGAACCATGTACGGCGGCAGCCGTGCTGCCCGTTCGCAGCTTCGCGTACCCCACCGGTTGCTTCGCTGCGCCGATGAATGTGAGCAGGAATGTGTTCGCGCCATCCGCCAACTCATCTAAAAGGCCGCCCAGTGAAAGAGCATCGCGAACATAGGCATCGATGTTCTCACTGACGTTATCCTTGCCAAAGGTGGCACGGAACGTCTGCTCAGCCAGCACGACCAATACTTCGGCATCCGCGAGCGTGGCGACTCTGATGCAAACTTGACTAGACATTGGTATTCCACCCGCGACATAGGAACGAAAACAACCCAGAGAATGGCGTGAGCTATCACAGCCGTGCTGACCCCTGCGCTTAAACTTGACAGCTTACCCCGGCACTTTACTCCGACCCCAGCATAACGAATAGCCAACTATTTGCCGGCGCCAGCTGAGAGCATATCGATGGCTTTTCTGGCGATAGCAGCATCCTTTAAACAACTGATAGCTTCAACAAAATCGGCTGGTGCGCCTTGCATCCGCATACCGGAGATCAACTGATCAATCGCATAGCCTCTGATCGAGACGTCAATGGCGAGCACCGCCAGCAGTGTTTGCTTGACGGTCGGATCATCCATTGCAACTTGCATCATCTTCACAAACACTTCGCTGGACAAGGTCATCCGCTGTTCCTCTCACCGGTCGCCGGCAATTTGATCATTGTAGTTGGCGCAACCACTCATCCACCTTACTTTACCCGCCAATTTAGCCAGGCGAAAGCCAATGTGTTTGCAGATGGCTTGTTACAAGCTCAAGGGTACAATCAGTGCCAGCCTCTGCAAAACGCTAATAGGTAGTAAGCCAGCCTGATCCACGCTATCTTGCGGTTTCTCTGACATTAGTTTTTCACAATCACTTTAGTCTCACTTATATCAACTTTTAGACTCACTTTTCAGGAGTAACCGATCTTGCCAAGAAACACCCGCCTACAAACGGCCGCCCAGGGCTATATAGATCGAGAACAATTTGCCAGCATCGAATGGCTGGTGGAAGCCAAAGGTCAGGTTCTCACCAGCGGCAAGGTTGATCCGAATGCTGGCAGCGGCATACCCAAAGATGCTCTGTATCGCATCTATTCCATGACCAAGCCCATCGTCTCGGTGATGGCTCTGATGTTAATCGAGCAAGGCAGACTGCGCCTGTATGATGCCCTGGCGCAATTTAATCCCGCGTTCGCCGGCATGCGGGTACTGCATGCCAACGGCCGGCTTGAACCAGCCGCGCGACCCATACTGGTAGAAGACCTGCTGACCCACCGTAGCGGGTTCAGCTATGAGTTCATTACCGGCTGCCATATTGCACCGGGCTATGACGCCGTAGACCTGAGCAGTGATGGCAAATGCAGCCTCGACGAGATGATGACCAAACTCGCCGCCCAACCGCTGGCATTCCAGCCTGGCTCCCAGTATCGCTACAGCGTCTCCACCGATGTGCTTGCCCATGTGCTGGAGAAAGCTACCGGACAAAGTCTGGCCAGCTTGCTCAAAGAACACATTCTGACGCCGCTGGACATGCACGACACGGCCTTCCATGTGCCAGCCGCCAAACAGCCACGCCTGATGCCGATGTATGGCGTCACCGATGTGAGTGAGTTTTCGTCATTGAATCCACCACCGGTGCAGCGCTTGATCGACGCTAATGTTGAGGACATGTACCCGTCCACCGACCCAGCATTTACTCGCGGTGGCCACGGCCTGTATTCCAGTCTGAGCGACTACGCCCGCTTTGCCCGAATGCTATTAACCGGCAAGACACCAGACGGCCAGATTCTGCTGTCCCGAAAAATGCTGGACATGCTGACCACCAACCGCATCCCTGAGAGCCAACTGCCTTTAACCATTGGCATGAACCCACTACCGGGTTATGGCTGGGGTTTGGGTGTGCGTATCATGATGGATACAGGCAAAGCCCTGGCCCTCACCGGCCAAGGCGAATTTGGTTGGGCCGGCGCTGCCAGCACCTATTTTTGGGTTGATCCTGAGGAGGATATGATCGGTATCATCATGGCTCAATACCTAGGCTCGGTATTGCCCATGGCAGACGATCTGCGGACAGCTGCGTACCAGATGCTGCCATAAAGCCAGCTGATTGACGACATATGGCACCAATACCTGGATGCTACCCAGCCCATTGAATGCACAGCAGCCTAATCGCTGACACTTAAATCAGCTGCCACCAACAGCTGATTTAAGTGTACTAACAGGAAACTCGAACCATGCCTGACTTACCCTTATTCGTCCGATTGGATAGCGCCGATTGCACACTCATGGTTGATTGTCAGCACCGAACACCCGCCTTGTTATATTTTGGCAAACGACTATCAACCAGCACCACCCCTGAGATGCTGTTACAGCTCAGCACACGGCAGGAAGCAAAATGCGCAGTCGTGGTCGAAGCCCCGATATCCTTGTCACCCTTGTTAGGCGAGGGTTTCACCGGCGCGCCAGGGCTTGAGGTGGTCAACGACAGCATCGCCTGGTCAGCAGGACCGCAACTCAGTGAGATCAAGCAAGTCGATGAGGCAACAGTAGAATTCAGCAGCACCGACAACCTACGGGGCATCAACTTAGTCCATCGTTTACAGCTGGATTACCACAGCAATGTGCTCGAAGCATCCACCCACTTGACCAACCTCAATGACATACCCTTACAGGTTAATTGGTGTGCCGCGCCCACCCTACATTTACCCCATCATGTGAATCAATTAACCAGCTTTGAAGGTCGCTGGTCGAATGAGTTTCAGCGCCACTCCCTGGCACTTTTTCTCGGCAGTTTTGTTCGGGAAAACCGCAAGGGTAAAACCTCCCACGATACCTTTCCCGGCTTGTTGCTCCACACCGCTGATGCCAACGAGCAGTTCGGCGAATGCTATGGCTTTCATTTGGGCTGGAGTGGCAACCATAAAATGCAAGCCGAGTTGCTGGCTGACGGTCGCCGTTACCTTCAAATGGGCGAGCTGCTATTACCGGGCGAGCTGTCCTTGGATAAAGGCCAGAGCTATCAAAGCCCGAGTCTCTATGCGTCGTTCTCAGCGACTGGCTTTACTCATCTGTCGGCTAACTTCCATCAGTTCGTCAAGACGAATTTACTCAGTGACGCCCAGCGCCAAAAACCCCGGCCGGTACATTACAACACCTGGGAAGGAATTTACTTTGACCACAATGTCGCCACCTTGCAGCAACTCGCCGATAAGGTCGCCAAACTTGGCGTCGAACGTTTCGTTTTAGATGATGGCTGGTTTAAAGGTCGACGGGGTGATCATGCGGGTTTGGGCGACTGGACCGTAGATGCCACTGTTTACCCCGACGGCCTGGCGCCGCTGATCGAGCACGTCAATAAGCTGGGGATGGAGTTTGGTATCTGGCTTGAGCCTGAAATGGTCAATCCTGACAGCGATTTATATCGCCGACACCCTGACTGGGTGCTCAATAGTGAAAACAACGAACAACTGCGTTTCCGCAATCAATTGGTTCTGGATCTCACCCGAGTTGAGGTCACGGAATACTTGTTCACCGCGATTGATGACTTGTTACGGCAACACCCCACGATTGCGTACATTAAATGGGATATGAACCGCGACATTAATCATGCTGGGAACTTCGAGGGTAAGCCTGCCATCCATCAGCAAACGTTGGCAGTGTATCGCCTCATCGATCGCCTGAAGGCCGCCCATTCGGGTCTTGAAATTGAAAGCTGCTCGTCCGGTGGCGCACGAATCGATTATGGCGTACTGGCACGCACTGACAGAGTCTGGACCTCAGATTCTAATGACGCCTTGGATCGCTTGAACATTCAACGGGGTTGTTCTTTCTTCTTTCCTGCCTCGGTGATGGGTGCTCATGTGGGCCCTCGCAACTGCCATATTACCGGCCGTCGAGTCAGTATTGAAATGCGCGCCGCGGTCGCCTTGTTTGGCCACATGGGGATTGAGATGGATCCCCGCGAGCTAACCAACGCCGAATTCACCACCTTGAGCGCGGCTATCGCCCTGCACAAGACTCACCGAGCGTTTATCCATAGCGCGCAGCTACATCGGCTTGACACTGACGGCGACTCGATCAATTTTGGGTTTGTGGATGGGGCTAAAACTCATGGTCTTTTTGCCTATAACAGTGTTCGCGAAACTGCCCGCACAGTCCCCGACAGATTGCGCTTTGTTGGCCTGGCTGAGGACAAGCTTTATCGGCTCAAGCGCATTTGGCCAATGACACTGCGGGAGTATTCTGCGTCGGTATTATCTGTCATCGAAAACCAACACTTCACTGGCGAGGCGTTGATGCAGTTCGGTTTACAAATGCCCATTACCGGGCCGCAAACTGCCATCGTATTTGAGCTCACCGAGCAAAGCCGCAACTTAAGCTGAATTCGAGCGCTGCACTCAAGCCGCAGCCCAGTTGCAACTCGCTGACTGGCTAAAAGATCCTAGCAGCGGAACTGGCTGATCTGGATTTCTTCGCCCTGATCCGTGTAATCACCCGCCGCCCTGCCAAGGCGAAACTCGCCCCAGTTGATCGGCTGGTAGCAGGCGGGGTGCTGCTCGTCCGTGGCCAGTGGCTGGACAACGGTGCGGTTGGCGGGATTAAGGAAAAATGGGGCACTGAATCGCTCTCGAGTGCTTGATGCCAAAACCCGGTGTTCCGGCGCCCGCATGCGATCATTGCTCCAGACCTGGAGCATGTCACCAATATTGATGATCAAGCCATCAGGCACCGGCTCGATCAAATGCCAGCTGTCATCCCGATAGACCTGCAGGGCCGCCACCTCATCCTGTACCAATACGGTCAGCGCACCCGAGTCCGTATGTCTGCTGATACCCAGATGGCCCTGTTCAACGCCGCTAACCGGGTCACGAGCCAGGGGTTCGCTGCACAAGGGATAGTAATTCAAACGAGCATAGCTGGTATGCCCCTGCACGAACCCCTCCAGCAACGTCTCGGGCGGCAATGCCAGCGCCTGCGCAATGGCCGTCATCAGCCGCAGGCTCAACGTCTCGCAGGCCATAAACCAGGCTCTTAGCGTCACCTGTAATTGCGGCCACTGTGCCGGCCATTGGGACTGACACGATGGATCAGCATCACGCCAGTCAGCGCCATAGTCAAAAATCTCTTTCCAGTCGCGGACGTTTTTTGTCAGCTCCTGGTCATAAAAACCCATGGGGTTAGCTTCCGTACGCATCACACTGCGCTTAAGCGACCCTGGGCCATGAAAAAATTCATCGCAGGTACCCAGAAAACGTCGCCTGAGCTCTGGATCAATACCGTGATTGACCACCTGAAAAAAACCCCAGTCCTCGCACGCCACACCAATCTGCCGCACAATGGCGGCATTGTCCGGGAGACCGGCGATATCTATAATCGGTACATTCAGTGTTTTCATCGGCGCTAATCTACCCGACCTAAAATTCAATGTGAAGCCCCTAATTGTTAAGGTCGGCGTAAAGTGCCGGCGTAAAGTG
>Ga0075467_10004696_pt1 | contig 10019 bp, 7 predicted proteins | sample DEB08_DNA_9_FD_75067 | JGI IMG/M metagenome (GOLD analysis project Ga0075467, IMG submission 75067) | Aqueous microbial communities from the Delaware River and Bay under freshwater to marine salinity gradient to study organic matter... | ecosystem: Environmental > Aquatic > Marine > Coastal ... | reverse complement strand
TGTAAAGTGCTGCAATTGCCAGTGCTGGCAAGACAAAGTTGTTGGTCAGAAAGATCAATGTCTTGCCTGTCTCTGGGTCCTTGAATCGAATCCGTCGCAAGTTCTCTGGGTAGTGTTGCGTGGAATAGAAGCCTTTGAGCAGCACGGTCTGGTCGCAAATGATGCCGGTTGTTCTGTCTGTCGGTGCGGAGTAAATTCGCCGCGCATTCATGTTGACTTTGGCCCGCGTGACGAAAAATCCACGCGCTCGATGCATCGCATAGAGCCGAGCGAAGTCCAAGTAACCGCGGTCCATCACGTAGAAGGCGCCAGCCTCGACCGGCATGAAGTCGAGTACGTTGACCTCGTGCATCTTTCCGTCGCTGATGTGGATAAACGCTGGGATTGCGCCCCGCAGGTCCAAAAGCGTGTGCAACTTGACAGCGCCTTTGGCTTTGCGAAACGGAGCCCAATCGAACAGGCTCAAACACAGATCGATCGTGGTTGCGTCCAGCGCGTAAACGGTGTTCTTCAAGTCGAGTCCGACCAAGTCCGTGTCGCTGTAGAGCTTGCGTGCGCGACGAATCAGCAGTGCAGCGACGTCCGCCCAAATGCGCCAATCGCGCGCTTCGTTGGCATCGGCCAGCGTCGAGCGATGAATGCTGTGACGCAATCCCATCGCATAAAGTTTGCTCGCATTGGCCCCAAGCGTTACCTCGATATCGCGAAGACTCTCGCGCCACGTCAACTGCGCAAAGGCCATCACGCGAAACTGCTCGGCGCAGGTCATGCGACGAACGCCCGCGTTGCCTCCGTAGCGATCGACGATGCGACCAAAGCTCGTCCATGGCACGAACTCCATAACCTGCGCAAAAAGCGTCTTGCCGACATACATGAGAGATCCCCCAGAGGCTAACCCCTAGGAAAATACCCAATAATGAAGAATCTGTATTCAAGTCGGCACCAAATAAAATCGACCGCTAGGCCACGGCAGTATTGGCTTTTACTGAAAAACAACCCGGTTTAACCGGACACTACTGATCTTAAACAAAACTTGAAAATTGCGTTTTACGATCTTTCTTATATAATCTACCAGTCCAACTGCAGACCATTCTCCCCAGGAGTCTCCATCATCAATAAACTCTACCAGTAACTCGCGATTATCGCCAAGAGAGAAGCTTAACATTATCCAGTTTTCCGCTGTAGGTAAAGTCCACTGTGTATTTTCTTCGCCCAATAGACGAATAGACTGGTTACCACCTGTTGGCCCTGATCTATAAAGCACCTGGTCAAAGTCCTTCACAAACAGCGATATTTTACCCTTATCAGCGTCTCCGTTAACATAACTGCCAAACACCGCAACCCGATCAAGGTTAGTGCGAAAAGGGTCACCGTTGACACCCCACCCGACAGTAGCACCTAGTTGATTTACCGACACCGTTGGAGCAGTACCTTTCTGAAAAGCCTGAATACTAAAGTATTTCTGTGGAATATCAATCGAGACTTTACATTTTAGACTTTGAGAAACTAAGTAAAGTCTCTGCGCCCCTACAGCAGCTAATGTGTAGCCATCAAATCCAAGTGCCTCCTGTTTATAGTCATCATGCATAGCTTCATTTAAATAATCCGTATTAATCAGAACAATCCCTACTACAAAGTTACGTCCATCAATAATATATGCATGGGTAGGAGTGTGTGGTCCACTTAAGTCGCCTATCCATCCCCTTACTCGAATAAATTTATCCTCAGTGATGATTGGCAATACATTCTTTACATGCGCATCACAAGCCCGGTAATTGGAAGTATCCAGGTTTAATATTTTCCCGAAACTTTCCTTTGCTAAATTAATTTCAGAAACAGTGAAAAACGAAATCTCTTGGTCTTTTGCCAACCCCGACAATTCAATTGCTCGTTCAACCGACGGCGCAACATTGTTCACCTGTTTCTGATCCCGGGCGCCCAAAGCAATGGCGAGGCCAGACAAAAGCTGGTCACCCGGATCGTTTGGCTTTGCAAACAAAGCAGTGAACTGTGCTGGTAACATTAACAACCCAATCACCAGAGCGACCCTTGGTAAGTGTAGATTGAACTTAACAAAATGACGGGTTTGATAAATAAATAAAAGTAATAGACTAATCCAAGCCATCAAAGCAGGAGTCGTATATCTACTAGCAAAAGCCTGCTCAACACCAAAAACTATTCTCCCTCCAGCAGTACCAAGTGCCGTGCCCCCTATGTATAGAATAAATAAGATCAGGGATAGGACAATTGGCTTGCTGCGATTTGGGGCAATGGCTTTAATGAACAAAAATGCATAGAATGAGACAAAAACAATACCCGCTAGGGTTGCTACCCACAGACTATATTTAGCCCCGCCTGACAAATGGTAGGCAGGGCTGCCAAGATACAAAAGTACATAATGAATTATTTTCATTGGCTGAGAAGATACTGCAGACAAGAGCGATCCGTGATGGCCTGGAGATATGTAGTTATAAAAATAAAAAAACCAGAAAATAACTGTTGCAAGAACTAGGCCAGTTAAATAACTGCGGTTTTGTCGATGATAAATTGCATAATACGCTGTTAGGAGGGGCAAAGTCAAAATGCCATTTGCCATCGACCCAATCGATAAAACGCCGAGAAATAAGGCTGTTATATAATGGTATCTGTGACATTTAGGATCAGACGTTGCTCTCGAAATTTCAACTAATGCAGCCAATGGCAATAGTTGTGCCAAAAAAAATTGACTTTGAAAGCCCCACGTGAAATTCTGATATTGAACCCAAGAAAACGTTGCAACGATAATAATTGGGGCAATCCATTTTTCTCCGGATATTCCCAACAGCTTACAGCACTGCCAAAATATCCAACAGGTCAAACCCGCAAGAATATAATTTATTGCGATCAAAAACCATACTTGACCCCGGAACAAATAAAAATCAATCCAAAATAGAATTCTCGATAATACAATTCGGTGTTCGTTATGTTGTGACCACCAGACTGACCAGTCGCCTTCAGAAAGTAAATTATAAAACCCGAGGTATCCATCCCACATATCCCAGAAAGGTATAGGCGAATATGCTCTAACGCCACCAATGATTGCTAGCACAACGAAAACGAATGCCAGAAAAAAAATAAATTGGCGCTCAATAAATTTTGGTAGCAATTTAAAATCTCAAGTTTATAGGGATCCTCTGAAAAAGCCAGTTATTTAAACTTATCCGTTCTTAACGCATTGATTTTAAAGACCGAGAGGTTTTGATAAACGACTTATTCAGAGGATCCATAGGATCAAAATATTAAATATTAAAGAAAACGCTCTGCACAATAATTTTTCAATAATTACTATTGCGAGGCAAACGTACGCAATCGATAAGAATCCCAGCTATCAATCAATACTATTAATTTATGCAACAATACAATATACACGTTTAGAAAAGTTGACTAGTGTTGGTAAATTTTTGTCACTACTAACTTAAATTGAATAATTTTGTTCCTAGCGTCACTTCTGCAGCCTACGATCATACACGCTACAATACTCACTTAATTAAATACAAGCAACTCTCACTCAAATTTCAGTTAGTGAGCAAGATATGCACTAGTTCAGTCGAAGTTAAGCACTGCTGTGCGATTACCACACCTCGTTTAAAGCTTACAGGAACGTGGCGACGCAATTTAAAACTAACAAGTGGCGAGCATCCGTATCGCCTCTCATTAAACACTAAACAACGACAAGCAATGCTACATTCAAAAATCATCCTAGCTGGTGGTGCCGGCCTAGTCGGTCAAAACCTCGTTGCCCATCTCAAGGGTCGTGGCTACAAGAACATTGTTGTTTTGGATAAACACCGCACAAACTTGGATGTCCTACGACAAGTCCAACCGGACATTACCGCAGAATACGCTGATCTCGCTGAGCCCGGGGATTGGCAACGGCATTTTGAAGATGCTGGTGCCGTTGTTATGCTCCAAGCTCAGATCGGGGGTGTCGTTTATGAAGACTTTGTCCGGAACAATGTTGATTCAACCAGACTTATCCTTGATGCGATCAAAGTAAATGGTGCTCCTTATCTCGTCCACATCAGCTCTTCTGTCGTAACTTCAATAGCAGACGATTTCTACACTAACACCAAGAAAGTACAAGAACAGATGGTGCTCGAGAGCGGTATCAAATGTCCCGTACTGCGTCCCACACTAATGTTTGGCTGGTTCGACCGGAAACATCTCGGCTGGTTGTCAAGATTTATGCAACGAGTGCCAGTCTTTCCGATACCTGGGAACGGGCGTTTCATGAGACAACCTCTATTTGTCGGTGACTTTAGCAACATAATTATCAGCTGCATTGAGCAGACAATCACGGATGGAGTCTACAACATTTCAGGCCATGAAAACATCGACTACATTGATATGATTCGTGAAATCAAACGCGCAACTGATGCTCGCGCTACTGTCGTCAAGATCCCGTACGCACTGTTCTACACGCTGCTATGGGCGTGGTCTCTGTTTGACCGCAATCCGCCGTTCACCACCCAGCAACTAGAAGCGCTTGTCGCAAAAGACGAGTTCGAAGTAATCGATTGGCCTGGAATTTTCGGCGTTCCTTACACTCCGTTTAAGCAGGCCATCCACGAAACTTTTAACGATCCACGCTACAGCAACGTGGTTCTGGAGTTCTAGTATGCAGGAAAAGATAGCCGTTCTAGGTGCTGGTCCAATGGGACTAGCCGTGGCTTATCAATTGGTGAAGGATGGATATAGACCCGTTGTCTTTGAAGCTGATGACCGTGTGGGGGGTATGACAGCAAGTTTCGATTTCAATGGCCTGGAGATCGAACGATACTACCATTTTCACTGTATCTCAGACCACGCATTTCTTCAGTCGTTAGATGAATTGGGCATTGCGAGCCAAATGAACTGGGTGGAAACCAAGATGGGCTACTGGTACCAGGAAAAGGTTCAACCGTGGGGTAATCCAGTTGCTTTGCTAAAGTTTCAGGGTTTGAGTCTAGTGGCCAAAGTGCGTTACGGCCTACACGCTTTTCTTTGCACGAAACGCGACAATTGGATACCGCTTGATCATGTTGATGCTTCTTCGTGGATAAAACGCTGGGTTGGCGCAGAGGCCTGGGATGTTCTATGGCGGCGTCTTTTTGATTACAAGTTTTACGACTATGCAAACAACCTGTCAGCTGCCTGGATCTGGAGTCGTATCCGACGCATAGGACGCTCGCGCTACAGCCTCTTCCGAGAGAAACTAGGCTACCTGAATGGCGGCTCGAACACACTCCTTCAGGCACTTAGCAAAGCCATCATTGAGGGTGGTGGTGAGATTCGTCTAAGCACACCGGTTGAAAAAGTCCTTATAGACAATAAGCAAGTCACTGGCATCCAGGTTCAAGGCGAGATCCAAGCGTTTAATAAAATTATCAGCACGATACCCTTGCCTTATGTACCTCGACTTATGCCTGATCTACCTACGAAAGTGTTGGAGCAGTTCAGAGCTTTAAAAAACATAGCGGTCGTTTGCGTTATCGCCAAACTCAAGAAAAAGGTAACAGAAAACTTCTGGCTTAATACCAACGATCCAGACATGGACATACCCGGATTAGTCGAATACAGTAATCTACGACCGCTTAAAGACCTACATATCGTTTATGTACCCTTTTACATGCCTGGTGAACACCCAAAGTTTGCGGATTCAGACCAAGCCTTCTTAGACAAAGTCAAAAAATATCTCAAAAAGATAAACCCGAGCTTGACTGATGACGACTTTCTAGACCTACGTGTTAGTCGTTATCGATTTGCACAGCCTGTCTGTGGGCCAGAATATCTCAAAGGCCTTCCCCCCGTTGATTTGCCAGTTAAAGGTCTATGGGTAGCTGACACGTCTTATTACTACCCAGAAGATCGTGGTATCTCAGAAAGCATCCAATTTGGCAGAGCCATGGCAAAGCAAGCGATGCTGCCCCATGGTTGAAGAGAAATTGGTCATCCATCCATGAATAGGCAGTTTGCCAAGTTTCTTGTTGCCGGCGGATTAGCTGCCGGATCCAATTTTGGCTCGCGATTTATCTTTAGCACATTCATGCCATATGGTTTATCGATCGTCTTTGCTTACTTGGTTGGAATGTTAGTTGCCTTTTTATTAATGCGTGGTCATGTTTTTGATGCTCGCAGCGGTCATGTTTTGAGCCAGGTTGTCAAATTTACAGTGATAAACGCTCTCGCCGTTTTACAAACGCTCGCGATTAGCCTTTTGTTGGCCTCTTGGTTGTCACAATGGGTGAGGGTTGATGAGTCCGAGGCGCTTGCTCATCTCGTTGGTGTTTTGGTGCCCGTAGTGACTAGCTACTTTGGTCACAAATACCTGACATTCAGATGACTAGCTCCAATGGTACTTTTCAAAAGCCACTCATATCGACCAAAGTCGTAAGAGCGACCGCTTGGTTTCTTGGCTTCGGCGTTATTCTGTATTTGGGATCTGTACTCTTCTTTGATCGGCAAGCAACACTCGAATCATTAAGTACTCTGGGCTGGTCGGCGACAATTAGGATGATCGCCTGACGACAACTATCTTGGCCGGTTGGATCGGCCGCCGGGAAGGTCCGTAAGCGAGGGATACAGTGGTCTTTTGACGCCAAGTTGGAAGACCCAGATGCCCGGCAAGAAGATAACGGACCAACAAGTGAAGATCTACAAACAAACGAAGGGGCGGGTCACACAGCAAGTGGCAGCGGCGCGAGCTGGCATTAGCGTTCGATCAGCCCGACGCATCGACAAGTCACAAACATTACCGTCGCAGAAGAAGGCAAGGAACTGGCGTACGCGAGAAGACCCCCTGGCAGGTATATGGGAGCAGGAGCTAGAGCCCTTGCTAATGGCTGAGCCGGGTTTGCAGGCTAAGACCATGCTCGAGGAACTGCAACGGCGATACGGTCAGGAAACCTACGGGGATGGTCTTCTTCGGACCCTGCAACGACGTGTTAGGGCCTGGCGGGCTTTAAACGGCGACGAATTGGAAACCTTCTTTGCCCAGAACAATCCGCCAGGTTGGCTTGGACTGTCAGACTTTACTGTCGCTGATGCGCTGGGCATCACACTAGCTGGCGAACCGTTCAATCACCGTATCTATCAATTCGCATTAGCATTCTCGGGCTGGCGTTATGCCGAGCCCATCCTGGGCGGTGAGAGTTTCGAGTCGCTGTCGAGAGGCCTACAGAATGCCCTATGGGCATTGGGTGGTGTGCCGCACAATAGTCGAACTGATAGCCTGTCAGCAGCATTTAACAATTTGTCTGAGCGCGAGGAGTTAACCCAGCGATATAAGCAGCTGTGCGAGCACTATGGCATGGATCCCACCCGAAACAACCTCGGTCAATCGCACGAGAACGGCTCCATCGAGTCTCGACAGGGCACCTTAAAGAATGCCCTGGAGCAAGCGTTACTGCTTCGCGGTCACCGTGACTTTGACGACCTTGAGCACTACCGTCGGTTTGTTGCTGAGGCCGTGGCAAGAATGAATCGACGTATCAATAGCAAGCTTGCTCAAGAGCGACAGGCGTTAAAGTCCCTGCCGCCCAGACGGACCAGTGAGTACGAGGAAGTTGAGGCGAGAGTAACCAAGTATGGGACCGCCACGGTCAAACGCATCCTCTATAGCGTGCCTTCTAGACTGATTGGCCGCGCACTCAAGTTCCGGGTATTTAGCGACCGCGTTGAAGGCTGGGATAGCGGTGTGCGCGTGTTTGAAGGGCCACGCGGTACGTTTGAGCCCGACTCCCGTCGTGGCAAGATGATTGATTACCGCCACCTGATTGGGTCATTACATAAGAAACCGGGTGCGTTTACCAACTGGGCATTACGCGACCACATCTTCCCACGCACGGAGTACCGCCAGATGTGGGACTACCTCTGTGAACACCTGTCAAAGAAAGAAGCCAGCAAGCGGATGGTGGGGCTACTTTACGTTGCCGCCAAGGGTGCCTGTGAGGCTCAGCTGGCACAAGTGCTGGTTGAACTGATGGCGGACCAGAAGCTGCCTGACCTAGACACACTCGAAGCGCGGTTTGCCCCGCGTGAAACCGAAATGCCAACCGTAGAAGTCAAGCTGCCAACACTTGCTAGCTATGACGTCTTTCTAGGAGAGGCAGCATGAGTGCAGTTGAGTCCGCCACACTACCAATGTTGTTAACCGAGTTGCGCTTGCCCACATTCAAGCGCCTATGGAGTGATCTGGCAGAACAGTCAAACCGAGAGAGTTGGCCAGCCGAACGATTCCTAGCCGCTTTGTGTGAGCATGAGGTTAATGAGCGCGAACAGCGGCGCATCGACCGCCATCGTCAGGAATCTGGTTTGACACCAGGTAAGCGGCTATCTGAGTTTGACTTCACAGCGGTACCGACAGTATCCAAGGCGCACATCACGGCACTTGCCGAGGGGGACAGCTGGCTAGAGCAAGGATCAAACCTGCTGTTCTTCGGTCCGCCCGGGGTGGGTAAGACTCACCTAGTTACAGCGATTGGTCACGAACTGATCGCAAGGGGCTATCGAGTCCTATTCACTCGGACAAGCGACTTGGTGCAACGCCTTCAAGCCGCCAGAAGGGATCTGAGATTGCCAGCCGAGATGAATAAGCTCGACCGCTTTGACCTCTTAATCTGCGACGACTTTAGCTATGTCCGCCGTGACCAGGCTGAGACATCGGTGTTGTTCGAGCTAATAGCCGAACGTTACGAGCGTAAAAGCATGGCGATCACCGCCAATCAACCCTTCTCAGGCTGGGAGCATGTGTTTGCGGAACCGGGCATGACGCTGGCTGCAGTAGATCGCTTGGTGCACCACTCAAACATCTTTGAGTTGAATGTGGAGAGTTTCCGGCGCCGCTTTGCTCAGCAGGGGCGAGCCCCTGCTGAGCAAAAGCCAAAACCAAAAGCAAAAGCAAAAGCAACAGAAAAAGCAAAGGAATAAATGACTTTTACGCCTCGCTTAAACCGGCCAAGATAATTGTCGCTGACCGGTCAAAGTAATTGACGCCAAGCATTAATGCGATGCGTGCTTGTTCAGGAATGGGTACAGGACGTTGGGTTTGCTTGTCGACGTGACCGTAAACGTCGTTATCCATCCAGCGGGTTTGAATCGAATGAACGAAAGGGTACTGGTCGAGAGTGGACGGTTGTATGTTCGTGGTTGTTGGATTGATCGGAAAAAATTGGAACAATCGTAGTTTGATGATGTGGGAATGTCTATTTAACAACCCACGAATCGGCTTTTGTCTAGCCAAGATCTGATTGTTGTCGAGCCAGTTTTTTTAGGTGTCATATTTTGCTGAGTTCAATCCAAGCGGGTGTAGAAAACAGTTTGCAATGACGCTGGCAGGATAGCAATGCCCGATCAACCATGTTCCAATTCAACGCACTTAACCGGATTTATTCCGATTAAGTGTGTTGAATATTAATATGGATCTCGAACAACGACTCGCTGAGTTTAGGGATATTTCAGTGCCCCACAGTACGGTGGCGTCGTTGTTGCGTGACTACAAGCGACCGAACGACAAAATCTCTGAGTCGCTAGCCCAACAAAAGCTAATCCCGATCAAGGGTGGCTTGTATGTCGTCAGCCCAGCCTTGACGGGTGGATTAGTTAGACTAGCTCTGGTTGCCAATTCCATGTATGGCCCATCGTATGTGTCGCTTGAATTTGCACTCAGCCATCACGGCAGCACTGCTGAGCCCAAGTGCTCGGATCAACGGTCACTCAGTGTTTGTAAATTGACTAGCCGGTCAACTGCCGCACGGTAGGCTGCCATTTTTTCGCGTTTATCCACGGAAAGCACTAGTACGAAAAGCTCTTCGTCTTGGACGTAATACACCAATCGAATGCCATGCTTGTTGAGCTTGATCTTGTAGCAATTGCTCAACATGCCGTGTAGCTCGCCACCGGGCATGTGTGGCTCATTCAAGCGTTTTTTTAAAAGTTTCTTTAGTGGTCCAGAAACACTACCATCAAGAGCTTTCCACTCCTTAAGCGCATCGGGTACAAAT
>Ga0075467_10004694_pt1 | contig 10022 bp, 6 predicted proteins | sample DEB08_DNA_9_FD_75067 | JGI IMG/M metagenome (GOLD analysis project Ga0075467, IMG submission 75067) | Aqueous microbial communities from the Delaware River and Bay under freshwater to marine salinity gradient to study organic matter... | ecosystem: Environmental > Aquatic > Marine > Coastal ... | reverse complement strand
TCCTCTCGAAGCTATCGTCGTCTGCGTCTCTGTGCCTACTATACTCTATTTCTGGCCTTTGTAGATCGTTACTATTTCGGCCCCTTGCTGCCGTTCACCCAATCGACCAACTCTGCAGCGCTGCTTTCGCATTTCTGACATTCTTGCTCTCCGCTGCATTTTCAACAGAGCTTCAATCAACGCGCAAAACTATCAGCAGATATCGCGGGGTACTTAGTTTCATGTGCTCATCAAGAGTGAAATTTTCGTCCTTGTTTTTCCGGCCCGCATTTCCCGGCTGTTATACAAAGATAATTTCATTCGTCTCAATAGACCCCGATGGCGCGCACAGAGAGGTCTGCGTCGTGGTCCCGTCCGAAGGCAACAACGGCAATACTGCGCACATCTGAAATCTTGAAGGACTGGCGCAAAAGCTTACCGTAAGGCGCGAAGGCCTCGAACGGAACGCGTATCTCTTGCCATGCATTCGAAGTCTCAAATTTGGCCTGATACAATTGCCAGGGCAAAACAGTCCATTTTGTTCTGATGTGCAGGTAATAAGGTTGGTCGTTACCGCGCACGGTCAAAATGATGCCTCGCGCTGTGTTGGGCAATGGGGCGTCCAGCTTTGTACGGGCCTGAATAAAACCGCCTCGGTTGGCCGTGCTTACGTGACCAATCAACCGCAAGACGGGCTGTTGATCCACCGTCTCGAATACCACCCTGCCTTCCGATACCCCGCCCATAACCTGATCGCTGAAGTAATCCCATCGGGCGGGTTCAGATACTGGAAATTCAATCATTGTTCCCTCAGCAAAGCTAAGTGTGGGATAAAACAGGGCGGCAATCAGCGCCAGCTTGCGTAAATTTGGTAAGCGCATGTATTACTCCCCAGTTAGTTCAGATGTGGTAAGGCCGCGCGCGAAATGCAATGGTTCTGAGCAGTTTGCCGAAACTGGCAACCAGAAAGCACATTCGGCGATCATGAAAACGTCACGCCGTCACAAGGTGGTCAAGAAGCTGCGGGATCTGCTGTTTTACGTTGAAGAAACCGGCGGTGGCGTGGGGCCAGATCGCACGGGGCCCAATCGCGGTGCCATTCGCTCAGCGCAATGCCGCGCGCCACTGCATCCGCCAGCGCCTCCGCCTAAAACTGTGACACGCAGTCTGTCACGGGCAAAGGGGAGCGAATGTGACTGGCTGTCAGAATTGCGGCCACGCGGATATCAAAAGCGAGCCGTATCCGCGTTGCAATAGGCCTCAATCATCGGGCGCAGGGCGATACGCGCCCGAAGTTTTGCCGCCATCAGATACATGCCGCCGATCTTGCGGTGCAAAAACAGCATTGCGGCGGGCGGCACATGGGCAAGCTCGCGGTCATTGCCGATTGCAAGGCCCATGTCGCGCAACCGTTCCAGCAGATCACTTCGACCAAAATCAAACGGGGTGTCTTGGCGGAGGGGAGCCATCGCTACCTCGAACATCGACGTGATCACCTCCTGATGGTGCGGGGCGGTATTGGGACTGAAATACCCGATGCGCAGCATCGCTTCCCGCGTCTCATCGGCGGTTCCCTCTAAGGCTACCCGCGCAAGAGCGCGGAAATTCGCGGCAAGATCATGCGCGATCGGCTGTACCGCACCAAAATCCAGCAGCACGATGCGCCCTGTTTTCAGCTAATACCGGTAATTGGCAAGGTTGGGGTCCGTCTGCATCGCCCCAAAGACGAACAGTTCGCGCAGCACAAGGTCTATCAGCGCTGCGACCACCCGGTCGCGAACTGCTTGGGGCGCATGGATCAGGCTTTCGAGCGGTTCGCTGTCTAAATAGGTCATGGCAAGGACCAGCGGTGTGCAAAGGTCCGTATGCAGGTCTGGCAGAACGAAGGTGTCAGACCCTGCCAGCAACGCGCCGAAACGGGTCAGATGCTGCGCTTCGGCAAGATAGTCGGCCTCAGTGTGCAATTGGCGCTTGGCCTCGGCCATCAACGGGGCAAGGTCCATGCCGCCCGGCACAAGGCCCGGCAGGCGTAAAAGGGCGGCCAAGTTGTCCAGATCACTGTCTATGCTGGCCCTCACACCGGGGTATTGCACCTTGATCGCAAGTTCGTGGCCATCCTGCGTTGTCGCGCGGTGCACCTGCCCGATCGAGGCTGCCACAAAGGGGTGCACCTCAAACCGGGCAAAGCGTTTGTGCCAGCCCGCGCCCCATTCGACATTCAGCACAGTTTGCAGCTGTTTCGGCGGCATGTGGTGCGCATCGTCACGCATGCGGCCAAGGATCGCAGGCAACTCGTCAGGCAGCACCAATCCGGTATCCATCGAGAGCATCTGTCCAAGTTTCAACGCCGCACCGCGTAGATGCGAAAGCCCATCGGTCAGCCGCAAGGTGTTGGCCGGAGTCATCAAAAGCTGTGCCATGTCGGGCCGCCTGCCTTGTGCCAAGGCGCGCAAGCCCCCCACTGCGACGCCACCCGCGATCCCAGAGGCTATTCCTCCAAACCGCAAAAGCCGCCCAACCCGGCCAGTTGGCACAGCTGCACTCTTGGCATCACTGTTCTGCGGCAAGACGCGCTCCGATCTCAGTCAGAAACAGCGGCGGTTTGCTTGCGCAACCGGCGCAGGTGCCAGCGGTAAATTGCGGGAGCCAACACATAGTCATAAACCGCCGAAGCGATTTGCCTGATGCCGGGGAAACCTATGGTGCGGGCAAGCCACCTGTACCTTGGCATTTGCGCCCAAAGCACCAAAAACGCAGGTATTCCAGAGGTAAGCCTGCCATGATGCAGCACATAAAGACGCCGGGCGGCCGTATCGGCATCAAGACCCCAGTGGAGCCGCGCATCCGAGTTCAGGTCGTCGAACCGGATAGGCAAGCCGTTGCGATCCGCATATTGCGCGTAGTGCCTGATCTCAAAGTTACAGACCGGGCAGCTAGCATTGTAAAGGACGGAGATTGAGGGGTCATTTTCCATGATTGACAGCTAGGCCGCTGAAAAAGCAATTCAACACCCACTTTTCGCGATGGGATGGGTGCGGGCGCGCGCCCGTGTGGCTTTTGTTTCGCATTGCGGTCATTCGTGCATCTCGCAGCGTTTTGTCGGCTCAAAAAGCATTGCAGCAAACGCTCTTGCCCGGGTCGCACAAATCATTCGGCGGCTTGAACAGTACCCGATGCCGACTGCAATTCCTTGACGAGCAGGGCCTCCTCCTCGGCTTTTGGCCGCGACAGCCGTGCAAGCACGAGATAGACGACCGGGGTCAGATACAGCGTCGACAATGTCGCCATGCCGAGGCCCCCGACAATGATCCAGCCAAGCGCCTCACGCGCCTCTGCCCCGGCGCCTGCGGAATAAATCAGCGGGATCCCCCCCAGCACTGTCGATGTCATGGTCATCATCACTGGACGCAGGCGGATCGTTGATGCCAGATAGATCGCATCGCGCACGGATTTCCCCTGATCGCGCAGCTGGTTCGCAAATTCCACGATCAGGATGCCGTTCTTGGCCATGATCCCGACTAGCAGAACAAGGCCGATCTGGCTGTAGACGTTCAGGCTGCCCCCCGTCAGCAGCAGCGCGAATACTGCACAGGCAAGACCAAGTGGGACTGTGGCCATTATGATGAAGGCCGAGACAAAGCTCTCGAATTGCGCCGACAGCACCAGAAACACCACGACGATGGCGAAACCGAAGGTGATCAGAAGCCCGAAGGACGTTTCCGACAAGGTCGCCGCCTCGGCCAACGGCACGATGCGTTGCCCTTCGGGAAGGACCTCGGACGCAATCGACTGGACTTCTTGGAACGCATCGCCAAGCGACAGTTCAGGTGTCAGGGCTGCGGAAATCTCGACCGAACGCATCTGGGTTTCGCGGGCAAGTTCGGGGGCTACGGCGCGTTCCTGCAAGCGCACAAAGCTTGAAATCGGCACCATCTCGCCGTTGCCCGCCTGCACGAAGATCCGCTCCAGATCACCCGGATCGTTCACCGGATCGGCAGTAGAAACCATCTTGATCTCGAAACTACGGTCGTCGATGAACACGGTCCCCACCGTCCGCCCGTCAAGGACCGCCTGAAGCGCCTCGCCCAAGCCATCGATGTTGACCCCAAGGTCTGAAGCCCGGTCGCGGTCCACCTCAATGAAAAGCTGCGGCTGCGTTGTCTCATAGCCCAGCGACACCCGCCCGAAAGCGGGGTTCTCTTCCATCTTGGCGATGATCTGGTCTGCCGAAACGGCAAGTTTATCGTAATTGTTGCCGGTCAGGGCGACAGTCAGGCCACGTCCCGCCCCACGGATGCCCAGAGAGTTCGGTTGGATCGCGAAGGCGCGCACACCGATCACCTGGTTCAGCATTCCATTGATCTGGCCGACGATTTCCTGCTGGCTGCGGTCGCGGTCCTGCCATTGCGCGAGGGTCATCACCATGAAGCCTCGGTTGTCCGCCCCCGTGCCTGCGATGGAAAAGACGTTGGTGACCTCGCCCGAGATCCGGAGCGGCTCGATCAGCGCCTCAATCTCGCGCATTTTGCCGGCGGTATAATCCAGTGACACCCCTTGCGGGGTCGTCACGCGCAACAGCGCGATGGAGCGGTCCTCGGCTGGAGTCAGTTCCTGGCGGATACTGCCAAAGGACACCGCCGCCACGGTCGCAAACCCGGCGGATATCACGATGACCAGAAGCGGCATGGCGAGGCAGAACCGAAGGGTCAACGCATAGGCTGCATTCAGCTTGTTACCCAGCCAGACCATCGGTCCGCGCGCGCTGGCTTCACCCGAATGGCCCTTGAGGAGCTTGCTTGCCAGCACAGGGCAGAGACTGAGGGCAACGACAGACGACAAAAGCACCGACATCGCCAAAGTAAAGCCGAACTCTCGAAACAGCCCGCCGGTCTGACCGGGCAGGAACGACAAGGGGATAAACACGGCCGCCAATGTTGCCGTAGTTGTGACAACCGCAAAGAAGACCTGCTGTGTGCCCAGCACCGCCGCCGCACGCGCGCCCATCCCCTCCGACCGGCGCCGCACGATGTTTTCCAGCACCACAATGGCATCGTCGACAACCATCCCTGTGGCCAGCACCAGCGCCAGAAGCGTCAGGATATTGACCGAGAAGCCCACAAGGTAGATCGCAGCCAAGGTGCCGATCAAGGACACCGGCAGCGTCACGGCGGGAATGATGGTCGCGCGCACATCGCGCAAAAACAGAAAGATGATCCCGATCACGATGGCAATCGCGATGACCAGTGTGTTCAAAACCTCGCGGATGGAGCCATTGATGAAAACCGCATCGTCGCTTGTCACAAATACCTGCACATCCAAGGGCAGAATGGCTTGCAGATCATCCACAACTGCCCGGACCGCGCCTGAAATTTCCAGCGTATTGCTTTGCGCCTGCCGGATGATCCCCAGCCCGAGCCCGGTGCGACCATTCGCGCGCAGAACGCTCTCGCCGGGAGCGGGGCCAAGTGTCACAATTGCAACATCGCCCAAGGTCACCCCATCGCGGATCGCCAGCGCCTCGAATGCGGCAGCGGTGGTTACAGTGGCCGTTGTGCGCACCACAATGCTCTGGCTGCTGGAACTTAGCGCGCCAGCGGGGGCATCGAAGGCGACATTTCGCAGCGTGTTGCGAAGATCGGCAAGTGTGAGGCCCCGGCTGGCAAGTTGCATCTGGTCGATATCGACACGGAACACAGACTCCCGGTCGCCGTAGATCTGCAAATCGGCCACGCCCGGAACCGAGATCAGACGGTCCTCGATCACATCTTGTGCGAACTGGGTCAGTTCTTGTGCGGTGCGGCGGTCCGAGGTGACGGCGATGCGCATGACCGCATCGGCATTGGCATCGGCTTTTACGATCTGGGGGTCGTCGGCACCGTCTGGAAGCGCATTCTGGATGCGTCCGATCGCATCGCGCATGTCGGTGGCGGCGACATCAAGATCGGCATCGTCACCGAATTCAATCGTGACCCGGCTGCGGCCAAAGCGGGAGTTTGACGAAATGGACTGGACCCCGGAAACCCGGCCCGCAGCACCTTCGATCTGTGCTGTGATTTCGCGGTCAATCGTTTCGGGTGACGCGCCCGCAAAGTTGGTCGTGACAGTTATGACAGGCCGGTCAACATCCGGCAGTTCGCGGATCTCGGCGCCGAACAATCCGGCCAAACCCGACAGAACAATCAAGGCGGACAAAACAAAGGCAAGGATCGGCCTGCGCACGAACAGGGCGGTGCTGGACGATTGGACGGATTGAGTTGTGACGGTCATGGGTGCCTCCTTAACCGCGCGAGACAGGCAGTGCTGCCTCCGTCGGGCCTGTTGTTTCTTGCTCCCTGATTTCCACAGCCGCGCCGGGCCGCAGGTTTTGTACGCCTTCGGTCACAACCATATCGCCCGCCGAAAGATCACCGCTGACCAGCACCGAGTCGCTGTTGCGCTGCATGATCAGCACCTTTTTTCGTTCAGCCTTGCCCTCTTTGACCACCCAGACGAAGGGGCCATCGCTGCCCCATTGGATCGCCAGCGGATCGATGGAGGGGAAGGCCTCTCCGGTGAAGTCCACAATAATGCGGAACGCCATCCCGGCGCGCAACGTGTCATCGGGATTGGGCAGAGAGGCTTGGAGGCGTAGCGTGCGGCTATCCGCATCCACGCGGCTGTCAAGTGCGGTGATCTTGCCTGCTAACGCGTCCTGGGGGCGCGCCAGCGGGGTCGCGCGGATCGCATCGCCTTCCTTGATCTGGCCAACGAACCGTTCTGACACGCGGAAATCGACGATGATTTCCGAGCGGTCGTCGATCTGGGTGATCTCGGTCGCGGTCGAGACTTGATCGCCGATAGTGAGGTTGATAATCCCGACCCAACCGGAAATTGGTGCCACAATCTTGCGGCGCGCCAGTTCGAACTCTGCCTCTTCCAGATCCAACTCGGCAGTCTGTAGGGCAAGGGTGGCATTACTGCGTTGAAGTGCCGTGGCCGTGGTGCCAAGTGCCGTGAGCCGATCAACCGTCGCTTGTGCATCCGCCAGTAGGAACTGCGCGCGCTCGACCGCGATCCGCTGAATTCCGTCTTCAAGCGTTGCTATGACGTTCCCAGCCTCGATATATCCGCCAGACTGCACGTTGATCGCCAAGAGGCGTCCCGAAACCTCGGGCTGAACCGTAGTGCTGCGCAGGGCGCGACCATCCCCGATTGTGACGATCTCATCAAAGATATTGGCCACCGCGACCGGAACCGCGATCACTTGGGCTGCCCCCTTTACGCCTCCCTGAGGTCTGCCACCGCCGCTTTGTTCACCATCAGGGGTCGCGGGCACGACGATGCCAAATGGCGCCAGAAGCCCGTAACGATCAAGGATCGGAAGTGACGCAGGCACAAAGGCCACCAAGCCCCAAAAGCTTGCCGCAATAATCAATATTGTGACAGCGATCTGTTTAAGCAATGACATTCTATACCCCTTTTGCTCGGTGCTTTTCGGACCTGCTCGTCAGCCCTTTTCTGCGACATTTGCGGTCTACAACATATTTTGAAAATTCCCGCAGAAATTCGCATCAGGCTAGTTATTCTGGGGAAGTAGTGCTGTGCCAATGTCAGAAAAGCCCTTGACCGAAACGTTGTTCGCAGTTCACGCATTGGTGGGGGCTGGCCGTGACCGCCCAACTGTAGGCAAAGTGTTGCCATCACTCAAAAAAGAGGTCCGCTTTTGAATGCTGACAGTCTTCTCAAAGCGCAAAAAGATACCCAAAACCATGGCAGTTTGAATGCCGGCTCTCGACGTGAAACAGCGCACAATGCAAATTTTCTCAGACCACCCAACATACTCTCCTCACCGAATGAACAAAACTTCAAATCAGTCCCACGAGCGCTGACGTCAGACACTCGCTAGGTCTGCATCATGATGAACAGGCCGCTCGCTGTGCCGTGGAAATGGCGCTGGAGGCAGGCGTATCAACCAAGACCCATGTGCTGAACCTGCTTCACAGGTTGATAGATGGCACACCGACAGAGCAGCCGGAGTAACCCCACCTTCGGCTCTCTCCCTGAGCAATGAACCTGAAGCAAATGTCGCGCGCTATGACAGGCTGCGACGGGTCCAATACACAGGAGGCACTCGCCATGCGTCATGATCCCGACAGTGCCGCCATTGTCATTATGCTGCGCAGCCTGATCACGGTAAAGGCATAGCCAATGAAAATTGCGCGGTCCAGTTAAACCACATAACTTGGGACAAACTGCATTGAGACATAAGAAACAACAAATTGCAGCTTCGGCGAAGCCAAGATGATTGCTCTAAACGATTTGGTCGTTCTGCCGAGGAGCCCGCCAAAATCCAATACGCTCAACCCAATAGCGCCGTGAATAATATCCCCCAACTTTTCGTTCTTGGTGATCTAACCCCGACGATGCCAATACCGGCACATGAATACCGACCCAGAACCCGGTCACGACCACCGATTTTGTGTTCACCACCCCGCACATGCGCGCCAGGCTTCATAGGGCGACAGCCAGAGTCGATCCATTGCTCGAGATAGGTGAGACACCACCAGCCAGCACGCGGAAGCGCTCTAGCGTGCGTTCTGTTGGCATTTAGGATGCGAACCATTTTGGATTGCCCATGCTTATCTGGTGCGTGTTACTGTGCATTGGTAAGGGGAAATGGTTTCAGGACCACCGCCTATCATCTTCTCATGTATTGGCGTGGGTTCCGGTTGGACCGATCAATCGCGATAGGTTCACTCTTCAATCGAAAGCCGTTGCGGCGAGATGACAGAAGGGTTTCGGCTCGGAACATCAATCGGCCTCAGCTAGCAGAGACGTTCCGATTAAGTAACTTTCGTGCTCTCAAGTAGCCGATGAACCTGCGGACGATTGGGAAAAAACGCATTTTGGGTCGAAAAGAGCAACACGACCGCAATACGAAGAGTGGTCGGCCGCAAGAGTCTTCGATGTGGAAAAGGCAAGCTTTCGGAGCGGTTCCGCCAATGTTGGGAAAGCGAAGCCTAGATGCCAATACGTGCGCCAGCAGTTCTATCCGCTCCGTTAAATTGCAAACGAAAAAGTGGGCGGAGATCTGGCTTTCATTGTAGGCTGTGCGGGGATATGCTTTGTTGGTGCATCACGTGCCAGGACCCGCCACCGAACGCCCGCAGCAAGGGTTTGCATCGCCCCACTGCAAGCCTGACGTGCTTTGGCGCCGAACAATTTTGATCGATCCGCATCCTCAGAATGCACATCACAGCGATAATCTACAAAGCTATTTTCAGAAGCGTCACATTGTCAGAGGTCAATTGATCGAAATCATGGCACAGACGGCAAAAATCGAGTCACCTTGTCGGCGGAGAATGGTCCCACAGGGATGGTCGAGATGGCACTTGCAAAACGACTATCGGCACGCGATGTCCCGCCGACTGCCCTGCTGCCTTTCGTGGCAATCACCTTTGCGATTACTTGGGGATTGATCTCGTTTCACATCATCTTTCCCGAACTGGCGGTGTCCATGTTTGGTCCCATCAGCGGCTCACATCCGTTCTTTTTCCTCGCAACTTGGGGACCAGCTTTCGCAGCATTCATCCTTCTAGCAATTTACGGAGGATGGGCAGGGGTCAAGCTGTTCCTGTCTCGTCTGCTGCTCTGGCGGTGTTCGCCCCTGTGGGTCGCGCTTGTTTTGATTGTACTGCCGCTTGTGTTCGTGGCTGGTTCCCTGATCAAGGGAGGCCCTGTTGTTGCCCCTCTCCCGCCAGAAGGCGCCGGGCCGGTGATAGCGGTCCTGTTCATGATGCTTGTTCTAGGCCCGATCGAGGAGCTTGGCTGGCGTGGCGTGGCCCAACCGCTCCTCCAGCGCCACATGGCGCCGATCTGGGCGGGGCTGATAATCGGGGCGGTCTGGGGTTTCTGGCACCTGCCAGCCTTCTACCTGTCTGGCACGGTTCAGAGTATCCGTCTTGATCAAGCGTTTTTATTCTCCCAGGTTCGATTTGCTTTGATGAGTGCGTTGGCGAGTTCGATGAGTTTTCGCATGAGTGCCGTAATGGCTACTTTTGGTG
>Ga0075467_10004687_pt1 | contig 10030 bp, 10 predicted proteins | sample DEB08_DNA_9_FD_75067 | JGI IMG/M metagenome (GOLD analysis project Ga0075467, IMG submission 75067) | Aqueous microbial communities from the Delaware River and Bay under freshwater to marine salinity gradient to study organic matter... | ecosystem: Environmental > Aquatic > Marine > Coastal ... | reverse complement strand
TTTGTAATTTTAATTCCTGCATTCAAATCATTTCCGATACAATCGCAAAACTTATCAACAAACTTTTCGGCATAAGTCGGCAGGTCATAAATCGGCACGTTGAGTTCTGAAATTCCCCAGTCATCTAAGCTGAGTTGATTACCGTTTCGGGTTTGATAAATAGCTTCGACCCCTTTTTTAGGAATACAATCGGGCGTTTCATTTTCATCAAAATAAACGGATAATTCGGAAGTCGCACCATTATACATCGTCATCGAAATCGTTTCGGGAAAGCGAGTAAAAATATTAAAAACTGGTAAAATACCTAAAATAACAATGATAAACCATTGCGTTCTGGTGTTTGGTATTTTTAATAAAGTTGGTGTAATTTCCGCATTTTTCGGTTTTCTATAAAACAAAACAACAAGCAAACACATCATCACAATATTCCACGGATAAACGACCGAGTTCCAATCTTCGCCCCAAGGGCCAATCATTAACAAAATAAAAAAGTGCATGCCTAAACCAGCGATAATCGCTAATTTTCGAGTTCGCTGAAATATCAAGCCGACACCAACCAAAGTTTCGAAAGCTGCTGTCCAATATGCCCAATTTCCAATTTCGGCAAACGGTTTCGACCACTCAAAAGCAGAAAATAACCACGGATGAACCGCTTCAACATAGTGCGGATTAAACTTTTGGATACCACTCCAGAAGTAAGTAAAAATCATTATCCATTGTAAAACTGGCAAAGATTTTTCTATCGGTTTATTCCAATCAAGTAACAAGACTAAAAACGTCAAAAGGTATTGATAAGACCACGCTTGTACTCGTGTCATATCTTGCAGCATCAATATTGCGATAAGCAAGACAATAGGAATTAGAGTACTTTTTTTAAAATAAAATACCGCCACAATCAAACTCCCCAACAATCCGACAAACAAAATTGTATTGCCACTGTTACCAACATCAAGCGGTAAAAAGCTAAACATCGGTACTAAAAAAAACTGACGGTTCACGTCATGCCAAAGCGATTGTGATAAAAAGATTTGCGACAAAAAACCAAGCGTAACGACGATGTAAACCCAATGTTGTTTAGTGAATTGCATACATTTAAAATTGTTAAACTCTATATTGTACTTTTTTTAAGACAAAATATAATAGTTTAACAAAATAACAGTATAACCATCAAAAAAATGCACTTATTAAAAGATAAAGCAACTCGCCTTTTTATGTTTTTAGGCGGTTTTTTTGTGGCAAATGCCATTATTGCAGAGTTTATTGGCGTAAAGATTTTTGCATTCGAAGGAACTTTTGGTTTAGAACCTTTTAACTGGAATCTATTTGGCGAAGTCGGTTCGCTGAACTTTACGGCTGGTGTTTTACTTTGGCCAGTCGTTTTCATCATGACCGATGTGATTAATGAATATTTTGGTAAAAAAGGCGTTCGATTCTTATCATTCTTGGCCGTTGGCTTGATTTCCTATGCGTTTCTGATGGTATATGCAGCAATCTGGTTAGCACCTGCCGATTGGTGGGTTGGTAGTTTTTCAGCATCGGGTGTGCCAGATATGCAGGCGGCTTTCGCCAATATTTTTGGTCAAGGTTTATGGATTATTATCGGTTCACTAGTTGCTTTTTTGATTGGACAAGTGACTGACGTCTTAGTTTTTCATCGTATCAAAAAGGCTACTGGCGACAAATATGTTTGGCTTCGAGCAACTGGTTCGACACTGGTTTCTCAATTTATTGATAGCTTTGTAGTTTTATACATTGCCTTTGTGATTGGCCCAGCAAAATGGGACATAAGCTTGTTTTTAGCGGTCGGCACCGTGAATTATGTCTATAAATTTGTAATGGCAATTGGCTTAACGCCTTTGATTTATTTCGCTCATTACCTGATTGATAAATATTTGGGCGAGGCAAAAGCTGAAGAGTTGAAAGCGAAAGCTGCTTTGAGTTAATACTTCGAAACTCCAGCCTTGGAGTACTTAATGGATTCCAAAGCTGGAACTTCAGACAAATCTTACGCATCATCCGATATTTCAGCATTTTCTGTTTTATCAATCAAAATAATATACGCTTGATAAAGTGCTAAAACGCTACCAAAAGTCATTGCAAAAAATAATGTATGTGGCGTCGGATGAATCACCAGAAAAACAACCAAACTCAAAATCAAACAAAAAATAATCAAAGAACGGTGGAAAAGCGACATAACATTAGGTTTTTTATCCAAAAATGAAAACCTAACAAAAAGGTATTAATTGAGTTCAAATAGATTTTTATTTGGTTAGTCTGAATTTTGAAATTCATTTTTCGGACTACGGCATCCTCATTTTTCAGAGTCGATACAGCTTCAAAACAATGAAATTTGTTGTCCAATTTGGTCATCAATCAATTTTGGGCCTCGAACAGTTGACTTGAAACTTTCGTTTAAACGTTTCACTAAATATTCAGACATTTCGGGAGCTAATAAATTATCTGGTTCGTGCGGGAAAAAGTAAACGGTTTTTAGACCCTGACTGAACCAATATTTTAATCGTTCGACCCATTCATCAATGCGTTCGTAATCTGTTTGGTGTAAGCCATTTCCAACGAATCGAATCATGGCGGTATTTGTTGTCAAACGTTGATGCAAAACATCTCTACGACCTGCAACATCGGTGATAACAGTTGAAATATTTTGGCGTTCTAACAAATCAAATAATTGATTGAAATTATCCAAGTTATTGAACCAAGATTCATGTCGGACTTCAACTGCCAATGGAATTTCGACTGGCCATTTTTCTAAAAATCGTTCTAACATTGGTAAACGACGAATATCAAAATACGGTGGCATTTGCATAAAACAACAGCCTAAATTATCCCGTAATTCATAAACCGAAGCACAAAACTGATTAATCGCTTCGCCATTCATACCCAAATCATTGCGATGACTAATTGATTGCGGAATTTTTGGACAAAATTTGAAATCTTTCGGTACAGATTGTCGCCAGGTTTCGATGGTTTTTAAAGTCGGAATGCGATAGTGTGTCGTGTTGAGTTCTATGGTATTGAATTGTTTGGCGTAATGAAAAAGCATCTTATTCGCCTTCGTGCCGTTCGGATACACTCGTCCAATCCATTCTTTCATGCTCCAACCTGTGCAGCCGACGTAAACTTGTGGTAATTCGTCATCTTTAAGAAGCCGATTTAATAAATTCGTTGTTTTTTCGTGATCGTTTGGTAATTTGAAGTTGATTGGTGATATGTCTTTTAATTTCCCGAATTTCATGGTGCTATAAAAAATTTCGTCATTCCGACGTAGATCGGAATGACGGATTTTCATAAATCTATATTTTCTAATCTATAATAAAAGTTTCTCTCGTAGCCGTGAATCCTGTAAAAATACCAATGCCGCCTTCCAAATTAGAGACAATCACACCAGGTGTTCCGAACGGATTTCCGTTAGAGGCTTCGAGTGCTTCTCGACTTTCTACAAATTTATAATACGCCTCATCTATTTCTAATAATTGTGCAACAAGCGTATCGCCCTCTACAAAAAATGGTGGACCACCAACAACTACCTGAGTTCCATTAACAATTTCGTCATCAAAAATAAAATCAATTTTCAAGCTATCGGTGATGGCTTCTGTACGAAACTGCATACTGCGATAAAAGTTAGCTTCTGTTGGATCATCCGGAAAAAAAGACAAAATTGATACGCTCGAATCAGATACTAATGGCTGAATTTGAATAGAATCCAATTCGACCGGAGGCATAATTTTCGTTCGACCGGTTACTCGATTGCCTGCACTATCAATAACTTCTAAGAAAAATTCATTCTCATAATCAGCCGGGACGATTTTCGACGAACCATAAACATATAAGTTGCTACCGTCCATATAAATACCCGGTAATAAAGTATCTGCAACGCCTTGATGTGTAATAATTACAGTTGCATTTGTGACTATAGAATTGAGCAACTCTCCGGTCGGAGCAAAATAACTGACCGAACTTGACACGTTTGCTCTATACGGTTTACCAGGTTCCAAATAACATTCTACCACTACTTGTGGCTCAAACTCTGGTAACTCTAAATCAACTTCATTTTGTAAATTACAAGCTGCAAATAAACCCAAAGCAGCTAAAAATATAATTAATTTATTCATTTTTTATTTAGACGTTAGACGTTAGACGTTAGATATTAGACCATCTAACGTCTAATATCTAATGTCTAACATCTAAATTTTAAAATTTAAAATTCCAAGTGATTGATGGTAAAATAGGAAATAATGAAACTTGAGTTGCTCTATTTTGCAATTCTGCAATATCTGCCAAGGTGAACGGTCGGTTTGTACCATCATCTTGTAAAGTAATTTCATCAGCATTATTATCAATACGAATAAAGTAGATGTTTCTACGATCATAAAGATTATACACACTTAGGGTTAAATCCGATTCGCCCCATTTGTGCTTGAAGTTACGAACAATACTTAAATCTGCTCGGTGATAAGCTGGGATTCTGTAGCTGTTGCGTTCTGTGAAAGTCGGTACAAGACTGAAAGACGCATTGCCGATGTCTTGTGAAAGGAAATACCCCTCTTGCACTGAAATTGCATTTCCGGTACTATACACAAAAGCTGCGGTAACTGTCCATTTATCATTAATATCATAAATACCAACAACAGATAAATTATGTCGTCTATCGGTACGAAAAGGGAATTTTTCACCGTTTAAGATATCGTCAAATTGTCGCCAAGACCAAGCTAAAGTATAGCCAACCCAACCAGTCACTTTTCCTTTCGTGCGTTCTACATAAAACTCGTTTCCGTAAGCCCAACCCTTTCCGAATACAAACTCATCTTCCAAATTATCGTTCACAAAAAGATTTGCGTTATCTTTAAAATCAATTTGATTGCCTAATCGTTTATAGAATAATTCATTAGAAATCAACCATTCGTCGTTAATGACAAATGACGCTCCACCAGCAATTTGGTCAGAAATTTCGGGTAACACATTAGTCGTCGAAGGATACCAAATATCCGTTGGCAATGATGCACCAGAGTTAGACACCAAATGTAAATATTGATTCATTCGAGCATAACTGAACTTCAATGAAATATTATCTCTTGCACTATATTTCAGCGATAGTCGTGGTTCTAAACCATAGTAAAATTGAGTTTCTTCCTCGACACCATCATTTCTATCATCATCATTAGCGAAACCTGATAAACGCAATCCTAAGTTCATGCTCAACTTTTCGTTTACAGTCCAGTCGTCATTTAAATACAATCCAAATTGCGTTCCTGTTAAATCTGTACCTGCATTGAAGGCAATATTCCCATCTTCGCTCCCTGCCCTCAGGCGACCAATAGAAAATTGATGATAAATTGTACTTGCACCAAAACGAATCGCATGATTATTATTCGGTGCATACGTAAAGTCGATATGTCCACCTAAGTCAGAAATCTGTGAACCTAAAGAAAAATTAAAATCTGCAAAACCATTAGAAATTTCGTATTCGTAATCAGAAAACGTAAAGGTAGTATTCATAAACAATTTAGATGAAAAAATATGATTCCAACGAGCCGTAGCCGTTCTATTTCCCCAAATAAAATTAATATCGAAATCGTCATCGCCAAAGTTGAAAACATCACGACCCAAATAGCCACTAAGGAAAATTCTATCCTTTTCACCCAAATCGTAGTTAGCCTTAAAATTCAAATCATAAAAGAAATAATCAGGAATAACGAAAGCATCAGGATTATCTGCATTTGCGTTATTCACCTGTCTTGTGATTTGGTCAACGTAAGTACGACGCCCCGAAACTACAAACGAGCCTTTGTCCTCCACAATCGGTCCTTCGAGTGTTAAGCGAGAAGCAATTAGACCAATTCCGCCAGCTCCTGAGAACTTTTTACGATTTCCGTCATTCAAGCGAATATCCAAAACCGAGGACAACCGACCGCCATATTGAGCCGGAAAACCACCTTTGTAGAGTTTGACATCTTTAATCGCATCAGAGTTAAAAGTCGAAAAGAAACCGAAAAGATGCGAAGGATTATACACCACCGCTTCATCTAACAAAAACAAGTTTTGGTCAGCACCGCCACCCCGAACGAAAACACCAGATTGACCTTCGCCACCAGATTGTACGCCAGGTTTTAATTGCAACGTTTTGATAATATCCACTTCGCCAAACAATGCTGGTAAAACTTTGGCTTCCTTCATCGAGAGTTTCGTCACACTCATTTGAGTACTGTTGAGTTCCTCTCTATATGATTCGGCAGATACCACGATTTCATCTAAGGTTTGCCCCGAGTTTAACTCAACATTCAAAGTTTGATCAGCCGTCAAATATACTTTTTTAATAACATCATTAAAGCCAACAAAGCTAAATCGAACCTCAATTGAATCATTCGCTGGTAAAGTCAGAGAGTAGAAGCCGTATTCATTAGTTACTGTTCCATCGCCAATTTTTTTTGCGAAAACCGTTGCAGCAATCAAGGTTTCCCCAGTTTCGCCATCAAGGATCTTCCCACTTATCGTGAAATTTTCCTGTGCAAAAATGGTAACGCTCAATAACATGAACACAAATAGTAATAATTTTTTCATAATATATATTCGTATTTTTTAAATGATTATTTTTTCTATGCTGGTTAAAATAACCAACTTACAACATCAAAACTTTGTAATAGTTGACACAAATTTACAAGCATTACGAATCGAAGAGCGTGAATGTATCACTGATTTTCAACGATTTAGACAAAAAATATTCTCCCAACTTCATTTGTCCATTTTTTACAAAAAATGAAGTATGGAAAAGTCTTTAAAATGCCTAATTTTATTACGTCAATAATCATATTGTTTAGAATTTTAAATAAATCCCTCCCATTTTGTATGATTCTTTTTGTTTGCTTATCGCAATAATAGATTTCTACGAACATAGGGCTTTTATAGACGTGCATGATAGCCATAAACTTCATACGGGTCATAAAATAGGTCATAAAAAAAGCTATTGCAAATCATTATTGATTCACAATAGCTTTCAAGTTTTATCAGTGCTCGCGAAAGGACTCGAACCTTCAACCTTCACATCCGGAGTGTGACACTCTATCCATTGAGCTACGCAAGCGATTTTTTGAGTACGTTTTTGAGTACAAAGTTGAATTTTAGCCAATTATTATTGACTTTACAATTTTGGGCTGCAAAAATACCAAAAAACAGTTATAAAACCATAATCTGTTTTAAAAAGTTCGCTAATTGATTTGTAATAGCACTAAATTAACTTAATATATACATTGCGATCAGTGTCAAGATAAAGTACTGCGTCAAAGTCACCGCTTCAATAAGTTTGATAACAATATTATTATGATTTTTTTTCGTGATTTTTTTTTGAATAAAGTGTTAGTTTATATCTACTTAAATAACCGTTCACAAATAAGTATGACCGATCGCTTATCTAAAAAACGGAGACAAGCCATTCGTACGCTAAACGCCACCAGAAAAATCCTTGATAAAGCGTAAAATAGATTCGACACTTAATTCACTCAACTTTCTTACTCCCATAGATATCAATACTCAATCAATTAAATTTAATTTAATTAAGGCTTAGCTTAGAACTAAATACAAGACAGCAATATTTAAGTTATTATTGAATTAGAAGCTACCTAAACACTTTCATAAAAGTAATGTTATTGAGAAATGAATAAAACAACGACAACAATGTCATCCCAAATTACGACATTAACATTAATCAAATACCCTACACTAAAGACTAAAATCTGGGCCTTCGGAATGATGCAATACGCTCATCGATACTTATCAAATATCAAAGGATTAACGTTTTATAAACTGATGGGCAGCGGAAAAGGCTTAGGTTTCAATCCGCTTCCCGATTGGTCAACTTATGCCTTATTACAGATTTGGAAAACAGAAGCTGATGCCATTCATTTTATGGAAAACTCCCCTTTAATATCACTTTATGATAAAAATAGCAGCGACCGAATTTCTCTATTTATGAAAAATATTATCGCACACGGAAAATGGTCAAAACAAGAGCCGTTTCTACCATCAGCCTCCTTAAATGACCAAAATCCAGTAGCTGTTATTACAAGAGCAACCATTAAAAATAGTCAATTACTCCGATTTTGGAAATACGTGCCAACGGCTCAAAAGCCCATCAAAAACGCCGAAGGATTGATTTACACGAAGGGAATCGGCGAAATACCTATCAAACAAATGGCGACTTTTAGTATTTGGAACAATCTCGATTGTGTTAAAAATTATGCGTACAAAAGTCGAGAACACGCACAAGCCGTTAAAATGACTCGACAATACAATTGGTACAGCGAAGAGTTATTTGCACGATTTGAATTATATAAAAAAATCGGGAACTGGGAAGGAATTGACGGACTATACAACTAACGATTTTCACGCTAATTAAAAAACGGATTTACACAGAAAATCAGCATAAATCCGTTTAAAAATCCGACAACACGCATTTAACAATTATTAAAAACTAATCGAATAACTACGAATAAAAAGTCACTTTATTCCTCGCCATTCTCCGCAATAACGGCGAACAACGATAGCGACTTTCTCGATAATCATCAAACATCGCATCGAGGCGAACAACAACATTTTGAATACCAAATTCATCTGCCCATTTTAATAGACCTTTTGGATAATTCACACCTTTCGTCATTGCCGTATCAATATCATCACGAGTAGCGATATTCAAAAACAAAGCATCAGCCGCTTCATTTATCAACATCATCACAATTCGATTCACGATATATTTTCCTAATTCTTCATCTTTATTTGGTTCGGGTTTGGGTGCGTTTTCGCTGTAATCATAAAACCCTTTTCCAGTTTTTCTTCCCAAATAACCAGCTTCCGCCAAACGCTTTTGTGTAAACGAAGGCTTGTACCTATCATCGTAATAAAACGCCTTAAAAACTGTTTCCGTCACCGTATAATTTACATCGTGACCGATATAATCCATCAAGGTAAAAGGACCCATTTTGAAGCCACCGATTTCAGTCATTGCCCAGTCGATTGTTGCGGCAGTGGCTACGTTCTCTTCGAGTATTCGCAAGGCTTCGCCATAAAACGGACGAGCCACCCGATTGACAATAAAACCAGGTGTATCTTTCGCTAAAACGGTGAGTTTTCCCCACGAATCAATAATTGATTTTGCTTGTGCTAAAACAATTTCTGCGGTCTGCACAGCAGGAATAATTTCGACCAATTTCATCAACGGAGCAGGATTAAAAAAGTGAATCCCGACCACTCGTTCAGGCACTTTACACGCTGCCGCAATCGACGCAATCGACAAGGAAGACGTATTGGAAGCCAAAATACAATTGGTCGAAACGATGCTTTCTATATTTTTAAAAACCGATTGTTTAATCTCTAAATTTTCAACAATAGCTTCGATTACCAAATTCGCATCAGCGATTTCGTTCAAGTCTGTAATGTGCGTAATATTCTCTAAAATACTCGTTTTTTTCGCCTCATCAATCCGCCCTTTTTCGACTAAACGAGCTAATATTTTACGTAATTTTTTGTCGGCTTTCGCCAATGCGTCAGCATTCATGTCAAACAATTTGACGTTACAATTCGCTGTCGCTGCCACTTGTGCGATGCCAGAACCCATTGAGCCGGCACCGATTATTGATATGTTCACAATCTAATTTTTTATAAAAAGACCGTCATTCCGACGTAGATTCGAATGACGGAAATCATTTGAGTTTTTAGTTTTATTCCTTAAATATTTTGGTAATTTTATTTCCCCTTAAAGCTGGGCTTTCTTTTTTCCAAAAATGGTTTTACGCCTTCTTCATAATCTTCTGTTTCCGAGGCTTCGATTTGTAATTTCCCTTCCAAATCCAATTGCGTTTTCAAGTCATTGGTCAAAGATTCGTTGAACAAACGCTTTGTCAACGCCAAGCCTTTAGTCGGCATTTTTGCTAATTTTTCAGCAACGGCAAAAGCATCGTCAGCGAAAGATTCCAGAGGTAAAACTTTATAAATCATGCCCATTCTTTCGGCTTCCTCTGCTCCT
>Ga0075467_10004686_pt1 | contig 10033 bp, 6 predicted proteins | sample DEB08_DNA_9_FD_75067 | JGI IMG/M metagenome (GOLD analysis project Ga0075467, IMG submission 75067) | Aqueous microbial communities from the Delaware River and Bay under freshwater to marine salinity gradient to study organic matter... | ecosystem: Environmental > Aquatic > Marine > Coastal ... | reverse complement strand
CCGTTTGACTTGTCACCGCTTGTGTTTTACTTACAACTAACTGATTATTAATATCATACAATTTGAATTGTAATTGATGATTTTTAAATTTATAACCATCAATATTCCTAAAATCCACCTCAACATCCAATTCTGCATCACGATAATTTTTATCCAAATCTGTTACCACTTCAAAATCCCAAATATGAAAATCGGGAACGGTAAACAACCAAACATCTCGATAAATCCCACTCATTCGCCAATAATCTTGACTTTCTAAAAAGCTACCATCTGACCAACGAATTACATTAACTTCCACCGTATTTTTTCCTTCTTTCAAGTATTTTGAAATATTAAACTCCGCAGGTGTCATACTTCCTTCCGAATAACCAACTTCACGACCATTTACATACAAATAAAAAGCAGATTGTACGCCTTCAAAGTGAATAAAAACTGGTTGGTTTTGCCAATTTTGGGGGATTTCGAATTGACGAGTGTAAATGATTGATTCGTTACCTTTATTTGGAACAAAAGGAGGATTTGAAGCATTGAAAGGTGCTTTTATATTTGTATAATGCATTTGTCCAACGAATCCCTCAATTTGCCAATTTGCTGGTACTATTTGACCTGCTGATTGCCTTAAAGTAGCATCATTTATATTTTCTATTGCATTGAAAAATAAACCTGACCATTCCCCATTCAAACTCAAAATATGCTCCGACTTCGATTTATCAAAAGTCAAAGCGGCTTTTTCGTTTTGAAAAGGAATCCAATGAGCGTGAGCTGGTAATTTATTTATACCAAAAACGGAAAAATCTTGGTAAGGTTGTGCGACCATCTGCATTGCGACAAGCACAAAAAAAATAGTAGTTAAGGTTAGCTTTATAATTGGTTTTTTCATAGAATTTTGAAGATTTTGGTTTCCAAAATAGGATTTTTCCTGAAATGAAAAAAGGTTTACAACCGCTTTTCGCAATCGTAAACCTTTTTGTACCGATGACTTTAGTCGTTAGGTTATTTTTCAACTGGCGATTGAAATCGCCGTTACGTTAATCTTTCACGGCATCTAAGCACTTCAATTGATTAATAAAGAAATCCAACTCATTGACTTCATAATCCTCAAAACCTGTTGACCAAAGCATTCTGACCTTAACAACTTCTGACTTTCTTAGCTCCTTTTCCTCATTTTTATCAACACTGAAGTACGTTCTATAAATCGTCTTTCCACTGCTTTCATCGACCGTACCCTTGTCGAATTCTTGACAAGTCAAAATAACCGTTTCGCCATTAAGTAGCTTGACCATCATTTGTGTTCCGACTTCGATTGTGCCATACTCTTGTTGAGCCATCACCGATTCAATTTCGAATTTCACATTAAAAATCGTCATACCGATTACTCGACTTAAATTTCCGGTACAAGTCAAATAATCATCTTCCCGCATGAATTTTTTTAAATCCTCTTGTGTATATGCAAAAAACGGTTGCGACTTCGTAGCAACTTTTAATTTATTCGTAAACTCATCTCGTTCCTTCATCGAGTACTCGCATAACTGCTCTGCGACCACAGGAGCCTTGATTTTACGTTCTCGCTTTGGTACCGCATAAACCGTTGCTTTCTGTTTCTTTGGCTTCTTTGATTTGTCCTTTTTAGAAGCCTTAGCTGATTTTTTCGATGATTTATCGGTATCTACTTGAGCCTTTTTCGTCTTCTTGACTTTTTTATTGGACGACTTTTTAGCGACTTTTTTCGATTGCTTAGCATTTTTCCCTTTCGAGATGTTTTTAGCATTTTCAGTTTTAACCTTTTTGGTTTTTGGCTTTTGACTTGTGGCAGGTACAACATTTTTAGGAGGCGGAGCATCTTTGTCCGTTCGATTACGCTCTTTTGCCTCATCCTCGTATTTCCATTTACCATCAGGCATCAGTATGATTACATCACCATCCTCATTCACGACACGGACTTGTGCATCAATTACGCCTATTCCTAAGAATAAGGTGAATAGAATAGTGCATAATATGGACTTATTAAATCTCATGATGATTATTTTTATTTTTATGCGAATTGCATGAATATTATAAAGAATCGACAGCAATTACCAACAATAATGTATCTCTTTTATGATTTATTATTATAAAAAATGTAGGTAGTGACTGAAAATGAACTATCTTCCTACCGTTTTTTCAGCAAAAATATTTATTAAAATAAGTTGATTTAACGGTTTTTTAATAAAAAAAAGGGAATTGAAGTAAGTATTATCGCTTCCCAGTGTTTTTTGTAACTTATTTAATACAAAAACGATAATAAGCACAAAAATAGTGATTTTTAATGTATTAAAATTTTACTTGATTATCAGTTTGTTAGATTGTCTAATTGAAAAGACAAGAGAAATAACTATTTGGTTCTAAACGTATTAATAATTTACATAAAATTAGATAGAAATACTATTTTTCACACTGAATAATCAAATTATTCCCGACTTTTCAATATTTCTACAAACGCACGCAAATCAATTAACCTCGTCCCGAATGCTACGAAAACCGTCAAAGTCACCGCAAAAAGAAAATCTATGTACCAATTATGAAAACTGAGCTGGCTTAAAGCCAAATAGTTACACAAAATTGTCAATCCGATAAAACTGATAATTTGAATAAAAAAAGTAATCGAAAAATGTAATCTGAAAATATATTTTGACCAAATAATGTGTGCAATAGCGACCAAAGATTGTGTTATCAAAGTCGCCAAAGTCGCTCCGTACACTTCGTATTTTGGTATTAATAATAGATTCAAAACGATATTTAAAATCATACCGCTTATCGCAATAATATTCAACTGCCAAAGATTCGCATTTGCTGTCATCAATGTTCCGAAAATATAAACCGAAGCGACTGGAATAAAGCTAAAAATCAACAACTCAAATACATCAACCCAGACTTCTGTTACATTATCTTGATACAACAACGTCATAATTTCTGCTCCAAAAGCCGCACTACAAATCGCAACACTCACTGAAAACGCTAAAATCAACTTAAACGCTGTAAATGTTAGGGCTTCGATATGATCTTTCGCCTTTAACATTTTTGCAAAAATCGGTAACAACAAACTTCCAAATAATAGACCAAAAATATTTACAGCATCTAATAACCGATAAGCCGCCGCATAAATTCCAGCTTGATTCAATCCATCAGACAGCAATTTTTCTAACATAATACTGTCAATTCGATTATAAATTGTCATAAATAAAACGAGCAAGGCATAAGGATAACTTTCTTTGAGAATATTTAGAATTGACCGTGCCAAAGGAAGCGGGGAACTGCTCCCTACTTCATTCCGTTTTCCTTCCTCAATTATGTTTTGTTGCAGTCGCTCCGATTTTGACTCGCTTATTTTACTAACAGCATCAAGTTCGGATTCGCTCCCTTCCAAAGTACTCGGGAGGAAGGACTGCTGAGAAGTCAACCTAAATACCAAAATGCCACTCCCCAAAGCCGTCAACGCATACGCAAAAGTTTGAGCATAAACGAAATATTCAATTTCAAAAGTCGGCACAACACTTCCCCAGAGTAATACCGAACAAACGATTATCACCAAAATTCTATCAAAGACGGAAATAATTGCGTCCCACCTAAAAAAATGTAATGCCGCAATATTTGACCGAAAATAAAGGATAAAACCAATAAAAACTTGATTCAATGCTAATGGAAACAAGAGCGATAATTTCACCCCTCGATACCCCCAACTATACGCTAAGCCAAAGACAACTGCCAAATATACAAATGATAATAAAGTTTTGATTATCAAAAAATTAGGTAAATAATTTTTTAGTAAATGAGGTTGTTGTGCTATCGTTCGATTATTATAATTGGACAATCCTAAATCCAATAAAATATAGTATAAAATCGAGAAATTATACAACACTGCATACAAGCCATAATCTGCTGTTCCGACAGTGACTTGAACGGTTCTATCAATTCCAAAAATGTAAAACGGCTTAATCAGCAGGTTTACAAAAATTAAAAATAGTAGATTTGTGAGAAATTTACGCTGCATAACTACGTTGTGTTGATGTGTTGATGTGCCTACCCCGAAACCTCGGCGGTTGAAGTGTTGAGATTGATGAACACGGCAAAACGTCAGCACATCAACACAGCAATACTTCAACACAACATTGCGAATAGCTGTAAACACAAGGTTTTTATTAAAAAATAATCGAGAAGGCATGGGACGATATGTGGAGGAAACTTTCCGCCGTATCGTCACATCGCATCCAGAACACGAATTTATCTTTTTTTTCGATCGACCTTATGACGAATCGTTTATTTTTTCAAATAATATAACGCCTGTCGTACTGTCACCTCCAGCTCGTCATCCGATTTTGTTTGTCATTTGGTACGAGCTGTCGGTTGTTCGAGCCTTAAAAAAGTATAAAGCTGACATTTTTATCTCGCCAGATAATTTTTGTTCAATACGGACAAAAGTACCAACTTTATTGGTCATTCATGATTTAGCATTCTGTCATTTTCCGGAGCAAGTTGGCACGATGGTACGCTGGTATTATCAATATTTTACGCCTCGATTCGTTCAAAAAGCGAAGCGAATTGCCTGTGTTTCGGAATATACGAAAAGTGATGTCGTAAAGTTTTACAACGCTTCACCTGATAAGATTGATGTTTGTTACTCCGGTGTTCGGGATATTTTTCGACCATTAAGCGAAAGCGAAAAAATAAGTATTCGCAAAGAAAAAGCGAATGGAAAAAACTACTTTTACTACATCGGAGCGGTTCATCCTCGCAAAAATGTTCATCGGTTAATTTCGGCTTTTGACCAATTTAAGGAAGCAACTGGCTCTGATTTTAAGTTCTTAATCGCAGGGCGATTTGCGTGGCAAACGGGCGAGGTGAAATCAGCCTACGATGCGGCGAAACACAAAAACGATATTGAGTTTTTGGGGTATGTTTCGGACGAAGACTCGCCCAAACTAATGGCGGCAAGCCATGCGGTTTTATTCGCTTCGCAGTTTGAAGGTTTTGGTGTGCCAATTGTAGAATCGTTAAATTGTGAGTTGCCAGTCGTTACTTCAAATGTATCTTCGATGCCAGAAATCGCTGGTGATGCAGGTATTCTGGTGAACCCAAATAGTATGAAGGAAATTGCAAATGCAATGATTGAATTGGTCGAAAATCCTGATCTATATCAACGTATGGTCAAGAAAGCTAAGGCCAGAAAATCAAAATTCACATGGGACTTCACCGCAAATGTAATCTGGCAAAGTGTAGAGAAAATTTTAGGATAATAGCTTCTTAGATAAACAGTAATGAAAAAAATTATTCAACGTATATTACAGAAAACATTAGGTTTTGAACGTTATTTGGTGTTATTCGCTAAGTTTAAAATAGCAACTTTCAAATCAGATAAAAACGAAGGCGATTTTTTCAAATTCGTGGATTTAATGAGTAACGATGCGAATGTGCTGGATATTGGTTCAAATATTGGTATCACAGCGGTTCATTTGGCTCGAAAAGTCAAAAAAGTCTATGCTTACGAACCAGTTCCACCAAATTTCAAAACCTTATCGAATATTATAAAAAGCTACAATTTACAAAATGTAGCACTATTTCAAATCGCTTTAGGCGATGAAAATACAATGATTGAAATGGTAATGCCGGAGGTCGAAAACGTGCAGATGCAAGGGTTGAGTCATGTCGTACATGAAGACTTGACGGACTTTAATGAAGGCAAACGTTTTAAAGCACCTTTGAAGCGTTTGGATGATCTGGACACGTTTCAAAATATCAAAATTCATGGAATTAAATTAGATGTGGAAAACTTTGAATATTTTGCATTGAAAGGCGGCGAACAGTTGATTTTGAGGGATAAACCAATTATTTATACCGAGTTATGGGAAAATGAAAATCGTTATAAATGCTTTGATTTAATCAAAAGTTGGAATTATTCCATCAAGGTTTTATACAATGGCGAATTGGTCGATTTTGAACAGGGAAAACACGATAACCAAAATTTCTTTTTTGTATAACCTATTGTTATTCATTAGTATTCTAAGTCTCAAGCAAGTTTATCAGTTGCTTTCAACCTTACCCCGATACTTTGACTTTGTGGCAAGGACCTGACAGGTTTTAAAAGTCTGTTAGGTCTGATTATCAATGACTTAGGAGATAATTTTAAGTTTTTAAAAATCGTAATTTTAAAAATGTCCGGTAGTAAGGATTGTGACAATCAAAACAACGTAACTATCTGATTATAAACCTATAAGATTAATAAAAAAACGTATAGGCTTATCAAAATAAACACCTCAACCAGCTTAAATCAACATCACTTTTACTTTTTATGTTAATGCTTTAATAGCCACAGCCAGCCGTAATTAGTAGATTTTTCATATTGGAATAACGGAAGGTGATTTTAAAAGGGTTGGTTTTTTCAAAACAATTATATTCGTTTGTCATTCAAATACATTCGATAAAATAATTCATAATTCATAATTCATAATTATTTAAAAACAGTATTTTTGCGGCATGCAAACACAAGAAAATTTAAAAATTTATAATAGTTTAAGTCGTAGTAAAGAGACGTTTAAGTCTATTCACGAAGGTCGAGTCGGAATGTACGTTTGTGGGCCAACGGTTTACAGCGATGTGCATTTGGGGAACTGTCGGACGTTTACGAGTTTTGACTTGATTTATCGCTATTTGACGCACTTAGGATATAAAGTTCGCTATGTTCGCAATATCACGGATGTTGGGCATTTGGAGAATGATGAGGAGATGACTGGCGAAGATAAGATTACGAAAAAAGCAAGGATTGAGCAGTTGGAGCCGATGGAAATCGTGCAACGCTACACCAAGGGTTTTCATAAAGTTATGGCTCAATTGAACAATCATCCGCCAAGTATCGAACCGTCGGCAACTGGTCACATTATTGAGCAAATCGAAATGGTTCAGCAGATTTTGGACAATGGATATGCGTATGAACGCAACGGTTCGGTCTATTTTAAAACGGTTCAATTTGCAGAAAAGCACGAAGAATACGGCCAAATTTCTGGTAAGAAATTAGAAGATTTGCGTGTCGAAACTCGTGACCTAAAGGCTCAAAGTGAAAAAGATCATCCGGCAGATTTTGCGATTTGGATGAATGCGAACGAAAGTCATATCATGCGTTGGAACTCGCCGTGGGGCGTTGGTTTTCCAGGTTGGCATTTGGAATGTTCGGCGATGAGTACGAAGTATTTGGGCGAGCATTTTGATATTCACGGTGGCGGAATGGATTTACAATTTCCACATCACGAAAACGAAGTGGCTCAAAATATCGGCTGTTGTGGAACTGCTCCTGCTAACTATTGGATGCACACGAATATGCTGACTTTTGAGGGAACGAAAATGTCTAAAAGTTTGGGTAACTCGATTTTACCAGATGAATTATTTACTGGCGAACACGAGTTATTATCACAGGCTTACAGCCCGATGACGTTGCGTTTTTTCTTTTTGAGAACGCACTATCGCAGCGTTTGTGATTTTTCGGATAAAGGCTTAAAAGATGCCGAAAAAGGTTTCCAAAAATTGATGGCAGCGAATAAAACGTTGCAGGAAATGGAATATATCGGTAAGGAAAAAGTCAATGACGAAGATAAAGTTATCAACGGTTTGATTGATGAAATGTCAATTCACATGAACGATGATTTTAATACGCCGAGAGTTTTAGCAACGATGTTTGAATTAGTGGCAAAAATCAATGCGTTTAAAAATCGTCAATTGAAAATCAACCATATTTCTAAAGCAACTTTAGAGCGTTTACAAACGACTTTCAAAGCATTTATCGAGGATATTTTTGGCTTACAAGCCGAAGAAGCGAACAACGACGAGGTGTTAGACAGTGTTTTACAGGTTTTGATTGAAATGCGAAAAGAAGCTCGTGCGAATAAAGATTGGGCAATGTCCGATAAAATTCGTGATGAGTTAATGGCAGCAGGTATTCAACTGAAAGATGGAAAAGAGGGGACAAGCTGGAGTTTAGTCTAAATAGTGTTGATGTGTTGACGTAATCACGTTGTACACATCAACACTTCAACACAACAAAATGAGCATACTTTCAAAGTCGGCATATTACGCCAAAGCAGGCATCAAATTCGTGATGCGAATTGTCTTACCGTTTATCGCAGGTATTTTCTTCAACTGGGTTTTTGCCTTAGTTTTCTTCATCAATTGGCTGGGCGATGCGACTTGGAAAAGTAGCATTTTCACGATTCTATTAACAGCTTTATTTTTAGTCGGTTTTCCGTTTGCTTACCTCTGGCTCGGGCGTATCAATGCACTTCGACAAGGAGCGGCAGGGCTGTATCAATCTGGTCACAATACGATTGAAAAATTAGTCGGAAATGTTACGAAAGCGGCTGTGATCAGTTCTCAAACGACTGGTCTGGGGGCAGTCTTTGCAGGTGATAAAGTGAAGAATAAAAAAGGATTTATCAAAAACTTAGAAGAGAAATTACCTCGACCAATCTACTTTATTTTATCTTTTGTCTTAGAGGAAATTCCGATTGCTGCAGCACTGAAAGAAGTCAGTGAAACAACCGAATTAAAAAAAGAAAATTTACCAATTATTCAACCGATTGTACAACGCCGAGTCGATGAATTTGTAGAAGATCGTCTGGTCGGTGATTCGGTGATTTTCTTTTGGATTTTGGTGGGTATTAATGTCACCGTAATGGGTACAGCTTGGTATTTTTTAGGATAAAATGATGACCGTTTAAGAAAAATAAAAGCCTTTTTTATTTAAACCGATTACAAATTATCTCGTTTTGAATCATTAAATAATAGGTTTAGTAGGAATTAGGTATCTTGAAATGCTTATTGGATTTTTTATCAAATTATTAAAAATAATCTAATAAGCAATAATACAGTTCAACAATATTTATAAAGGTATTTCTACGATCAATTTTGATATTCATCAACCAAGGAGAATAATGCGAATAGAGAGACGAATTTGTATCATCGGTGCCGGTCCAGCAGGCGTAACGACCAGCCTTTTTTTAGCAAAACAAGGCGTCAAAAGTACGTTAATTGATAAAGCCGTTTTCCCACGATACAAGCCTTGTGCGGATAATATTACGGGAAATACTATTCGGGTGCTGAACGAGTTAGATCCAAATTTTATTGACAATTTACAATTAGAAAAAAAGTCTTTACAAATGAAAGGAATTGTGGCACATGCAGCGAATAGCCACAAGATGAAAATTGACTTTTTACCCTTAGAATCCGATACCGATGACCCTTCTTGTTATGCAATTCCAAGAATCAAATTGGACAATGAGTTGATGAATAAAGCGAAGGCGAGTCCGCTAATTGAAGTCATCGAAGGCTTTAATGTGTCGAACTTAACGAGAAGTGAAAATGGCATTCTTATCGAAAGCAAAACGCAATCTATCTTTACCAATTTAGCCATAATTTGTAGCGGTTCAAATGCCAATTTTATAAAAAATTTACATCAAGTCGAAAAGGAAGATAAGCACTTTGCGGTCGGCGTCCGAGGGTATTATAAGAATGTCAAACCTTCTGAACATGGGCAATATTGTGAATTATATATTACGAAAGATTTATTACCTGGCGGTTTGTATTTGACACAATTTACGGACGAAACCGTGAATGTAAATGTAGTCGTTAGAAGTGACATTGTCAAAAAGAAAAAACTCAACTTAAAGCAAATTTTAAAAGATACCTTAGCGACTCACCCTTTGCTAAAAGAGCGATTTGCAGCGGCAGAACAAGTCGGAAAATTGACAGGAAGCGGTTTATTTTTGGGAACTAAAAAGCGTAAAATCTCCGGTGACAACTTTATGTTAGTGGGTGATGCCGCAGGATTGATTGATTTGCTTTCCGCAAATGGCATTCCTCAAGCAATGTTAAGTGGTAAAATCGCAGCCGAGTTCGCTGCCAAATGCGACAAAGCGAATGATTTTTCGCTTGCAACTATTGCGGATTATGACGAACGAGTTTTTGATAGGATTAAGAATTATTTGAAGATGAGCAAGTTTGTCGCTCCGTTTTT
>Ga0075467_10004684_pt1 | contig 10035 bp, 6 predicted proteins | sample DEB08_DNA_9_FD_75067 | JGI IMG/M metagenome (GOLD analysis project Ga0075467, IMG submission 75067) | Aqueous microbial communities from the Delaware River and Bay under freshwater to marine salinity gradient to study organic matter... | ecosystem: Environmental > Aquatic > Marine > Coastal ... | reverse complement strand
TTGTTGCTTATCTCGTCAGGACTAGCCATTGCCAACAAAGTTTCTAGCCTATCATCTTGAGAATAATCACCAAGCGTAGATCCATATAAGTCACCTACTTGATCTTGAATACCTAAGCTTTGTTTCCTCGCAGTATTTCTTTGGTCACCCCTAAGCTGTAGAGCTGCTCTCTCTAGATCACCAATCTGTTGACCCATAGGCATAACTTCTTGATTGTATGCCGCCAAGTCTTGTAAGTAAGGGCTGGTAAAAGGTGCATCTTGACCGCCAGCCATTCTGACAACACCGCCCGCAGCCATACCCATTGGCTGTTGCATACTCATCTGAGGAGGCATACCCATCTGAGGCTGACCCATTTGAGGAGGTGGCCCCATTGGAGGCTGACCCATCTGAGGAGGCATGCCCATCTGAGGAGGTGGCCCCATCTGTGGGGGCTGACCCATTGGAGGTTGGCCCATTGGGGGTTGAGAACCTAGTTCAGCAATGCCGCCACTAAGAATCTGATCCTTTACAGTTCCTTGCGGAGACTGCTCACCCTGTTGAGAAAACCTTTTCCTCATGTCCTGTCTTCTCTGTATCTCAGACACAATAAGATACTGAGGTAGCGGGCCAGAAGGACTCTGAGCTTCTTTCATTAGAGATTCGTCAGGTAGCCCCTTGATTAAATCTTCTTGCTCAAATATGTTCATTAACCACCGCCTCCTAAGGCTCTATATAATCCGACTCCACCGATACCTGCTCCCAAAGCCTCGCTATAAGGACTTGGCTGTGATCCATACGAAGCCGTAGTCGATCCCGGAGTAATCGGCAAGCCTCTTAGTATATTGCTAAACATACTTAGCTGCTCTCTTGGGAACGCTTGCTGTCTCAAGAAGTCTTGATAACCCATGTCCATGCCACGTTGATTCATGTCTCTTTGAATCTGCCCAGCAGCCTGAAGATTCCGCAATCTTTCATAGCCCATCTGTTGCTCTTGTCCACCAAAGGTGCCAAGCATTCTTGCTGCTTCAAGCTGCTGATTTCTTGTTGCTTGATCTGCGCCAAGTCCAGCCAATCCAAGCCTAGCAGCTGTTTCTCCAGAGCCAACGTTAAATTGCTGAGCATCCATTCGCATTTGATTTTCAGCTTGTCTTGCAGCATCCTCTTGTTGCTGTGCATTAAGGCCAAGTCGAGATGCTTCCTGTCTAGCTTGCTCTCTAGCTTGATAAACGGCTCTTTCTTCTTGTTGTTGAGCAATTCTAAGCTGTTCGTTTTGATTAAACTGATTTTGTCTAAACTCTTCTGCAGCCCTATTAGAAGCATCTTCTTGTTCTTGTGCGCTAAGCCCAAGCCTTGCTGCTTCTTGTCTTGCTTGCTCCTGTATCTGAAACGTTTGATTTTCAAACTCTTGAGCTTGCTGACTAGCTTGTTCTGATTGCTGGAAAGCAGACTGTCTATATCTTTCTGTTGCTTCCCTGCTAGCTTGCTCTTGCTGTTGAGCATTCAATCCTAAACGAGCGGCTTCTTGTCTTGCTTGCTGCCCTGCATTAAACGCATCTTGATCAAGCGATTCTTGCTGCTGCCTAAATGATTGAGTTTGTTGGAACGCGCTTTGACGGAACTCTTCAGAAGCTTGTTTTGCAGCTTCCTCCTGTTGCTGAGCGTTCAATCCTAGTCGAGCAGCTTCTTGCTTTGCTTGCTCTCCTGCGTCAAAAGCCTGTTGATTTATTCTATCTTGTTGAACTTCAGACTCTAATCGTTGGCTTTCTGCGCTCTGTTTAAATTGTTCGATAGCTCTTTTAGATGAGTCATCTTGTTCTTGAGCAGACAATCCTAACCTAGCCGCCTCTTGCTTGGCTTGTTCTCCGGCTTGAAAAGCTCTTAAGTTTATATCTTCTTGTTGAACTTCTGCCTGCAGCTTTTGTCCTTCAGCTGACTGTCTAAATTCTTCCTGCGCTCTACGAGCAGCCTCTTCTTGTTCTTGAGAAGAAAGACCCAATCTCGCAGCTTCTTGGCGAGCAGACTCTCCAAGTTGAAACACTTGGTTTTGTAGCTCTTGACTTGTAACTCTCCCAGCTTCTGACTGTTGAAAGGCAGATTGTCTAAACTCTTCTTGCGCTCTGCGAGATGCTTCTTCTTGCTCTTGCGCTGAAAGCCCTAGTCTTGCTGCTTCTTGACGAGCAGATTCTCCTGCCTGAAAAGATTGAACATCTAGTTCTTGCTCTCTTACTCTTCCGGCTTCTGTTTGCTGAAAAGCAGATTGACTAAACTCCTCTTGCGCTCTTCTAGCTGAATCTTCTTGTTGCTGAGCATTTAGACCTAAGTCAGCAGCTCTTTGGCGAGCTGACTCCCCGGCTTCAAACGACCTAATTGCCATGCTTTGTTGTTCTTGCCTAGCTTGCTCAGAAGTTTGAAAAGCTCCTTGACGAAGTCTTTCTGACTCTTGTTTAGCTCGATCTTTTGCTTCTCCCGTTGTCAGTCCAAGCTCAGACTCTTGAAGTCTTGCGGCTCTATCCGCTTCAAATGACTGGAGAGCCTGCTGATAAGCTGCTTGACCACCCTGTGATTGAATGTCTGATAGTTGTTGACCTAAATTTCTTTCTCTTTCCGACTGCATAATGGCTTCTCTATATCCACCAAGTCCGCCAGATGCTGCTGCTTGTTGAGATATCTGAGACCCTGCAATATCAGATTGCTTTTGCGCTTCTCTTTTTTCAATGTCCGTAACTAATTGCTGATACGGATTCATGTATTTTTCTAAAGTTGCAGCGTCAGCAACAGTACCCGCCTCAAAAGCTGGGCCTGTATCAATATCCCCTGCGTACTCACTTTGTAACTCTCTAGCTGTATAGTCTTGACCCAGCTCTCTTGCAACATATCCGGGATCAAAATCTCCAGCCTCATATTGAGAGCTTAAATCTCTTGCCTGATAACCTTGACCGACATCTCCAGCAGAATATCCGGGGTCAAATGTGCCGCCAGTAAAATCAGACTGAAAGTCAGTTGGTGCATAACCTTGATTCAAGTCTCCTGCTTGATAACCGGGATCAAAATCTCCGCCATAATACTGAGAAGCGCCCGGAGCAGTTATTTGTCCTGCAGCAAAATCATCAGGATTGTATCCCGGATCAAACTGAGTGCCTTGATATTCACTTCCTCTAGGCCCAGAAAGCTGAAGACCATCTCTTACAGCAGCATTGTAGCCGGGATCAAAACTTCCTGAATCATACTCAGAACTTAAATCGCCAGCCTCATACTGACTCCTTCTTTCTCTCGGTCTGTAACCAGAATAAAATCTTCTGTCTTGAAGATTACTATCAATAGAACCCGGAACATACCCTTGAGTAGCGGTGCCTGCGTTATAACCAGAATCAAAAGAAGTTGGACTATATTGGGCTTGTCTTTGCCCTGCCTCGTAACCTTGACCAAGTCTTCCTGCTGCATAACCGGGATCAAACATGCCCGCTTGATAATCAGATGTAACCTGCTGGGGATTAAATCCTCCCGCAATATTCATCCCCATATTAGAATCTTGATATCCTATTTGAGAAGCAATATCTGATGCTTGGTTTAGTTGTTGAGGAGTTCCTGCAGAAGCCATGTCATACATGCCCCGCATCCCCATTTGTTCATAAGGAGAAAAGTCTGCTATTCGTTGACCGGGATAAGCTTCGTATGGACGAGTAGTCTCATACATGGATCGACCAAGCATCTCTTCAAAATACGGACGAGCGTATTCCGGCAAGTTGCTTGTTGTTTGAACAACCTCTTGTGGCCCGCTTGAGCCTCCGCCTTTTTTACCCATCTTTTTCAAACCTCTTTTCATAAACAACGTATGATCTTTCAAAATCATCTTGCTTTAGCCACTGCCAGAATCCCATTCTAGCTGTAGCTTCTATGCCTTTGCAGTTGTTATCTTTGGCCCAGTCATGAAATCTATCAAGCATGTCCCAGACCCATTCATTAAACTTATCGCCACCCAAGAACTGTATAGCAAGCATTCTTTTATTAGGATAATCAACAAGCTCTGTTGTACCAACACCACTAATATTTTTGTCTGAATCAAAAGCAACCCAAAGATGTTGCTGTCCATTTAGTATGGACGCAAAAAGCATCTCCATACTCCATCGGCCTTTAGATCTAGCAATAGCTTTTGCTAATTGCTCGCTTACATCAGGCCACAAAGTAGCCAAATAATTAGAAGGAACCAAGGCAATAGTATGAGTAGCCTCTCCTCGTTCTGATCTAGACTTTACTTTAGGCTCTCTAGAAAGATCTTTTATATTTTTTAAATTAGAAAACTCTATAGGTTTTATCATGCTGGCAACACTCCTCCTATACTCATTGGCGCTGGCTGTCTTAACGTGCCAGTTCTTTCTTGTCGAACTCTATCAAGCATCTGATCAAGCTGGCCAACACCAGCATCGGTACTACCATCTCCTAAACCTGAAACAACATCAGCAGGAACAATGTATTCACCGGGACTAACAGCTACAGGCTGGCTATTTCCTATCATACCCGGAACCATGTCATCCATCCCGCCTCCTACTCCAACAATTTCTCCTTGTTTTTGAGAGCCGGGAACAATTTCTTCTAATACTTTTTCTCTAAGCATCTGGAAAGCTTCTGGGCCAAACTGATCAACAAAACTAGCAATTATTGCACTAGACTCTTCTTCACTTAATTGACCAGATATTGCTTGCACTGCACGTTCAATAAGTAACTGTCCATTTGCTTCTAACGTTTCGTTCATAGGCATAGACTCAAGCTCTCCACCTTCAGCCATATTTACTCCTCTTCCTTTTTTTGTCCTTCGAGAAGAAAAAGAATCATTTTCTTTTACAGGCCGTCTTGAAGAAGGTGCTGAGGTTTTAGAATCTCTTAATGCCTCTAAATCTACATCACCAGAGTCTTTGTATACTCTAGGGCCAGCAGTCCCAAGTCCGTCTGGGCCCATTCCTCTACCGCCCAGAGTTCCAATCATATTGTTAACTGGAGAATTAATGCTAGGAGGCGGCATCATAGGCATTCCTGCAGGTGGTGGTGTCATTGGTGCAGGTGGTGGTGTCATTGGTGCAACTGGCGCTGGAACAGATGAAGGCTGCTCCATCAGTGAAGCAATACCTTCTCTTTGATCAAACTTTGGCATAGGCATTGACGCTACTGGAGGCGAAACTGGAGAAGGAGGAGGAGCCATTGCTGCAGGAGGAGGAGCCATTGCTGCAGGAGGAGTATTGTTTCCAACAGTTCTTGCTGTTTCAGCCAAGATGTCATCATAATTAATTGAAGGCTCATTCCCTATGTCTTCAAAAGCACTGTAATTATATTCAGGATTCACTGGTAATTGAGCAGAAGCTTCTTGATTGTTTAATACTTGATCAATAGATCCTATCGTTGCGTTGCCTTCTGGAGTAGATAAATAATCATTAATCTGTTGATTAAATGCGCCAAGGCCAGATTTAGAAAAATCTAAATTAGAAAAATCAACGCCAGACAAATCAACGCCATAATTAGAATCTCCAGTAGGAGTTAAGGTAACGTCTTCTGCTTCTGCTGCATCTTCTGCTGGAAGAGGCTCTCTAAAATAAGTTATTTCAGAATCAAAACCGGGGCGAGTTCCTTCAAGCTCTTCTGCAGAAACAGTTCTTGGGCCTCTAATTCCAGATTGTCTTTGTGCAGATCCAAAACTTCCGATTGGGCCAGAGTTTCCATAATTAAAGTTATTAAATATTTCGCCACCATTAAACATTTGAACAGCCTCACCAGTTAATTGCTGCAATGGAACAGAGCCACCAGTTAATTGCTGCAATCCTTTAATACTTTCTGCGTAATGGCTAGGGTTTATTGAGGTTACACCGCCCATTGAATATCTTGGAATCTCATAACCTCTATAAGCGTAATCGCTTTCTAACTGATCGTAAGCGCCGCTCATATTGTCGCGAGCCCTTTGATACTCAGCTTCACGATCTCGTTCAAATCTTTTGTTGTCTTCTTCAGCAAACTCTCTTGCTTCAATTTCTGCTATTTTTCCTTCTCCAACCCCAACAGCGGCCAAGTTAGCTGGCTTCATTAAAGCTTTGCCAAAAGCTCCGGGCTGTTTGAACGGAGCAAGAAATCTATCCCCTGCAGTCTGAGCGCCTCTAAGAGAATCTATTTGACCTGACAAATTTGCCATGTTGGCGTTTGCTGCATTCCTAACCCCTTCTGCACTAGTTAAAGTTTGCATCGGATTTGCCATAGCCATTTGAGCCTGACTTAGTGAAGGATTAGCGGCTGTTAAATTAATATTGTCAATAATTGGGCCGGGAGAAAATGCTTGGTTTACTAACTCACCCGTAATAGGATCTGTTGCTTGACTACTTGCATTTTTTATTGCTTCAGCTATCGGGTCTGCAGTATCCGCTACTGTTAATGCTAAGTTTTTACCAGCTTCTGCAGCAGCTGTTGATGCGTCTCCTAAAGCTGCTGTAGTGCTAGCAATTTCCGGGTTTAATGCATCTCCCGCAGCACCTAAAGCCTGACCCAAACCAAAACCAGTAATGCCAGAAAGCAATCCTTTCTTAAGATCTCCTGTTACAGCGGTAGTAGCAAGGCCAGAGCCAATAGCACCTGCTGCCGCAGAACTTAATCCAGCCCCACCTAATATACCGCCTAAAGTTGATCCAGCAAGCAACGAAGATCCAAACATGCTACCTAATATTGGCGCTAAAAATGGCAAGAAGTCTTCTGGCTGTCCCGTTACAGGATTAATTGTTAGCTTTCCTGTTGGAGACAAAGCTGCTATCCCTTGCACTTCTGCAGGGTTCATGTGAACTAGCATACTGTCGCCATAACGACCATAGCGAGCCATATCCTCGGCTCTTGCCTGTAAAGGCGGTTGATTTTGATACATATTAACTAGTCTCCACTCCGAACAAATTGAAAGATAAGTCAGCAGAACTTGCGTAAACCTTTACAACGTCCGTTTGATTAAGACACATACCAATAACCACTGTTTGTGTCGTATTACCTGCTAAGGATTGATCGTAAAATAAATATTGTTTGTTGTCTGCAGAAGCTCCAGCTACATGAACAGACACTCTAAATGTTTGTGCCGAACCGCTTCTATTACATATAACTAAAGAACTAATGGTTGTTTGAACTAAATTAGGAGCAGTATACAACGTTGTCGTTGTCGTTGCGCTAGGAGCTGATTGACCTAATACTGAGATTACGTCTGTCAAGATGCCCCCATTAGTAAGAATTGAAATCTTCTTACTGCTAAAGATCCGGTTTTATCGCCTTGCGTTTTTGCTAGCTCAACATCGTTTTCTAAAGTTTGAAAAGCAAACTCAATTGTTCTTCTTGTTATTGCCTCGTTTTCTCTAACATACTCTTCAGTTGGAACAGGAAGAGGAACCGTTCTTCTAGAAGCCATTACCTTCTCCCGTCTGGTTGCATGTCAAATCTTAAGTCCCCAAGTCTCCACCCATAGCCTGATCCTGTACTTTCAACCCTAACAATAGAATGCCTTGCTCTATTCCTTACATAAGACTGAGTGCTGCTAGGGGTAACAACAGAGGTAGACAAAGTTGTTGCAGCTTCTAATGGAAAGTCGCTGCCTTTTATAACTATATTGGCAGTCGCATCTGACTGATTACCGTTAAATGTAAAGTCAGGAATTATTCTGCTCATAAACATAAGGTATTCACCCTCGGCCATTTCTAAATCGCCAGACTCTATGTACGCAGTCATAGCTTCTCCATCAGCATCGTAACCAACTTCCTGCTCATAAAGATAATTGTTGCCCCCATCAATCGCCGTTGTTGCCAAAGGATATTGTCTAGTTGTTCCTCCAGCCCAAGCGCCTCTTGATAAAGTTCCGACTGACCACAAGTTTTCAGAGTAATTATAAGTAACGTAATTTGTTATTTCTGTATCATCAGACCCTACAGGATAAAACCAAGTGACCTCATTGTAGTCATTGTTTTCTGCAGCAAAAACTTTATATGCCTGATCTTGATTTAAATTAGAAAACACAAAGTCTTTTACCGAACAAGGTAATGGCTGCACAGATCCGTTGTAAACGTAAAAGTTTTTTCTGTCCATAAAGTAAACAGATCCCCTTGCATTGACAGCAGCGTTAGGGGAAATCATAGAAACGTCAGAGCTAACTCTTGTAAATTCAAATATAAATGGAGCGCCGACAAACCTCATAGAATGAAGGCTAACATCTGTCCATATTAATATTTCTTGTCTAGTTTGAACTGCGCCAACAATTAAAGAGCCGGAGTTTATTCTTACACCACCCGCCGAATTGGTTGCGGTTGGAGTCCAATTAGCAACGTTTTCTTGATCTGAAAACCTAATAAAAAGAGGGTCTATATTAGATGAGCCAATAGGATTTACACCAAAAGCTATTACATGTTGATCTGTATCAGACACCATAACTTGCAAAGCAACTGTAGGAACATTAGATGCTCCGCCAAGACTAGTAATATTTACAGCTCTAGCACCTGTTCCACTAGATTCATCCCAATAATAAAGACCACCGCCTCTAATATTGAACAGCAAATCTTCGCCAAAATTATCTTGACTCCATAGCCTAAGCTGACCAGAAGAAGATACTGCGCTAGAGCTTCCCCATGTACTGAAACCCCATGTACCAGCACCCCAACCAGTACCACTAATAAAAGTATTTAATCCTGTATTAATTTGATAAGCGCCAACTGTGCTTGACCCGCCATTCCCTGTATCGCTAGAGTTTGCAGAAACCGCATTTCCATCAACATCCTTAGCTGTAATTGTATAGGTGCTTGTTGTTGGCACAGAAGCAATTTGATACTCCTGATTTAATACGGTTGCAGATATGTTTCCACCTAATGTTGCTGCATCTGTATAAGTAACAAAATCGTTTACTACTGCCCCATGAGCTGTGTCTGTAATGGTTAAGGTAGAAGAGCCATTTACTGCTGCAAAAGTTACATCCCCTGCTGACGTTGTTAATCTAATTGGAGTAACATCATTAAAGCTGCTACCTTCTGCAACATAAAATTTAAGATTAGTTCCAAGACCAATATACTTAATAGACTCCAATGAAGCCCAGTCATGTATTGAGCGGCAAACCCCTAAGAAATAATCCTCAGTAAATTTTCTCCACCCACCTATTTTTTCTGGACGGCCCTTTCTAAATCTAATCTTGTCAGAGTCAAACCAACCAGAATCTGCTGAATACTCAGTCCCTTCCTTATTAACGCCCGGAGCAAATTGTATCTTGGTTAACGGCATTGTTTATTCTCATTAAGACAAATACGAAGAAAGTATATTCTGTTCAGGGAATGCAGTTTTTCCGCCACCCATCATAGTACCTTTTCCTCCGGTGTTCTGAAGCATGTTATTACCAGAAGCATTAAATCCTCCACCCATTCCACCTTTGCCCGGATAATTACTAGAACGATTAAACCCGCCACCAAATCCCATTCCCGGCTGACTCTGATTTGGAGACGGCATTGTATTACCTTTTCTTCCCGGACTATTAAGGCCTCCGTCTTGCGTAGCCATTCCATAGGTTTGTCCGTCCCCTCTTAACATTGCCTGATAAGATCTTTCCATTTCTTGCATAGCTTCCGGAGAGGCTTGAGTGCCTCCTAGAGCTGACATATTGGGAGACAGGTCATCATAAAGACCACCTCCACCATTGCTGTTACTTTTATCCCAAACATACCCACCACCTCCACCTGAGGGCTCAACTAGATTAGTATAAGACCCATCACCTCCACCTGCATTAGGTTGCAGAGCTTGAGGGCCGAGTATTGAAGTTACATAGGGCTCAGCTTGATTAGTATAAAGCCCATCGCTTCCAATACTACCTATAGATCGTGATGAATCTTGCACAGCATTAAAGTTAGGATCAGTAGATCCCTCAATAAACCCATCAGTTTTATAAGGTTGATAATGAGGGTTTTGAAAGCCATATGTGTTTTGAGGAACACTAGATCCTCCAAAACGATTCGACATGTTTAACGTTTGACCGTAACCAAAAGGCGTTCTTGGCTGTTGATAACTTGGCTGTTGATA
>Ga0075467_10004676_pt1 | contig 10049 bp, 7 predicted proteins | sample DEB08_DNA_9_FD_75067 | JGI IMG/M metagenome (GOLD analysis project Ga0075467, IMG submission 75067) | Aqueous microbial communities from the Delaware River and Bay under freshwater to marine salinity gradient to study organic matter... | ecosystem: Environmental > Aquatic > Marine > Coastal ... | reverse complement strand
CTTTTTAGTTCACTTATTAATGAACTTGCATTTCTCTTCTTTCCCATTGTAGTTAAATTTAAGTGTTTACTCTGTTTAAAACACGCTCTTATAATTTAACCCTTATTAGTTCACTTTTTGCTGACGGTATACATTTTTATGAAATTTCGGATGATGTCTATCGTTTCTATCCCATTCGGGTTCAACCTGAAAGTATGACACGCTTGCATGGTATTGATGAAAAAATAAGTAAGGACAACTACAAGGAAATCATTGAGTTTTCTTACCATTTGATCAAGAAATTTAATTAAAATGCAGCTTTTTTTGATTTTGCAAAGCGTAACATATAGGAATAGGATCTTCATGAGAAAGTCACCTGACCCTATTGATCACTATCAGATCAGAGGATAACATTTAAAGCGTCATTATTATTATCTGTTCTACTCACAAAATTTCAGCTTATTTTCGCTTCAGGTTTAATCGTTAAATTGGTTGAGCTTACAGTGGGCTATCCTGTATAAACGGTTTATACTGAATTAAATGGATAGATATTTCGAAATAGATTGACTAAAAATTGAATTATGAATTTATTCATTATTATTTGCGGAGCGCTGATTTTTATAGTCGTAGCCATCGCCAAATTTAAAATTCATCCTTTTATTACCTTAATTCTAGCGGCCATAATGGTGGGATTTTTAATGGGCTTAGACGGGGTGGTGATTCTAGATAAAATAAGTGAAGGTTTTGGAAAGACCTTATCCAGCATAGGCATTATCATAGGATTCGGAGCAATCATCGGCATATTTTTAGAAAAATCGGGAGGTACCGCAAGCATAGCAAAATATCTCTTATCAGTAATAGGGGATAAAAAATCTCCCTTGGCCATCAACTTAACAGGTGTATTGGTTTCAATTCCGGTCTTTTGCGATTCTGCATTTATCATTCTTTCATCCTTAAACAAAGCGTTAAGTAAGAAAACAGGAATTTCAGTAGCTGTTTTCGCGGTAGCACTTTCAACAGGCCTCTATGTTTCTCATGTTTTCGTGCCTCCAACTCCGGGTCCACTGGCAGCAGCAGCAGCCTTAGAGGCGGACTTGGGCTTAGTCATAATCATAGGTTTGGTGATAGCCCTGCCTACCGCCTTTGCTGGTTATCTTTGGGCTGTAAAATTTGGATCTAAACTTACCCCAACCACTCCTGAAATAGGGAATGAGATGGAGGAAATAGTTGAAAATAAGGCGAACATTTTAGTAGTTTTCCTACCCATAATCATGCCTATCATTTTCATTGGGTTAAGATCAATGGCTAAATATCCATCCCATCCTTTTGGAGATGGAATGATCGCGGATACGCTTTCATTTGTTGGACATCCCTTACCCGCATTGTTTATAGGGATGCTGCTCGCCTTGCTGCTGGTTGATAAAAAAACACCCGTAAAAGAGCGTTGGTCTTGGGTATCACATGCATTAAAAGAAGCTGGAGTCATCATACTCATAACCGGGGCAGGGGGAGCTTTCGGTAGTATCCTCCGATCGGGCAATTTAGGGGAACTTATTGAGGCTCAATTTACAGACTTAGAGGTAGGGATTTTTTTACCGTTTATATTGGCAGCCTTATTAAAGACAGCGCAAGGATCATCCACGGTGGCAATCATTACAGCGGCAACGATCATATCACCTATGATGGATGTATTGGGATTAGACAGTGAGCTATCTCGGGCGCTGACGGTATTGGCCATTGGAGCAGGTGCCATGACCGTTTCTCATATCAATGATAGTTATTTTTGGGTCGTTTCTCAATTCTCAGGGATGAATACCAAAACCACCTTAAAGATGCACACTATGGCAACTCTGATTCAAGGAATAGTGGCCATTTTACTATTATCCTCTGTTCAAGTTATTTTAAATTAGTATGAATTTATTCCTTTTTTTCACCATTTTATTTACCTCAATGCAAGCACAAGTAATTTTCGATTTTAATAAGAAGTCAGATCTTCAAGATTGGATTATTGTAAACGATGTAGTTATGGGGGGTCGTTCGTCAAGTACTTTTAAATTAGATGAAGACGGCTTAGGTGTTTTTGAAGGCAATATATCTTTGGAAAATAATGGTGGATTTTCATCATTGCGATATAGGTTTTTAAAAAGGACCATAAAGGGAGCTACTCAAGTTAAAATTACCTTGCGCGGAGATGGAAAAAAATATCAATTTAGGGTAAAGTCCAATGCAGGTGATTATTATTCCTACATAGTCCCATTTCTGACCTCAGGTGAATGGCAAGAAATAGTCATTCCTTTAGGAGATATGTATCCTTCTTTTCGTGGGAGAAGATTGAATCAACCTAATTTTTCTAATGATTCTATTGAAGAGCTCACCTTTTTGATCGGGAACAAAAAAAGCGAAAGATTTAAGCTCTTGATAGATAAAATAGTACTCGAATAATATTGATATATCTACCTATCATTAATATGAAATCATTCTTTATTTTACTTCCGACTATTTTTAGATTCAATAAAAGAGACTCAAAATAAGACCTGCAAAGAGTTTAGAGTCTGTACTTATGGATTGATGAGAAGTTGTGAGCTCAATATATTAAAAGATATAGGGTGAGCAGGTGACCATTGATAAAAGTCATCCATTTATGGGTGGACTCACCCTATGCGGATAGTCTCTTTCGCGGCGTTGAAATTTAAGAATGGCTTCTTTGACGATACTGCCTTGTTCTACATTAATGGCATTTTTGATGGTCAGACTTTGGGCCCAACTTGATCGACCTCCCAAGACAGAAGGTAAATGCACAATCAATGCTGCAGAAAGGGATCTTGAAGCACTTTCCCAAAAATAAGTGGGGGTGTGGTCTACGGCATAATAATCAACATGATCGATCGCTAGTATGGGTTTTTTAAAAGTAGTGGGTTTAGCAAAATAAAATCCCATGCCTTCATCGCAACTCACATCAATAATTAATGTGCCTGCCCTCAGACTAGATTTTTCCTCTTCAATGACAAAATTGACAGGATCATTGGCATCTTGATAGGTACCGTTAATGATGATTTCCGATTCACTGATTAAATCCAATAAGGGTCGTTCAGTTCCATCATGTTCTACAATTTTTAATCTAGGTTCATTGAGACCTCCATTCTTGATACGGACATAGTTTACATCTAAGACCTCTTCTCGGACTTCATGATCAGGTCGCTGGATACATATGGTAATATCTCTAAAGCCATGGGCTTTTAACGCATAAATGGCACCTCTACTGACGGCGCCAAAACTAAAGATGATTACTTTTCTCTGATTGCCATAATGTCCATCTATCCCCTTCAGTTGTAAGGCATGAATGACCGCACAATAACCAGCCATTTCATTGTTTTTATAAAAGGTATGCCTTCCAATCTGTTCATTGGGACTCCAAACAAACATATCCTCAAATGCAATGAGGGTGAGCTTTCGATCAATGGCAGCTTGTGTGACGTGCATTTGCTGGGCGCAATGGTGATAACCCCAGAGTATTCCCCCTTCTTTCAATTCATTGAAATCTGATAATATAGGTTTGGCTATGATCGCCGTTCCTATATCTGATAATATCTCTGACCTTGTAGCCATTCCTCCCGTTTGCTTTGCGATTTCATCATCTTCAATATGAAAGGGTTTGCCATATCCTTTTTCAAAAATGAGCTTTTTGCGGATATGCTCAGGAAGTCTAAGTAAATGCTCAGGGTGAATAGGTACGCGTCTTTCATCTTCTTTTTTGGAAGTTCCAATAATACCTATCTTTGATAAATCCATATGATTTCCTTTTTAGTTGAAGCCAAACATCGCTAATGAAATGAGCGTGGCTCTGTGATCAGTTTTTTATAAATAGATGGCTGGGTAGGGATCAGGCATTAAATTGACCTCTAGTGTATCAATAATCAGGAAGGCTAAATGAAAAGAGACCTTTAGTTCACTGTAAAATCGTGCAGTGTAAGATTAATATCAACAGATAATTAATAATTTGTAAGATACACGAAGTAATGACATCTTTGAGGAAGAACGAGAGAAACCTCGGATTATCCTTTGATATTGAATCGAAGCATAGTGACCAAATAATAGGAAAGCTGCGGCTCACTAGAGTTATTTAGGGATGACTGAGGTGTATTTAAATGAGGCTGTTCTTAAGATACCTTATTTGGGAGGGGATATTTATTTTTGGGAGTTAATACATTAAAGTTGAAATTCATAGATCCTAAAAACAGATTTATGTTTTAGCTCAAATTAAGTGTTTTTAGGATCATATTGATGCTTATCTAATGACTGCTATTTAGATTAAAAATTAAATGAGATCCCATATTAAAAGTAGTTGTGAGTTATTGTGAAAGCAAGTAGATATAAAAATGAGTATTTGTGTAGTCATATTAATGCTTGCGAATCTCAAAAAAGATTATTATTGTCTGAATGTTGATCTAAAAACCATAAATGCACACTTTTCTATAAAAAAATCGTTTGACATAAATTAGACAATTAAATATATGAATAAGATGAAATACAGCCCTAAACTTATCACTGCATTATGGCTGCTCCTGCTAGGGAGCTGTACCCAGTTGTCTGAAAAAAATCAAAAAACGGCGGGGGAATGGAAAATAGATTTTTTGGATGATTTTGAACGTTTTAACCCTGATAACTGGCAGGATCAACGCATTTGGGTAAATAATGAAACGCATTGTTATGTACCCAATAATGAATTTGATACCAGAGAAGTAAGTAATGGAACCTTAAAAATTAAAGTGATTAACCTCGGAGAGAAACGTCCTTGCGATAATATAGACAAACACGGTAACCAACATCCCAATACCGAGTATGTGGCTGGGCGAATAGCATCAAAAAATCTAAAAGAATTTGTAAAAGGCAAATGGACAGCCAGATTAAAATTGGCGAGTAATGGTGAGCCCAGCATGTTTCCCGCTTGGTGGATACTCGGAGCACAAAATAATGAATCACCTATTCAGCAGTCAGATGAGATTATTTGTTGGCCATTAACGGGATCTGGAGAAATTGATATTTTTGAACATCATGGAGATCATCAAAAGAACGAATTTACCACTGGAGCCATTAAAAGTTTAGGGGAGTGCGACCAAGGGGATTGGTGGAGTCATCGTAAAGGAGTGGAGGCAACGCTAAACGAATTTCATGAATACTCCGTTGAATGGCAAGGGAGTGACTTGGTTTATCGGCTTGATGGCATTGAAGTTTATCGTAATATTGGAGAAGGAGATAAATATCCAGAAGCCATGTTCGCCATATTAAACTTTGCAAAAATTACCGACCAGCCTATGACAGGCATTTGGGTGATGGAAGTGGATTGGGTAAAACACGAAAGAAGAAGTTGAGTTTTGGTGCTGCTGATTGACGCATATTGAGCAGTATTATAAGGATCAACAAAATGCCCTTTATGAACAGAAAAATAGGTCTTAAGGCCGATATAACTTAACAATACCCACGAACTAATATTCAATGGTTGCGAGGTATAATCTGATACCAGTCATTAAACGCAATTGATCAATATGAGTAGAATCATCTCACTACGCTATTTACGTGATAAAAGGTGTTTGATGGAGGCAGACTTGAAATAAAAGCGGGTAATAACTTTGATTTACTCTTATTGAAATCCAAATAATAGCTTGTATATGAAACGTAGAAAACAGATTTGGGAGAGATCAATGAAGAAATGATCAGATACTTGATCCTCTCGAATAATGAATAAATAGGCCTCATTTGACTTCCGAAATACAATGAGGTATTAAATATAAAAAATCACTTTTGTTAAGCAGATTTTTAATTTCAAACAAATTTGCTTAGAGTTAAGGCTCATTAGTCTAGAGCGAGTAACCTGAGATTTTTTTTTGCCTTAATTCAAAATAAAGCTTAATGAGGTCCAAATAATTAGATTATATAAATTTTCTTTCTTGAAGATGAAGATTTATTTTGAGTCTTATGAAATTATATAATATTAAACATATGAGTAAAGGAGGAGTTAAAGATGTTTTAGATCCAAAGGATGTTAACGCCTATGGCTTTTATAAGTTACGAGGCATTAAGAAAGTGTTATTCGAGCTCGCTCAAATACTCCCTAAAAATATTATCAGTTTTAAAATAGCACTCATATTACGAAAAATTACCTTGCGAAATAAGGTTAAAATTATTGATCAAACTCAATTTGACTTAAAGCTCAGATTGTTTCCAATGGATAATTTAGGTGACCGGTTTTTGCTGTTTCTTCCGAAATTTTTCGAATATGATGAATTCCAGCTGATGTCACAGTGTTTAAAAGAGGATAGTATTTTCATTGATATTGGAGGAAACATGGGCATTTACAGTCTTATATCGGCGAAATACATCAATAAAACGGGTAGGATTTTGTCATTTGAGCCTAATCCGAAGATGATTGAACGTTTTAGATTTAACATTAAAATTAATGAGTTTGATCAATTGATTGAGCTGAATGAAATTGGAATTGCTGATAAAGAAATGACTTTTAGTTTAGCATTATCAAAGAAGAATTTGGGAGGCGCAAGTATTGTAAAAAATTTCGGAGAGGGCAATGTAATGGTGAAGTGCAGACCTTTACTCGACGTATTAAAAGAAAATGAGATTACCAAAATTGATTTGCTCAAAATTGATATTGAAGAAGCAGAACCCCTTGCTTTAAATCCTTTTTTTCAAAACGCCCCAAGAGCATTATTTCCTAAAATAATCTTTATTGAGTCTGAAGATAATATTGACCTTATCAAACTTGGATACAAGTTCATTAAGAGAACAAGAGCCCAAAATTCCATTTATGTTTTAGATTAAAAAAAACTAGGTTCAATTTTTTTTAATAGAATAGATATGAAAAAGTGGGAGTCTTTTTATTTTTGCCTGATAGCCAAAGAAAAGTCTGCAAATTTTAAGTTGATAATAAAAACCATTTTCTAAAGACTTTGATTTAGATCGTCCTAATTTCAAACAAAATTTAATAAGAAACGGCCAATGGTAGGCAAGGAGATAGGCTTACTGAGGATAGATATTCCATAGGATGCTAATGGAAAGCATTCAATAAAGGGTAAGACGATTCAATAGGATAAAAAGAGGCATCTGTACTAATAAATAAAGGGCCGATGGTGACTTATTACAGCCGAGATTAAAGTAAAGAGGGGTAAAGAAAATAGAATGTAGGGGGCGTATATATTATCGAGTAGTGTCAAAATAAAATAATAGATTATGTAACTTGATGAGTATAAAGCAATGTGGCGAGAGCTAATTCAAGCATTCAGATGAATAAATACGATTACATTATCATTGGAGCAGGTTCTGCAGGTTGTGTTTTAGCCAATCGTTTGTCTAAAAATCCCGCAAATCAAATATTACTTATTGAAGCAGGCAAACGGGATAAAAAAGTAGAGATTGGTATCCCCGGAGGCTATGGAAATTTGCACCGATCTACCGTCGATTGGGGCTTTTCTACGGTTCCACAAGAGCATGTGAACAACCGAAATATTTACCTACCCCGTGGCAAAACATTGGGGGGCTCCAGTTCGACCAATGCCATGGCCTATGTGCGTGGAAATAAGGCTGATTATGATGAATGGTCTGATCTGGGAAATAAAGGCTGGTCATTTGATGAGGTGCTTCCCTATTTTAAGAAATCAGAACATAATGAAGATTTTAACGACCATCATCATGGCCATCAAGGGCCATTAAATGTGACCCTAGGTAAGGATTTTCAAACACCTTATGCACAGGCTTTTCTAGAGGCCTGCCAGCAATCAGGCATACCCAAAAATAGGGATTACAATGGGGCCAATCAATTGGGGGCAAGTTTATTTCAGTTTACCATCAAGAAAGGAAAGCGCCAGAGTACGGCAGTAGCATTTTTGAAACCGGTGATGCATCGGCCTAATTTAACGGTGATTACCGAGGCTCGGGCCAGTGAAATCATCATAGAATCCGATCGCGCAGTGGGCGTGGCTTATCTCAAGTCAGGCAGTATTCAAAAAGCCTATGCTTTAAAGGAAGTCATTTTATCAGCAGGGGCTTTTCAATCACCACAGTTACTCATGTTATCAGGTATAGGCCCTCAAGAGGTACTGAAACGCCATAACATCTCGGTGAAAAAAGAGTTGCCCGGGGTGGGACAAAACTTACAAGATCATCTTTTTATTAATGTTTCCAGCTTGGCACTTCAGCAAGAAGGGTTTAATCATCAATTTAAGCCTTTAAATCAAGTGAAAGCCCTGATCAAGTACTTGATTAACCATAAAGGGCCCTTGGCATGCAGTGCCCTAGAAGCAACGGCATTTTTTTCTTTGAATGCAGGAATGCAACCCGATCTCCAATTTCATTTTACGCCCTTACATATAGGAGACGATTATGTTCCTGACCTTTACAACACCAAAACTTACCCTACTTACGACGGTTATACCATTGCACCTACCTTATTGAAACCGAAAAGTAGGGGTTATGTGGGATTAAGTTCAAATGATCCAATGGATGCCCCATTGATTCAACCTAATTTCTTGTCTGCGGAAGACGATTTAAAAATGCTTATTTTAGGCGTTAAAAAGGCATTCGAAGTTTCGAAAGCAGCGGCTTTTAATCCTTTTAGGAAAGCCATCATCGTACCTAAAGGAGAATCAGAGAAACAGATTATTGAGCACATTAAAAAGGGATTAGAAACGGTCTATCATCCGGTGGGGACCTGTAAAATGGGTCACGATGATTTGGCAGTAGTGAGTGATACCTTGCAGGTACACGGGATAAAGGGACTGCGAGTGGTAGATGCTTCCATCATGCCTACCATTGTTTCTGGAAATACCAACGCAGCGGCCATTATGATTGGGGAGAAGGCAGCGGATATGATTTTGGGTCAGTGAAGAGATGGAGGTCGACCATTGAAGACTTAGCCCAATATTTAAGGCTTAATCAGTAATAAATATGGATGAAAAGCGGATTAAAAAATTGCTCAGTCTATCAACAAGAGGACATCATTTGGCAACTACACCGAGTCGGATAGACCATGCCTTATTCATGGAGGCGAAACAAAACCGGTATGATCCTGAAGATAACCTGTCAGGCTCATTTCCGTTGAATGTAGCCGAAAATCAAGTGATGGCACCAGTCATAAAGGCGAAATTGATGACCCTTCTCAAAAATAATGAGATGCCGGATTGGGTTATGGGTTATACGCATTATTTGGGGCATCCTGAGGTAAGAATGATGATTGCACGATTTATGGAGCAACACTTATGCGATTGCACCATTCATCCTGATACCTTGGGGCTATCGGCCGGGGCAACAGCCATTGTGGAGGTGACTGCTTTTTTATTGGCCAATCCAGGAGATGTAGTGGTCATCCCAGCCCCTGCTTATCCGATGTATACCAATGATTTTGGTATCAAGGCGGGGGTCAGCCGCTATGATCTTCAAACCCATGATAACCTGCAAGAAATAGGCACAAAGGCACCCGTAACGACTGATTTATTGGAGCATGCTTGGGCCACATTGAAGGCCGAAGGTCGGTGCTTTAAAATATTATTGATTTCTTCACCCGATAATCCAACGGGCTGCAGGTATGAGGAAGGCCAATTACGTGCGCTGGCACGTTGGTGTATCGAGCATCAGGTTCATATGATTGTCAATGAAATCTATGGACTTTCCTTGATTGATACGACTCCTATTGACCATCCATCGAGTGCGCATGGTCAAGATGAATATGTATCTTTTGCCAAAATCATGGAAGAATTTGCCTCGGACTACCTACATCTCTGGTATGCATTTTCCAAAGATTTTGGGATGTCAGGGCTTCGTTGTGGGGTAGTGCATTCATTAAACAAGGGCTTCATAGCCGGGCTCGAAAACATCAATGTGCCACACATGGCATCAAATATGTCTCAATGGATGATCAAAGAAATGCTCAGTGATGATGAATTTATAAAAAACTATATTGAGCAGAATAAAAAGCAGATTACCCGAAGTTATCAATGGGTAGTAGTTGCTTTGAAATTATTAGATGTCCCCTTCATTCCGAGTAGAGGGGGGATATTTGTCTGGAT
>Ga0075467_10004674_pt1 | contig 10049 bp, 7 predicted proteins | sample DEB08_DNA_9_FD_75067 | JGI IMG/M metagenome (GOLD analysis project Ga0075467, IMG submission 75067) | Aqueous microbial communities from the Delaware River and Bay under freshwater to marine salinity gradient to study organic matter... | ecosystem: Environmental > Aquatic > Marine > Coastal ... | reverse complement strand
CACTATGAAAAGTCCCCATCCAAAGATTCTTAGCTTCACTACTACCAACTATCTCAGCAATTCGTTTTTTCATCTCACGAGCTGCTTTATTGGTAAACGTAAGCGACAAGATACTGAATGGGTCAACGCCCAAAGACATTAGGTAGGCAATTCGAAAGGTAAGCACCCGAGTTTTCCCAGAGCCAGCTCCTGCAATCACAATCATGGCACCGTCCTTCTGCAATACAGGAGCACGCTGAGCGTCATTAAGTTGTTCTAAATAGTTTTGCAATTTCTAATTTTTTTTGAAGCAAATACGAATCGTGAAATTAAGGAAAATAGCAGGAATCGTCTCGAAGAACTTTCAGAATTTATAAACAATAGGTTGGGTTTCTGAATTCCCGAAAAACTGCTATCTTTAGATTTCTCTAAATAACCCAAATACCATCATACTTTTCGATGAAATCATTTTCACCTCCTCTCCTAGCCTGTTTATTCTTTAGTTGTATAGTTCTTGCTCAAACAGGTCGTATCGAAGGAAAAATAATTTCAGATTACGGAGAAACCTTAAATGTTCCGAACATTGATATAAAAACGGATGTTTCGGCCGAATTCAAAGTTATTTTAGACGTCGCACAATCTTCAGATGACAAAAACATCATAAACAAGTACATAGTGACAGCAGCGCGGTTTTTAAATATGCATGCCGATGCAGGTATGGACAATAGTCAATTAAAAGTTGCAATGACTATTCATGGTAGAGCTTGGCAAGATGTGCTCACCAATGAGGCTTATCGTGAAAAATTTGGTGTAGATAATCCAAACGTCGAACTTATCAATCAGTTAACAGAAGCTGGTGCAGATATTATAATCTGTGGTCAAACTGCTGAATATCGCGGAATTACAAAACAAAATGCTAATCCGAATGTGAAATTTGCACTTTCGGCAATGACTGCTTTACTTCAGTACCAACAAAACGGATACACATTTATTAAATTTTAATACAACATCTATGAAACTAATTTCATCCCTAATCCTCAGTCTCGTGATAGCGCCGCTGTGTTATGCACAAATGGACAAATCACTAGCTAAAGATATCGACAATATCGAATCTAAAGTGATCGATTGGCGCCATCATTTTCACCAAAATCCTGAACTTTCAAATAGAGAGTTTAAAACAGCCGAGAAGATTGCCGCACATTTGAAATCTCTGGGGATGGATGTGCAAATTGGAGTTGGAAAAACAGGAGTCGTTGCAATCTTAAAAGGTGACAATCCCGGTAAAGTTGTGGCTCTAAGAGCCGATATCGATGGGCTTCCAGTTACTGAACGCAATGATTTATCTTTCAAAAGTGAGGTAGTCACCAAATTTTTAGATACCGAAACAGGCGTAATGCACGCTTGTGGTCATGATACTCATATTTCAATCCTTATGGGCGTTGCTGAAGTACTATCTAAAAACACTAACCTTATAAACGGAACCGTTAAATTTATTTTTCAACCTGCTGAAGAAGGACCACCACCCGGTGAAGAAGGTGGCGCCGCGTTAATGATTAAGGAAGGTGTTCTAAAAAACCCAGATGTAGATGCGATATTTGGCCTGCATATAAATTCATCTACCCCCGTAGGAACTATTCGATATAAATCTGGAGGCACTATGGCGGCTGTGGAGCGCTTTGTAATAAATGTTAGTGGAAAAGGTACACACGGATCTGCACCTTGGACTGGGGTTGATCCTATTTTAATATCGGCTAAGATAATTGATGGATTTCAAAGTATTATTAGTCGAGAATCAAATTTGGTGAGGGAACCTGCCGTAATTACTGTTGGTAAGATCACCAGTGGAACGCGATTCAACATTATTCCTGAAAGTGCCGAAATGATTGGAACAGTTCGAACCTTAGATCCCGATATGAGAACGCACATAATTAGAAGGATGACCGAGATGGCCGCTGATATCGCTAAGGCTTATGGTGGCAGCGCTACCATTGAATGGCAAAATAATACGGCCGTTACTTATAACGATCCAGAATTAACGGCTCAAATGGTACCTACCCTTGAAACCGCTGCAGGCGCCAAAAACGTGGGAACAATGAAAGCCTCTACAGGAGGGGAAGATTTCTCCTTCTTTCAAGAAGTAATACCAGGATTCTATTTCTTCTTGGGTGGAATGACACCTGGAAACAAAACTCCATATCCTCATCATACGCCTGATTTTAAAATTGACGATGCCGGAATGCTCTTAGGTGTAAAAGCACTTAGTCAACTTTCGATTGATTATTTAAATGCGCAGTAGTTTGATGAATTGAGATGTGAGAAAACTAAAAAAATCAACGTTTAAAGAACTTAACAATTAAACGATTAAACAAAACTACATACTGTTAAAATGGATATGGTATTACATTTTTTAGGAAATATTGCCTGGTGGGGCTGGATACTTATCGTCATAGCGATCGTTGCCATAAGGGATATTTTACAGCGCAAACATACGATTAGTCATAATTTCCCTATAGTGGGTCACTTACGATATTTTTTTGAGAGCATCGGACCCGAAATGAGGCAATATTTTGTAGCCAACAATCGTGAAGAACTGCCTTTTAATAGAATTGAACGGGGCTGGATTTATGCTTCTTCTAAAAAAGAAAACAACTACGAAGGTTTTGGAACCGATCGTGACATATATGCACATCAACATATTTTTATCAATAATGCAATGTTTCCATATAAAATTGGAAAGGACCACCCCAATGTTCATGACAAAACGTTTTTACCTTGCGCGAAAATTATGGGTGAATTTAATAAGAGAAGAAAGCCATATCGCCCGGCATCTATTATTAATGTTTCGGCAATGAGCTTTGGTTCCTTATCAGCGAAAGCCGTCGAATCTTTAAATAAAGGAGTGAAAATCGCAGGCGCTTATCACAACACTGGAGAGGGCGGATTATCTCCATACCACAGCAATGGCGGGGATGTTATATTTCACTTCGGAACAGGCTACTTTGGTGTTCGAGGTAATGATGGAAACTTTTCAATGGATAAAATGATAAAGTTAGTCGAAGAGAACCCATTTATTAGAGCCATAGAACTTAAAATTTCACAAGGTGCTAAACCAGGAAAAGGGGGCGTACTACCTGGCTCTAAAATCACGAAACAAATTGCAGATATTAGAGGTGTTGAAATCGGCAAGGATGTATTGTCCCCGCCTAATCATTCGGCTTTTAACACCGTAGCTGAAATGGTTGAATTCATAGAAGATATTGCAGATAAAACCGGCTTACCAGTTGGTATTAAAGCGGCTATTGGAAAATTAGACCAATGGGAAGAACTAGCAGATATTATGAAAGCATCCGGCAAAGGGCCAGATTTCATAACAGTTGATGGCGGTGAAGGCGGAACAGGTGCTGCACCTCCGAGTTTTGCAGACCATGTATCATTGCCCTGGGTATATGGATTTAGTGATCTGTATCGATTATTTCAGAAAAAAGGAATAGAGAAACGCGTTGTCTTTATTGGAAGTGGAAAGCTAGGATTCCCTGCCAAGGCAGCAATGGCATTTGCTATGGGCGCAGATTGCATCAACGTGGCACGTGAAGCGATGATGAGTATTGGTTGTATACAAGCTCAAATTTGCCAAACAAATCGCTGCCCGAGCGGTGTAGCCACCCAAAACAAATGGCTCCAAAGGGGAATCGACATTCCTTTAAAAAGCGAACGCTTAGCTCAATATTTTAAAACGTTCAGGAAAGAACTTGTTGAAATAACGCATGCTGCTGGCTATGAGCATCCTTGTCAATTTAAAATGACCGATATTGACGTAAATGTAGACGACCATAACCTATCCAAAGAGCTAGACAGAACCTATTTCTATAATAAAACTTCCGTACCCTTTAATGGCCAGCAAGCTTTGAAAGATTGTGAATATTTGGGTGGAAATTACAGGTAATAAGGTAAGCCGATAAAAATAAATACAAGCCCTTAATCGTTACCGGAAAATATTTAAAATTTGGTAATTTTGTCACTAATATAAATTTCTATGGAAGAAGCAATCCAAATACTAAATTACGTCGCTTATTTACTCCCTGCCATTGTGGTAGGTCTTGTAGCTTATTATTTTTTTAAAGGTCATACTGCTAATGAAGAAGGACGAAGGCGCTATCTCATACAAAAAGAGGCACAGAACCAAGTAATTCCGATGAGACTGCAAGCCTATGAGCGAATTACCCTATTTTTAGAACGAATGGACCCTAACAAATTATTGGTTCGCGTGAATCCTTTTTCAGATGAAACCTCGAAATATGAAGAGCTTCTAATTAGAAATATTGAGCAGGAATTTGATCATAATCTTGCACAACAAATCTATCTCACGTCCGAATGCTGGAATCTTGTAAATGCTGCTAAGAATGCAACTATTCACATTATTCGACAAGGTGCCATGCATGAAAAAAATGCCTCTGCAGACAAAATGCGAGAATGGTTGCTACGCAACTTTATGGAGGAAGTGACCCCTTCTCAGAAAGCGCTGGTTTACGTGAGAAAAGAAGTAAGTGAGCTGTTTTAATTTGATAATTAGACAGGGAGTATTGAGGGTTTATTCCTCATCCTTAATCTCATTCAACTCAATATTCTTTCGCTTGGCATATTTGAAACCGCTCTCCCACCATTGATGCATTAATTTTTTATCAAAAATCAAGGAGTTTGTAGTTAATACAGTAGGTGTATAATACAAATTTATGATTGCGTCGCTGTTACTCGCAACAAATTTACCGATTCGGATATTCTGTTTTTCAACACGATCGAGCATGAAAGAATGCATATTCGTAAGTAACGAAAACACATTCGTAGACGGAAGCTTGTTGTAGTAGGTTACCTCTGTTTCCAAAATAATAACATCTACCTCTGTGGCTCCTCTATTCAAGGCCTCTTCAATGGGAACCATACTACCAAATCCACCATCCGCATACTCACACCCATTCTTTTTCACAAGACTCATAAATGGCGTGTAATTGCAGGAAATCCATATCCAATCACAAAAATCATCATAACCAAAATCGTTTATAGACTTATACTCTACATGGTTTAGCGATAAATTAGAAACTGTTACAATCACATCTATTAAGGAAGCTTTCAAGCTTTCAAACTCTTCTAGAGTAAATTCTTTTCGAATTAACTTTCTTAAATTTCGACTCTCGCCAAAGGTTTTACTCCCCCTCAAAAAATTCCTAAGCACACTTAGATGATTAATACTAATTTCTTTCCCTCCATACTTTGTTTTTTTTACCAAAAACGGACGGTGATTAAAAATACTTCGTTGATTTACGGATGTAAAGACATCTCTTATTTTTTCAACTTTACCCAAGGCAAGATGTGATATCAATAAACTTCCTGTAGAAGTCCCGACAAAGAGATCATAGTGATATCCCAAATCCTCCATTAAAAACTGAGCCACACCGCCTGCAAATGCGCCTTTACTCCCACCACCTGAAATCACCAACGCTCTCATTTTATTGCAATTTAATTTTTAAATAGGCCTTTTCTTCTTCGGAATAAGTCTCCATTCCATTGATAATCTCATTTTTATAAGATTCATTCTTTAAGACTGAATCCAATAATTTTCGAGCGGATTTTTTAAATCGCCATGATGGATGTAAACTCGCATGTACCAAGTTCGATAAAACTGATTTATCCCATAGCTGAAGTTCATTAATATAACCAAAAGCAGTCTCCCTGATTTCGAAACTATTGGTTGGTGCCGTATAAGATCTTAGTTCATTTTTAAATTCCTCCTTATCGGCAATTCTGTAAGTCGGGTCAACCAAAGCAAGAACGAGCCATAATTGACGAATATTCTTATTTTGAAAACCAATTACATCTCGCATTTTGTTTAAATAGATCGATCCATTTTCTGGAAATTGCGACCAAAGGGTATACAAAGCAGCTTCCTGAGTGACATATGACGCATCGTTGAGCAGGGATTCATATTCTTCTTTTAATTCTTCAGGAATGGATTCTAAGGACAGCGCAATTGCTTGCCTCACATAAAGATTGTTACTAGAAAATCCATTTTTATACAAGGCTATGGTTTCAGGAAAAGGTTCACCTACAAGTTGGTAAACAGCCTCTTGTCCGATATAATCATTCGGAAAAGTAAGAGCTGTTTTTAATTGGAGTTTCTTCTCCCGGAGAGATAACGATCCTAATGCAGCAACTTCAAAATATTTTTTAATAAATGGTGACTCCATTAGTGACTTATACGCCTGTTCTGATTTAAACGCCGACTGGTATAACCAATCTGCCTCAAATTCCTTTAAATCTTGTCCGGAAGCAGCTCTAGCTTCATCTAGAAAATCTTTAGTCGTAACATTTTTAAAACGGAACTTCTCCAAATAATTTACAATCGCTATTTTAAACGCTTCGTCCCCTATTCGAGCTCTCAAAATATGCAAAGCCCAGGCGCCTTTTTCATAAAAAGTCAATGAGCTTGCCTTGGCATTTAGTAAAGATTCACCCTTCCCTTCATCACTTAAGGCTTTTAATTGCTCTGCCGATTGAAATAATTTCCAATAGTAATAGTCGTCGCCAAATAGTTCTTTTTCAGCTAGCAAAGCGAAATATGTTGCGAACCCCTCTTGCAACCAATGATGGATCCCTTCTGTTTCAGTTACTAAGTTGCCAAACCATTGATGTGCAAGTTCATGTGCATTGACATTCACATAATTCCGATCTGAAAAGCTTATCGAATCGGACACAAAGGCCTCAGAAAAGAAGGTTGCTGTGGTATTTTCCATCCCAGCATATAGGAAATCACGTATAGGAACTTGCTTGTAATTCTGCCATGGATATGCTACACCAATTTCAGACTCTAAGAAATCAAAAATTTCTTTTGTATGCCGGTAGGTGGGTTCAACCTTAACTGAATCTTTAGCTTCATAATACAATTCAATAGGAATATTTGAATTAGAATAGATTGTCTTCTTCTTAAAATCACCAATTGCAAATGCCACTAAATAACTGGCCATTGGCTCTTGCATATTAAACCTAGAATAATTTTTATTGCCTTTAAATTTGTTAGAAATGAGCTGCCCATTGGCAATTACAGTTTTTTCAGGTGGTGCCACAACAGTTAAGTCAAATTCAATTTTATCGTTCATATCGTCAATGCTAGGCAGCCAATGTGACGTATACTTCCCTTGTCCCTGCGTCCAAATCTGATTCTCAAAAAAGTATAAGCTTTGCTTCGGAGTCGCTTCAAAAGAGAACGAAACAGTATGCTGTGTGTTCGCATCGAACTTCTTTAGCAACCAAATTTTATCTTCAGCTTCTAAAATTGTTAGACCTTTCGAAGCAATAGGATTTACTCGCATAGCTTTAGCGTCTAGATAAATGGAGTCTGTATTCTTTAGAACATTGAAGGTATATAAAGCTGTTCCAGTCACTTTTTTCTCTGTCGCGATAGGTTCTATTACTGCCGCGACCTTAAGGAAATCGACAATTTCTGTCTGCTGACCGTAGCTATAAGTGACAAACAGAACGAATAAAACAAAAACAACTCTCTTCATAAAAGACACATAGGAATAGTGTTGCCAAGTTAACTAATAATGTATAGAATTACTATAGGGAGATTCCTGTCTTCAATGAAATTTGTTAAATTCGTTTAATGAATTCAACATTCCTGCAAACCCCAATAGATTATCTCAAAGGTGTTGGCCCTAACAGGGCTGGTTTGCTTAAAAAAGAACTTGGAATTCATACTTTTCAGGATTTATTGAATCTTTTCCCGAATAGGTACCTCGATCGAACCCAATTCTATAAAGTGAGTACATTACCAAAATCAAGTGCCGAAATTCAAGTCATTGGTAAAATCACGCATATAAAAACAGTTGGACAGAAAAGAGGAAAGCGCTTGGTTGCCACCTTTCAAGATGAAACAGGTAACATGGACCTTGTTTGGTTTCGAGGACAAAAATGGATTCGAGAGAATTTAAAAATCAATATTCCATACGTTATCTTCGGGAAGACAAATTTTTACAACGGCACTTTTTCAATGCCCCATCCCGAAATGGAATTGCTAGAAACGCATGAAAAAAGTATTCGTTCGGCGATGCAACCTGTGTATCCTTCTACCGAAAAATTATCCAATAGTGGTATCACAAATAGAGTGATAAACGGGCTTATGCAACAACTGTTTTTAGAGTCCAAAAATGGCTTTCAAGAGAGCCTTTCAGAACACCTTTTAACGAGCCTAAAATTGATCTCGAAAAGTGAGGCACTTTTTAACATCCATTTTCCAAAAAATCAGGCCCTTTTAGCACGTGCACAATACCGCTTAAAATTTGAAGAATTTTTCTTTATCCAAGTGCAATTAGTTCGAAAAAATCTTCTTCATAAAACAAAAATAAAAGGGTATCCATTTCAGAAAATAGGGGAGAACTTTAATAGCTTTTATCATGATCATTTACCCTTCGAATTAACAGGTGCACAAAAGCGAGTTATCAAAGAAATAAGAAATGATTTAGGCAGCAATGCACAAATGAATCGATTACTCCAGGGAGATGTTGGTAGCGGAAAGACAATAGTAGCGCTAACATCAATGTTAATAGCTATCGATAATGGCTTTCAAGCTTGCTTAATGGCCCCGACTGCTATTTTGTCAGTCCAACACTACAATGGCTTATCTAAATTATGCAAAGAACTTAAACTCAGCATTTCATTACTGCAAGGTTCAACTAAAACTTCAAAAAGACGAGAAATCCATGAAAATCTCGAAAATGGCTCTCTAGACATACTTATTGGCACCCATGCGTTGTTAGAAGATAAGGTGAAATTTAAAAATCTAGGACTCGCAATAATTGACGAGCAACACCGTTTTGGCGTTGCTCAAAGAAGTAAATTATGGTATAAAAACGACTACCCTCCTCACGTTCTTGTGATGACCGCCACCCCTATTCCGCGGACCCTCGCAATGAGTGTTTACGGAGACCTTGATATTAGCATTATTGATGAACTTCCACCCGGTAGAAAAAGCATCAAAACTGTACACCGTTTTGATGCAAATAGACTAAATGTTTTTAGGTTTATAAGAGACGAAATTTCAAAGGGTCGACAGGTGTATATTGTGTACCCATTAATACAAGAAAGTGAGTCCTTAGATTACAAGGATTTGATGGACGGCTATGAAAGTATTGTTCGTGAGTTTCCCTTGCCAAAATATCAAGTATCTATCGTACATGGAAAAATGAAACCAGCAGATAAGGAATTTGAGATGAATCGATTTATTAAGGGAGAAACACAAATAATGGTTGCAACCACCGTTATTGAAGTTGGAGTAGATGTACCTAACGCGAGTGTGATGATTATAGAAAGTGCGGAGCGATTTGGATTATCTCAATTACATCAGCTTCGAGGGCGCGTTGGACGAGGTGCTGAGCAGAGTTATTGTATTTTAATGACAAGTCATAAACTTTCCACGGACGCAAAGACAAGACTAGAAACTATGGTCCGCACTGGCGATGGCTTTGAAATTGCTGAAGTTGATCTAAAACTAAGAGGTCCTGGGGATTTAATGGGGACACAGCAGAGTGGTGTCTTAAACCTTCGGATAGCCGATATTATAAAAGACTCGGAGATTTTAAAGATTGCCCGAAGCTATGCCCTTCAGATTCTAAAACAAGACCCTAACCTTTCCGAAGAAGACAATCTTCCTATTAAGAACACATTAAGCCAACTTATGAAATATAAAAATATCTGGAATTATATTTCCTAATTAAATCACTAAAAATAAGCTCCTTAACGTATATTTTACTCAAGAAAAAAGAATGATACAAAAAAAGTTGATTTGTTTATTCTTTGATTCGTGTAATCGTAGTTTGGTAGCAATATTTTACTCTAAATGATTAATCTGATTATTGATTGTTGATTGTTGATTGTTGAAAAGTAAAAAAGTAAAAAAGTTGATTTGTTTATTCGTTGATTCGTGTAATCGTAGTTTGGTAGCAATATTTTACTCTAAATGATTAATCTGATTATTGATTGTTGATTGTTGATCGTTGATTATTGATTATTGATTATTGATT
>Ga0075467_10004673_pt1 | contig 10050 bp, 4 predicted proteins | sample DEB08_DNA_9_FD_75067 | JGI IMG/M metagenome (GOLD analysis project Ga0075467, IMG submission 75067) | Aqueous microbial communities from the Delaware River and Bay under freshwater to marine salinity gradient to study organic matter... | ecosystem: Environmental > Aquatic > Marine > Coastal ... | reverse complement strand
CGGCCTTTCAAACCGAAGCTGGATTCGTGAACCCGGGCGATGAGGTGAATATCACCTATTCTTGGGATGAGGCCACAGGTGGGACGGTGCAGATCACCAATCTGACCACTGATGACGGTTTTGAAGATGCCGTACCGGCTGGTCTGACGATGAACCAAGGGCCGGACAGCCAGCCTTGGATGATCGGTGCTGGGCAATCCTTGTCGGATCCAGGGATTCTGAACAACCTTAACAATCACTTCCAAGGTTCGGTTGAGGTATTTTCGCTCTCCGACACGGTCGATAATTTTGGCGAGGGGCCTGTCGCAAACCCGGACACGGCCGAAACAGATGAGGATACACCCGTGGTTGTCGATCTGATCGGTAATGACACGGATGTAGACAACCCGAATGCTGATTTGCTGATTTCCGGCACACCGACCTCAGCCGACGGCCGTGTCGTGGTCAACGCCGATGGCCGTAGCGTGACCTTTACACCCAATCCCGGGTTCACCGGCGCTGCGACGATCAACTATACCGTGACTGACCCATCAGGCCTGACCGATGACGGCGTGGCCACGATTAAGGTTGCAGACGATGGTCGGGACGGGATTGTGCGGGGCACCAAAACTGGTGACCTGATTGATGCCGATTATATCGACCCCTTTGATGGCGACCGCGTCGATGCTGGCGATGCAATTCTTGACGATGATGCACCAAATGATGACCGGATTCTTGCAGGGGCGGGTGATGATACTGTTATTGCGGGGCTTGGCGATGACACGGTGTCAGCCGGGACAGGCGATGATTTGATTTATGGTGGCGCGGGCAATGACAGTCTGCGCGGCGGTGCGGGCGACGACACGCTGAACGGCGGCGATAGTGACGATTTTATCCGTGGCGGACTTGGCAACGACCATATTTTTGGTGGGACGGGTGTCGATACCCTGTTTGGCGGCGCCGATCGTGATGATTTCACCATCACCTCGGGTCAGGGCGCGGGCAGCGCAATATATGGTGGCGCTGCGGGCGATGACTTTGACCGCTTGGTCATCCGCGGTGCCCCGGAAAGCTACCGTATCGTAGAAACCGGGCCAGATAGCGATGGCAACGGTATCAATGGTCGGGTGGACTACCTTGATACCGCCGGTAATATCACAGGTTCGGTGACCTTTGAGAATATCGAGGAAATCAAAAGCGTACCGTGCTTTACCCCCGGCACGTTGATTGCCACGCCAAAGGGTGAGGTTCCTGTAGAACAGCTTAAGGCTGGGGATCGGATCATCACCCGCGACAATGGCATTCAAGAGCTTCGCTGGACCGGGCAACGCAAGTTTGATTGGGCGCATCTGACCGCCAATCCCCATTTGCGGCCTATTATGGTGCGTCGTGGCAGTCTGGGGAATGGCCTGCCCGAGCGCGATATGATGTTGTCGCCAAACCACCGCGTTTTGGTGTCGAATGATCGCACATCGCTGTATTTTGACGAGCATGAAGTTCTTGTCTCGGCCAAGCATTTGGTTGGTGGCAAAGGGGTCTTTGAGGTGGAAAGCATCGGGACTGCCTATATTCACCTGCTGTTTGACCAGCACGAAGTGGTGTTGTCGGATGGGGCATGGACTGAAAGCTTCCAACCCGGCGACTATTCCTTGAACGGCATGGGCAACGCACAACGCAACGAAATATATGAACTTTTCCCAGAGCTGAAGACAAAAGCCGGGCTTGAAGATTACACCGCCGCACGCCGCACATTGAAAAAATACGAGGCCAAGCTGTTGGTCCGCTGACCCGCTCTTTGCCAAGGTTTACTGTAGTGAATGGGAGCGATTGCGTTTTGTCAAATAGGTCCGCGCCGTTTTTGGCTCAATTGCCTTGCCGGTGCCCAGACTTTGCCTTGGTTCAGGTTTAATGCCCAAACCTGAGGGTCTCGCATGCCATGGGTTTGCGGGCATCCGGCATATTTAGTGAGGTTTTTATGCCGTTTATTTTGGACTGGGCCAGTTTTGGTGCGAACGGAACTTATGCTGTGGTCGATGGCGCCGACAGCCTTGGCGTCACCGTTGAAACCACTACCAATGCCCTTTTTCAAACGGCCACCGCGCGCACGGATGGCACGCCGGCAGCCGCTGGATTATGGGTTTCCGGCATATCTGAGCCTGTCACCAGCAGCTTGACCTTTGCCGCCCCGGTTTCAAACTTTAGCTTTGAAATCTATGATATAGACGCGCTGGCGAATGCTTGGGATGAAAAGCTGACTGTTCTTGTCACGGATGCGCAAGGCAATGTGCAAACAGTCAGTTTTGGTGACTTGACGGCCGATGGTTTCCATTCGCCAAATGGCAATGTGCTGAACGCAGATGGTGCGTCAAATATCGGAGTTGGTACCACAGGCGATGCAGATAGCGTTGCCGTAACCATCGCAGGCCCAGTATCCAAGATTGAGTTCATTTTTGACAATGGCGAAAGCTTTGCCACCAGCGGCGTGTTTGGCATTGGGAATATGACCTTTGAACGGGCCACTCTTGACCATGTGGTCGAGGGCACCGCGGCTGCCGATCTGATCGATGTGGCCTATGTTTTGGACCCCGAAGGCGATCGCATAGACGCAAGTGATGCGGCGGATGGGTCTAATTATGATGTCATTTCAGCAGGCGCAGGCAATGATACGGTTTTTGCCGGCGAGGGAAAGGACAGCGTTGATGCAGGCCTTGGGAATGATTCCGTTGTCGGCGAGGCGGGCAATGACACTCTGAACGGCGATGATGGCGATGATACGCTGATTGGTGATTTTGAAGGTGATAGCGACACTTCCGTACGCGGAAACTCGATCGCAGGGCCGGGCGGTGATGATGTGTTGTTCGGCGGCGCTGGCACCGACAGCCTTTATGGCGGGTCGGGTAATGACAGCCTTTATGGTGGCGACGGCGATGACAGCCTGTTGGGCGGCCATGGCGACGATCTGTTGGAGGGCGGTGCTGGCAATGACGATCTAGAGGGTCTGTACGGCGATGATACGATCTATGGCGGCGATGGGAATGACCATGTTTTTGGCCGCGATGGTGCGGATCTGATCTATGGTGGCGATGGCGTGGATACCCTTGTAGGCTCCATCGGCATTGATACGCTTTATGGTGGTGCGGGCAATGACATCCTGGCCGGTAGCCAAGGCAGCGACCTGATCTATGGCGGCACAGGCGATGATCTGGTGTACATCGGCGTGCCTGCCCCGGGTGATATCGACTATGATAATGAGGGCAGCATTTATCTGGACGAAGGCAATGACTTCCTTGATGCCGGTGATGCTACGCTAAGGTTTGACGCTTATGGCGGCGACGGCAATGATTACATGATTGCTGGGGTCGGCGATGACACTTTGTTCGGCGGTACAGGCAATGACCAAATTTTTGCGGGCGCTGGCAATGATCAACTGACCGGCGATGCTGGCGATGATTACATCGAAGGTCAGTCTGGCGACGATACATTCCATCTGGCCGATGGGTTTGGCCGCGACACGCTGGTGGGTGGCGAGACGGGCGAAGCGGAAGGCGACAGCCTTGATGCCAATACAATGACCACTAACAGCGTTTTGGATCTGAGCGCCGGGGGCGCAAGCAACCCTGAGGATGGCACCTTGACGGTTGACTCCACAGGCGGCGCTGGCGGCCCCGATATCCAATATGTACGCGTGTTCAAACCTGTTTCGGCAATTGCCAATGCAGGTATTTTCCCAACAGGTGTGATTGATTTCAGCGCAGGTGAATGGTTCTACGTTCCGGTTTCAGATCTCGACGGCGTTTTGGACGGAAACCAAGGTAGCGCAGATACTAGCCAAAATTTTGCCGATGATTTTGATGGGCTTTCGGTTACAAGCAACGGGTTTGGTGCAGCTGGTAAGGCGGAATATCTGGATGCCAACGGCAATCCGTTCTTTGTGGCTTGGGTAAGCGATGTCTATGACGGTGCAACCGGGGTTCCGGCGACCACCTATCTGATTGTCAGCGATGCAGGTGGGGCAGAACCCACCGGCACCGCCACCAGCACAGGGATGCAAGATCCCAATGGGCAGTTTGAGTACACAAGCTTTACCGCCCCCATCCAGATTGCCAATTTTTCCGAGATTGAACGCTTTACCCTTGGGTCCGGCAATGACAGCGTTATCGGGTCCGGCAGCGATGATATTGTGGCCACGGGGGCAGGGGCCGATACGGTCAATGGCGGGGCAGGCAATGACCAGTTTGACCTTGGGGCCGCAGACGGTGCTGTGGATCATGTGGTCATGGCAGACGGCGATGGCAATGACACGATAAGCGCGTTTGAGATGCCCTTCGATAATGGCGACGGCACCTATACAGGGCGTGACCAGTTGGATGTATCTGACCTGACCGCAAACGGCACCACGCCTGTTACCACAGACGATGTGGTGGTCACGGACACAAATGGCGATGGCACGGGTGATGCGATCCTGACGTTTCCGGCAGGTGAAAGCATCACGCTGGTTGGCGTTTTGGCAAGCCAGCTTGATACTCCCGCCGAACTCGCGGCTATCGGCATTCCTGAAGCCCCCATTGTCGGTGCGGGACCAGTAGATGGCACCTTGGCCGCAGACCTGATGCAAGCAGGCTATGCCGATGCGCAAGGCGATCAGATTGATGGCGCGGATGGTCTGAACGATACCGTCTTTGGCTATGGTGGGGTGGACACGATCCAATCTGGACTTGGCGATGACACGGTTTATGGCGGAGCTGATGATGACCGCATTGACGGCGGCGCAGGCGCGGATGTGCTTTATGGCGGTGCAGGGGCAGACCGGCTGACAGGCGGCGATGGCGAGGACAAATTGTTTGGTGGTGACGACCGGGATCTGTTTTTTGGCGATATCGGCGATGTCATTGATGGCGGCGAAGGGGGCGATGATTTCGACACCCTGAACCTTGCCAGCGTTGGCGGAGCGGCCATAACCAATGTGATCTATGGTGGCGGCAATAACGAATCCGGCACCGTCCAAGTGCTCGACAGCGCAAACGGTGTCGTCGGCAGTTTTGCCTTTTCAAATATCGAAGCCGTGATCCCTTGCTTTACGCCCGGCACAATAATCCTGACCAACAAGGGCGAAAAGAAGGTGGAGGATTTGGCGATTGGCGACAAGGTTTTGACGCGCGACACCGGCTATCAGCCCATTCGCTGGATTGGCACGCGCACCTTGTCGCGAGGCGATTTGGCCGCACAGCCCAATTTCAACCCGGTCTGCATTGCAAAAGATGCGCTGGGCGCAGGCATGCCTGACCGCGATATGACAGTCTCTCCGCAGCACCGTATGCTGATCACAGGCCCCCGCGCGGAAATGCTGTTTGGCGAAAGTGAGGTGTTGGTGGCCGCTCTTTACCTGATTAATAATAGCACCATTCGGCGGCTTGCGCCCCAATCGGTAACCTATATTCATCTGCTGTTTGGTCGACACGAAATCATACGGGGCGATGGAACGTGGACCGAGAGCTTTCAGCCCGCCGAGCAAACTTTGAAAAGTATGGACAGGCCGCAGCGCGATGAAGTGCTGGCCTTGTTTCCTGAGCTAGCGCTGGGCGAAACCTATCCTGCCGCGCGCCGACTGCTGAAATCTTTTGAAGCAAAGGTGCTTTTGGATCAGTAGGGTTTGTCCCAAATACTGGGCTTTCTGCGTCTTACGGGGTCCTCAAACCCTCCCGCCAACGCGCCCAATCCTCGGGCGTATCAAGGTCTGTTGTGGCGTGGTCGCCGGGCAAGGTCACGGGCCTTATGGCCTGCGAGTGGGCCTGCAAAACCGATTTTGCACCTCTGTCGCCAGCCACTGCCATCAAGGCCGCCCGCGCCCACGGCGGGAAAATCACCGGATGGCCCGGAACCCCCAGCGCATTACAGGCACGGTGAATGGCCAAAGGGCTTGCCCGAAAGGCCGCTAACATCGCAGCCAGATCGGCGGCATCAATTTCGGGCATATCGGCCAGCAAAACCATAATGGCATCGCCCGCGGGCACGCCGGACAGGCCCGCACGCAATGACGCGCCCATCCCGTCCCCTGCATTTTCGACCTGTATAGGGTTGAGGTCCAAACCCTCCAAAACCGCCGCGCGCGCAGGGTAGTCAGCGGAGAGTGTCACGACAACCGGCAGTCCGGTGCCAAGTGCAAGCTGGGCCACATGACGCAGCAGCGGTTGGCCGCAGAGCGGCTCTACCAGCTTATCAGCACCGCGCATCCGCGTGGATGCCCCTGCGGCCAGAATGACGATCTGTATGTCGGGCACTAATTGTCCTTGATCTGACATCCGCGCTCTTTCATGAAAAAGGCTTTTGCACAGCTTATCCTGCTTGGTCCACAAGACCAGTCCAAACCGCCAAACCCGCGCGAAGGCTTGCGCCCTAAAGCGCAGTCCGCGCAAATTGACCATTGTCTTCTAGCATATCCTGCCTTTATGGTCTGGTTACGCGAGTCCGGGTTTATTGAAACAAGACGCGCGGGACACATTTACGCTGCGGCGCATTGGGTGGACAGGTCGTTCGCCGATGCAGACCAAAGCGGGATCAAAGGCCGTAAGGCCCCTTATTTGCCCGTCAAGTCACTGACATTACGGGTTTTCATATGGATGCAGTAATGCGTTCGGGATAAACCGCGATGAGCCGCGCTGAGTTAAAAACCAAAAGTGACGAGGGGCAACAAAGGCCGACTTCGACAGTTTTGATGCGCAGCCTCGCCTATACAAGTCACCACTTGCGTATGAACCGCCCGACCGGACACTGTCCGGCGCGAGGCATGCGACTGGGTGCTATGGAACAAAATGGCCAAGAAAATGCTAATCGACGCCACACATGCCGAGGAAACTCGGGTTGTCGTGGTGGATGGAAACAAGGTTGAGGAGTTTGACTTTGAAACCATCAACAGACGCCAGCTGGCTGGCAACATATACCTCGCAAAAGTAACGCGGGTCGAACCATCGCTGCAGGCGGCGTTTGTGGATTATGGCGGCAATCGCCATGGTTTCCTCGCTTTTGCCGAGATTCACCCCGATTATTACCAAATCCCAATGGCCGACCGTAAGGCGCTGCTTGATGAAGAGCGCGCCTTGGCACGGGCCGATGATGAGGATGAGAAAGAAAAAGACAGCGGCAAAGGCCGTCGTCGTCGCGCTCCACGGGCGCAATCCTCTAGATCCAATGACGCTGTGAAAACGGCTGAAGTTGGATCGATGGATGTGGTTGATTTGGACGATGAAGACGCCAGCAACGACGCCTCTGAAAACGAGAGCGGTGCCGATTTGGCGCCCGTGGTCAAGGATGCAGTAGCAGAGCCGGAGGCCCAGCCCGAAAGCGCGCCGGACTCTGATGATGACCAAGAAGAGCCGTACCGCGCCATGAACACGGCATCTGAAACCGATGATGATATTGAATCGGTCGCAGATGAGGATGTCACAGAAGAAATCCGTGCGCCCCGCCGCCCTCGTGCGCGCCGCTACAAGATTCAAGAAGTGGTCAAAGTGCGCCAGATCATGCTGGTGCAGGTGGTCAAAGAAGAGCGTGGCAACAAGGGTGCAGCCCTGACGACCTATCTGTCGCTGGCAGGCCGTTATTGCGTACTTATGCCCAACACCGCGCGTGGTGGTGGCATCAGCCGCAAGATTACCCAAGCCAACGACCGCAAAAAGCTGAAAGAAATCGCCTCGGAAATCACCGTACCAGAAGGTGCCGGCCTGATTATCCGTACCGCAGGTGCAAAACGCACCAAGCCGGAAATCAAGCGCGATTATGAATATCTTATGCGCCTGTGGGAACAGATCCGCGAACTGACGCTTAAATCCATTGCGCCCGCAGCGATTTACGAAGAAGGCAACTTGATCAAGCGTTCGATCCGCGATCTGTATAGCCGCGAGATTGACGAAGTGTTGGTGGAAGGTGCCGAAGGCTACCGTGTCGCCAAAGACTTTATGCGCATGATTATGCCAAGCCACGCCAAGGCGGTGCAGCCCTATAATGACCCAACGCCGCTGTTCGCGCGCTTTCAGGTCGAAAGCTATCTGGGCGGCATGTTCAACCCAACGGTACAGCTGAAATCGGGTGGTTATATCGTTATCGGCATCACCGAGGCGCTGGTTGCGATCGACGTGAACTCTGGCCGCGCCACCAAAGAAGGCTCGATCGAGGAAACGGCGACCAAAACCAACCTGGAAGCTGCCGAAGAGGTTGCCCGTCAGTTGCGCCTGCGCGATTTGGCCGGTTTGATCGTGATCGACTTTATCGACATGGAAGACCGCCGCAACAACGCCGCCGTGGAAAAGAAGCTGAAAGACAAGCTGAAAACCGACCGCGCGCGCATTCAGGTAGGCCGTATTTCGGGCTTTGGCCTGTTGGAGATGAGCCGCCAGCGCTTGCGTCCGGGTATGTTGGAAAGCACCACCCAGCCTTGCGCCCACTGCCATGGCACTGGCCTGATCCGGTCGGACGACAGCATGGCGCTGCAAATTCTGCGCGCGCTGGAAGAAGAAGGCACGCGCAAGCGGTCGCGTGAGGTTTTGCTGCGCGCCCCCATCGCGGTCGTCAACTTCTTGATGAACCAAAAGCGCGAACATATCGCGATGATCGAGGCACGCTATGGCATGTCGGTGCGCGTTGAATGCGACCCGTCGATGATCAGCCCCGATTACACCATCGAAAAGTTCAAAACCGCCACACGTGTGGTGGTCGAGGTGTCTTCTGCAATCTCGGGCAACTCCTCGCTTATGGGCGTAGCTGTTGCAGATGACATCGAAGACCCGGATATCCCGACCGAGGAAGAAGAGAACGCCGACGCCACGGTCGAGGCGCAGCCAACATCGGGCGAGGATGAACCAAAAGACGGCAATGGCCGCAAGAAGCGTCGGCGTCGTCGGCGTCGTCGCGGTAATGGTGGGTCGGATGACAGCGGGTCGGATGGCAATGATCAGGATGGCTCGGACGACGACACAGATGGCGATGACTTGCCCGTCGCGGCCAAAGCGGCTGCTGTCCCCGAGGCGACTGATGACGCTACCGACGAGGCTCCGAAAAGGCGCACCCGGTCGCGGACTCGCAAGCCCAAGGTTGCAGCCGAAACTGCGGCAGAAGCCGTGACCACCGAGGCAACTGTTGCCGAGGCCGCGCCAGCCGCGCCGGAAGCGGTTGCAGAAAAGCCAAAGGCCCGTCGGACGCGCAAACCCAAAGCCGCGCCAAAGGAAGAGGCCGACACCCCGGTCGAAGCCGCTACAAATGCCGAGCCGGAGGCTAAGGTGGAGACCACCACGACGGAGCCTGTAGAGGTTGTGACCAAACCTGTTGAGGTGGTCGAGGCAGAGCCTGTTCCAGCCCCGACCGAGGCTTCAGCTGAAACAGCAACCGATGCCGCCAAGCCAAAGCGGCGCGGTTGGTGGAACTTGGGACGCTGATTTGCAGTAATCGACAATCAAGGGCGCAGGGTCATTCCTGTGCCCTTTTGCATTACCGACGCAAAAAAAACCACGCGAACGTGACCAAATGGCGTGGTGACAATCCTTCACCGAACGCGCTAAGACCAAAGGGCAACCAAAGGAAGACGTATGATCGGCATTGATCTTATCGACGCAGCCCTCTTGCCCGCCATGTTCGTGGCGCTTGCGGCAGGCATTTTGTCTTTTCTATCGCCTTGCGTTTTACCAATTGTGCCACCCTATCTAGCCTATATGGGCGGGATCAGTATGGGCGAAATGCAAGGCGGAAAGGCTCGCCGCCGTGTGTTGATACCTGCAATTTTCTTTGTTTTTGGCCTGTCTACGGTGTTCTTGTTTTTGGGCTTTACGGCCTCGATATTCGGAACATTTTTTCTGCAATATCAAGATATTCTGTCCAAGATCTCTGGTGTGGTTGTCATTGTGTTTGGCCTGCATTTCCTTGGCGTTTTCCGCATCGGCATCCTTGACCGTGAGGCGCGGCTTAATGCAGGCGATCGGGGCGGATCGGCCTTTGGCGCCTACCTTTTGGGCCTGGCCTTCGCTTTCGGATGGACACCCTGCATCGGGCCGCAACTGGGCGCGATCCTGTCACTTGCTGCCAGTG
>Ga0075467_10004671_pt1 | contig 10054 bp, 8 predicted proteins | sample DEB08_DNA_9_FD_75067 | JGI IMG/M metagenome (GOLD analysis project Ga0075467, IMG submission 75067) | Aqueous microbial communities from the Delaware River and Bay under freshwater to marine salinity gradient to study organic matter... | ecosystem: Environmental > Aquatic > Marine > Coastal ... | reverse complement strand
TATGCGTGGTTCGGCTGCCAACAGTTGGTGCATCGGCCGTAGGATTTTGGTAACAGTGTTATTAGTCAGTAGTTTAGTTAACGCGGCATTTGTTTGCTGTGACACGTCTGGGTGAACTACATAAGCATAATTTGAAAACTCGTCACTCTGTTTTAGGCTAATAAACTTAAACGGCTGGTCAGCGGCAAGCATTAGAAATAAATGTTCGTTTAATGAAAAGGCATCGCAGCGACTGTCGTCTAAACGCATTTTTTCAGCAACAGATTCTACACGAATCGTTTTCGGTGACAACACACTATTTGGCATCAACTCTTTTACCAGCAAAAAGCTAAGGTTCATGGTGGCATCGGTGCATACTGTTTTATTCGCTAAGTCGTTCACCTCAAAGATGTTTGTATCGGCTCGTCTGGCAGCGATCACATAACGTAGCGGGCCAGCAAGTTTAAGTTTGGGTTTAAATTCATATTTATGAATTAACCATGAAGTGAAGTGTGGAGCCGCCAAGTAAATGCCGAGCCGGCCTTGGCGGATGCCATTTTGATACGGGTGCCAGTAGTCGGTTGTCGCTAGTTTTAGGTGGCTCAGGCCTGCGTCACTCAATGCGATCTCCAGTTGACTAATGAGCTCGGGAAACTGCGCCTTACTAATCGGCAAATAAAACGGTATCTCTTGTTGTGCGTTTCGAAGTGCCTGTTTCGGCGTTAACTCAGCACGCGCATCAATGCTCACCAAGCTAAGGCTACAAAGTGCTAATAATTTTAGGGCTCGCGTGAATCTCATGATCACAATTCTAACTGTAAGAGGCCTCAGCATAACTCAGGGATGAAAGAAAAAGTGAAGGAGTTTCAACCAAAGCAGAAGAGTTTCAACCAAAGCAGAAGAGTTTCAACCAAAGCAGAAGAGTTTCAACCAAAGCAGAAGAGTTTCAACCCAAACAAAACTGTGATTGATATTTTTATTCATTTGTCGGGCTATACTGAGGTCTCTGCATATTGGCAGCGCGCTAATCAGCTGGCTTAAAAAATCATCTATGATTAACTTATTGTCGACACAGAATTGCCCATACTTCATCAATCGGGTACCCGGAAATCGCTAACGACTTCGCACAAAGCTGTTAAGCTATACTGAGATCTCATACTATAATTGATTTGATCAACGATTTTTATCAACTACCTTCATCAAATTGGCGACATCGAATCGCTAAAACGAGAATATCATCATGCCTTCAAGCAAAGAACTGAAAGACGCTGGTCTAAAGACAACCTTGCCTCGCCTACGCATTTTAACGGTGTTGGAAGAGGGTGAAGGTCGGCATTATACCGCTGAAGATGTCTATAAAGAGTTGCTCGATGCTGGCGAAGAAATTGCCTTTGCCACTGTTTATCGCGTGCTAACTCAATTTGAAAATGCTGGTTTAGTATTGCGGCACAATTTCGAAGGTGGTCGCTCGGTATTTGAACTAGATGACGGCCATCATCATGATCATATGGTGTGCGCTAAATGTAATGTCGTCACCGAGTTTTTCGATTCGGTAATAGAAGAGCGCCAGCGTGCTGTCGCCAATGATCATGGCTTCAAACTTGATGATCATGCTCTGTATCTGTACGGGCTTTGCGCTAATTGCCAAGAATAGCCTAGGCTGCGCTTGTTTTAGGGCTTCCAGAACTTATTCGAGCGACAGGGCTTATTCGGCTTATATTGCTTATTCGAGTGACACGGCTTAATAGAATCACCGGCAGCAAGCCAACTAGTACGATAGCAATCGACGGCAGTGCTGCGTCAGCGAGTCGTTCGTCAGAGGCCAGCTCATAGGCCCTAACCGCTAATGTATTGAAGTTGAAGGGCCTTAATACCAGGGTGGCCGGCAATTCTTTCATCACGTCGACGAACACGATCAACAGACCAGTAAGAATGCTGCCCTTCATTATCGGTAAATGAACTTGTCTGAGTACGCCGAACGGGGACAGACCCAGCGAGCGAGCGGCTTGATCCATATTTGGGTGAATGCTGCCCAGCCCTGAGTCTACCGATTTAAGAGCTACTGCCAGAAAGCGAACCAGATAAGCGATTACAAGCGCCGCGATTGTGCCGCTGATCAATAAACCGCTTGAGTAGTTAAAGTTACTGCGCAACCACCCATCCAAGGTGTTGTCGAAGTAGGCTAATGGAATTAATACGCCGACCGCAATGACCAATCCAGGTATCGCATACCCTAGCCCTATAATACCTTTGCTAATTGACGTGAACTTAGATTGGTTTAAGCGATGACTATAGGCGACTAAAAGCGCAAGGAATAAAGCCACGCAAGCGGTTATGCTAGCTAACAGTAGAGTATTTGCCACCAATTGCCAGAATTCGGCGGATGCTAACTGCTCAATATTCTTAATTGCCCAGTAGCTGAGTTGCGCGCATGGAATAATGAAGCCCAGCAATAATGGGGTACAGACTAAAGCAATGGCCAGAGCCTGTTTCTTCCCGCTTAAGTGCTCCGCTTGCCCCGGTTTTGCTGTTTTTTTGCCATGATAGGCGGCTCGTTTTCTGGAAGATTTCTCCAGCGCCAGCAGTACCACCACAAAGCTTAATAAGATCATTGCCAATTGGGCAGCACCCTCGACACTGTCGAGACCGTACCAAGTGCGGAATATCCCGGTGGTAAAAGAGTTTACCCCAAAATAACTAACCGCTCCGAAATCGGCAAGGGTTTCCATCAGGGCTAATGAGATTCCTGCGATGATCGCCGGCCGCGCAATTGGCAGTGTAATTCGGAAGAACGCCTTACGACGGCTATAGCCAAGTAATTGCGCAACCTCTCTTAGGTGCTGAGATTGTTCCATAAAAGAAGCACGCGCCATGAGGTATACGTATGGGTAGAGTACAAACGACAAAACAAAGATCGCGCCACCTAAGGAGCGTATTTCAGGAAACCAATACTGCCCGTAACTTAGCTCAAAATGAGTTCGAAGTAAGCTTTGTATTGGCCCTGCCACATCTAATAGACCGGTGTAAGAATAGGCGGTTATATAGGCAGGCATAGCAAGCGGTAACAGCAGGGCCCAATGAAAAAAATTAACTCCCTTGAAGTGGTATTGGGTCACCAGCAATGCTGAACCTATGCCGAGTAACGAGGTCAGTAGCGCCACACCTAGCATTAAACTCAATGAGCTAACTACGTAGTCAGCCAGCACTGTATTCGCTAAGTGGCCCCACAATTCCGAATTTGCGCTCGCACTCAACCATGTCAATGTTAATAGCGGTAGCAGTACCAGCGAAGCTACAATCGCACTTATAATGTACCAATTAAAATGACGAGTCATGATGTCATTGCTGCGTAAGATCGATGGTCAGGGCGCGCGGTGATAACTTACTTCCAGCCGGCTCTATCCATAAGTTTCACTGCGCTAGCGTTGTTCTCTCCGAGTTTGCTCAGCGGCAATGGATCGGCTTTAAATGTTCCCCAAGACTTTAGTATTGGGTGTAACTCTATTCCATTTTTCACCGGGTACTCAAAGTTGACCTCGGCATATAGTTTTTGAGCTGTGTCGGAAGCGAGGAATTCGATTAGTTTAATTGCGTTGTTTTTATTCGGCGCAGTTTTTAGAACACCGGCACCGCTTACATTTACGTGAGTTCCGCGACCTTCTTGGTTCGGCCAAACTACGGTCATCTTGGAGCCGGCTTGTAAGTCATCTGCATTGCTTTTGTCTGACAGCATATTAGCGAGGTAATAAGTATTGGCAACTACGATAGAGCACTGGCCCGCTGCCGCTGCCCTAATTTGATCTCTGTCTCCGCCTTGAGGGCTACGTGCAAGATTAGCAACTAGGCCTTTTGCCCATGTCTCAGTGCTAGCTTCACCATTGGCTTCGATCGTCGCGGCTACCAATGATTGATTGTAGATATTGCCCGAAGAACGAATGCAGATTTGCTTGGCAAGTAGTGGGTTAGCAAGATCCTCGTAGCGAGAGATTTCGATCTGTGTCGCCGCTTGGGTTAACATAATCGGGCGGGCACGAACTGATAGGCCAAACCACTGATTCTGTGGGTCACGATATTGACTTGGGATCACCCTGTCTAGTGTCGCTGAATTAATTTCGGTAAATATGCCGGCTAATTTAGCCCGGTGTAATCGGCCAGCATCGGTGGTCAGTAGAACGTCGGCAGGGCTGTTGATGCCCTCGCTCTCGATTCGGGTTAATAGGGCATCAGCTTTACTGCTTATTAGGTTCACCTTAATTCCAGTCTCTTGACTAAAGGCATCGAGCAATGGCTTCATTAGCGCTTCATTGCGCGCTGAATACAGGTTTACTTGTTCATCCGCTTGTTGCTGGCATGCGCTGAGAAGAATTGCAGTGATAAGGACTAGGGTTATTTTCATAATAAATTAGTATGTAGGGCCTACGAATGAGAATGATTCTCATTTTCGTTGAAGCGACGATGTATTGCAAGCACTGATGTGGTCTATTTTTGTAAAATGAGCGCAAGCTCTTGTTGGTTGTCTGTCGGTTTGCTTTATAATGCTAAGCGTTTTGTGGCCGAATTTATTTGAATTTGGCTCACCCTCATTTTATTTGGAAAGTTTTATTTGGAGACACCCATGAGCGAAACACCCAGTGAATTAAAGTACGCGGCCTCACATGAATGGGCCAGACTATTAGAAGACGATATCGTTGAGGTAGGGATTTCTGACTATGCTCAAGAAGCCCTCGGTGACGTTGTTTACGTAGATCTTCCTGACGTTGGTTTGGCGGTCGACGCTGGCGAAGAATGTTGTGCGGTTGAGTCGGTTAAGGCCGCATCAGACATCTATGCACCCGTTAGTGGTGAAGTAATTGCGGTTAATGAAGAACTCGATGGTGAGCCGGAATTGCTAAATGAACAACCATATGTGCGCGGTTGGATGTTTCGCATTAAGGCAAGTGACCTGTCTGAGTACGAAGCGCTACTATCGTCAGAAGGCTATCTTGCCCAAGTTGACGACTAAGAAGTTTCCCCGTGAGTTGCATCGCAAGCTGTATGCAACCGGCTATAAAAGACGAGACGTCTGCGCTATTAGGCTAGTGTTCAATGATGGTGTCGAACCGTTAGCGTTTTTAGCCTGTGTGTCGGTTAATACCGTTTATAGCCGGGCGGCTTAACAGTGCCAGTTGTGTAATGACTGCGGTTAGGTCAATGGCGCTGTTTTAGTTCTCTATCAAGATCATGCTGAGTTAGTGCCTGACATTACTTACAAACCAAACTAATATGCCGCAGTTGCGGCCATATAATCAAATTTTAGAGCTGGTTGCTAAATTTTAGCGCTTAGCTTTTAAGCTTCAACCTAAGGTTTTACTTCGAATATGAAAACTCTAATTACCGGGTCTATGGCCTACGACACTATAATGGTGTTTGAAGACCAGTTTAAGAATCACATTTTGCCTGAGCAAACCCACATTTTGAATGTGGCGTTTCTTGTACCAAGTATGACCCGTCATCTAGGTGGTTGCGCGGGTAATATTGCCTACAATTTAAAATTATTGGGTGGCGACCCCGTGATTATGGCAACCGTAGGCGAAGACTTCGGACCTTACTATCGCTACCTTGAAGAGCAAGGCTTGAGTGGCGAACACGTGGTCAAAATAGCTGACAGTTTTACTGCACAGGCATTTATAACCACCGATCTCGATAATAACCAAATTATTGCTTTTCACCCTGGCGCGATGAATTTCGCTCATCAAAATAAAATTAATGATGCCAAAGATATAGAGCTCGGTATTGTTGGCCCTGATGGTCGCGATGCCATGATCGAACATGCTCAGCAATTTGCCGAGTTAGAGATTCCGTTCATCTTTGATCCAGGTCAAGGCTTACCGATGTTCAGTGGTGACGAGCTGATGACATTTCTGGGTCAAGCTAACTATGCCATTGTTAACGACTATGAAAGTCAAATGCTATTGGATAAGACTGGGCTAACGCTTGAGCAATTGGCTGAAAAGGTTGAAACGCTGATCGTTACGCGCGGCGGCCAAGGATCTGAAATTTACCATGCTGGAGAAATGATTAAGGTCGCTAGTGCGCCGATAAGCGATGCCGTTGACCCTACAGGTTGTGGCGATGCTTACCGGGCTGGTGTGATGCACGGCATTACCACTGGACGAGACTGGAAAACCTGTGGCCAAATGGGTGCCCTTTGTGGCGCGATTAAAATTGAGCAATCCGGAACGCAAAATCATAGTTTCACAACGGCAAGTTTTGCCGAACGTTACCAGCAAGCGTTTGGCGAATCGCTTTAATGACATTGCGATGTGTTCAGCTATTGTTCAGCACCTCTTTGTTATAGTTACACAGTTGAAAAAGTTACGCAGTTGAAAAAGTTACACAGTTGAAAAAGTTACACTGAAGAGAAAGTAACACGGTAAAAAAATAATGCTTGTACATCCTAATTTTGACCCCGTCGCGGTTTCTATACTCGGCCTTGATATACATTGGTACGGTTTGATGTATGTCGCAGGCTTTTTGAGTGTTTACTTTCTTTGGGTGTACCGAATAAAAAAATACCCCGAGTTATGCGACTCAAAGTGGAATTCTGAGTTAGTTTCAGACCTTATTTTTTACGGTGCGATTGGTGCCGTGGTGGGTGGTAGGCTAGGTTATGTATTATTCTATAAGCCTGAGTATTATTTAGGTCACTTGGTTGAAGTGCTCTATGTTCAACAGGGTGGAATGTCATTTCATGGCGGATTGCTCGGTGTGATCGTTGGCATTATGCTTTTTAGTCGTAAGATAGGGTTGAACTTGCTGCAAGTTGGCGATTTCGTCGCGCCAGTCGCGCCAATAGGCCTATTTTTTGGACGAATGGGCAACTTTATTAATCAAGAGCTTTGGGGCAAAGTCACCGATGTGCCTTGGGGTATGGTATTTACCAACGGTGGCCCATTACCACGCCATCCGTCGATGTTATACGAGGCGTTTTTAGAAGGCATTGTATTAATGTCGGTACTTTGGATCGTTGCCAGAAAACCGAGGCCACTGGGGCTTTTGTCTGGCCTATTTTTGATTGGTTATGCGCTTGCAAGAATTCCAATCGAGTTTGTTAGAGTGCCCGATGCCCACCTGAACTACTTGTTGTTCGATTGGGTGACAATGGGGCAGCTGTTGAGTTTACCGATGATTCTTCTCGGCGGGTATTTAGTAGTACGAGCTGTGCGATCACAGCGTTAGTGTCATTTTCGGTACTAAAATAGTGAGAAATATTATGAAGCGAATTACTTTTATAGTCAGTGCAATTTTGATCCTTGGCGTCTTTCCATTTTCTGCTGCACATGCGATTAAAAAGTGTCAGGATAGCGATGGTAATTGGCACTATGGAGATATTGCCGTTAATCAGTGTAATAAGTCGAAGGTCACGACCTTGAATAGTAGGGGCTTTATCGCAAGTGAAAAAGATGCGCCGAAAACTCCCGAACAAATTCAGAAAGAAGCTGATGAGAACGCTAAAGCGGAGGCAGATGCAGAGCGTATTAAAGCCGAAGAAGACGAGCGAATACGTATCTTAAGTGTCTATGAAACTGAAGCGGATATTGACCGTCAACGCGATAACCAGATTGGCTCTGTAAACAGTAACATGGCGGTACACAAAGCTTATGTGAAATCGGTTACCGCAAAAATCCAACGTTTGAAGAAAAAAGGGGCTGATTTTACCGGTGGTAGAAAGAAGCTTAATTTAGAGGAAATCGCTGAAGCACAAGCTCGTGTTGACGAGTCTACTGCAGAGTTGATTAAGTTAGAAGAACAAAAGACCTCGATCGTAAATCGGTTCGCCGAGGAGAAAAAAATCTACCTCGAATTGAAAAACCGTAGCTAAGCAGAATCGTTTTTATTAGACGCATCATGACCTTAGTTTATGCGTGATTTGACGTTGAGAGGCTGGTCACTAGTGATCACTTGTTTGCTGCTAGGCGCCATACAAGTGCTGGCTTTCGCGCCATTCGAATACTGGCCCTTGGCATTCATTAGTCTTGGCTTATATTTCTATTTGACCGATACCCTTAAGCCTAAAATGGCTTTTTTTGCCGGTCTTGCCTATGGGTATGGTCTTTATGGGGTTGGCGTCTCTTGGGTCTACGTGTCGCTTAATACCTATGGCGGCATGCCCATGTGGATGGGCATAATCGCGGTGCTCGGTTTTGCTGGAATTCTAGCGCTTTTTATTGCTAGCGCTTCCGCTGTGGCAGCGATTCTTTTCCCTAAACGCTTCAGATTGATTTTTATTGGCTTTGTTTGGGTCATTTTTGAATGGATGAAAAGTTGGGTGCTTACCGGTTTTCCATGGCTCGATATTGGCTATACCCAAACCCCAAGTTGGTTGTTCTCTTGGGCTCCAATCGGCGGCATCTACCTAATTAGTTTCATCGTTGTCATTATATCAAGCTTACTAGTACTAGCCTTAAAGCTGTATTTAGCCAAGCAAAAATTAATCGCCTTGCTTGCAATGACAACCGTTGTCGTATTGCTGCTCATGTCGTTCATGAGTGACCGTGCAAGTTGGTCAAATCCGATTGGGTCACCAATTGACATCGGTATCGTGCAGGCTAACGTGCCGATTAATGAAAAGTGGCAAACCGATGTGCGAGAGCGATTGATTGAAAAATACCAAAGCTTAAGCCAGCAACTGACCGCACGGCAGAATATTGACTTGTTAGTTTGGCCTGAGACTGCATTGCCGCTTTATATGCAGCAAACTAATGCGGATTTTTGGAATAAAGTCACTCCTACTAATACCGCGCTATTAACCGGCATTATGGACAGCCCTAGCATCGCACAAGGTAACCTAGACGAAAGCTATAACGCAGCCGTGCTAAGTTGCGACGGGCAAACACAGATATATCGAAAACGTCATTTAGTTCCGTTTGGTGAGTATTTGCCGCTTCGCTTTCTATTTAACTGGGTGCTTGAGTATTTAGAGTTGCCTATGAGTGATTTTTCATCTTGGCAGGGGGCCCAGAGCCTCAATTGCGGGGCGATTAAAGTTGGTTTATCTATTTGTTACGAAGATGCCTTTGCCGCTGAATATCGTGAGTTTGTAGGCGATGCTACTGTGTTGGTGAATATTAGTGAGGACGCTTGGTTTGGTGATTCTTTGGCACCTCATCAGCGTCGGCAAATGGCTCAAATGAGAGCTAGGGAGCTGTCACGCCCGATGATAAGGAGTGCTAATTCAGGCCCATCTCTATTCATTGACCAACGAGGAACATTGCTTGCTGCCACGGCGCAATTCGAAGTTGCCGTGCTAGCTCGCCAAGTACAAGCCCATACGGGCGACACGCCGTTTAAGCGTTACGGAAACTGGATTGTCGGTGTTTCTTTTTTAATGCTTCTTGGCTGGGTCGCTTGGTCAAGGTTGTGGATAAAAACGACAGGAAAAAGAGCTAAATAAATAGCTGGCTGAGGCTTTTGAAAAACAAATCCCTGTTGTTACTTGAGCTAGCTTTAATTGCAAAAAACCAGGTACAAGAAAGATCCAGCCTAAATTTCACCCATTTTTTGCAAGGCGCGATCTAGACCTGAAAAATTTGGCTTTTTAATTTTACGAGGCTGACCGTTCGCCGAGCGAGGCTTGCTCCTTGAGCGGCTTACTTGTGATACTTTCTGTAGACCAGAGGCGCTAGAAACATCGCCAGAACTGCCGTCTGAATAGCTGATAATTGAGTCGTCGCCACCGCCCCTAGATTTGGGCTTGATCATGGGTAAACTTTCTATCGCACCATTACGGTTTAGCAGCACCTCATTAGCCTTGATGGCTTCTATCGAGACGCCAGCACCCTGAATTGACTCGCCTATTGAATACAGCTTAGAGTTCCGTTTCCCTGACATGATGATCGCTCGCGCAATGGATGTATCGCTAGCGGCAAGAACGCCCTGCAACGTTAAGTCCAATGTAGTCTTGGGCGCGATTTTAGCGACTTGTACTGGGCTTGGATTGCCAAATAAGTTGGCATTAATAATGTCATTCACCCTATATGAGTGCTGAGCCTTCTTTCTGATAGGAGCTATGGCTTGTTCGGCGTAGTTCGCGGCT
>Ga0075467_10004669_pt1 | contig 10058 bp, 8 predicted proteins | sample DEB08_DNA_9_FD_75067 | JGI IMG/M metagenome (GOLD analysis project Ga0075467, IMG submission 75067) | Aqueous microbial communities from the Delaware River and Bay under freshwater to marine salinity gradient to study organic matter... | ecosystem: Environmental > Aquatic > Marine > Coastal ... | reverse complement strand
GTTTTTGGGATTAAAGAAAGTAATTTAATTGATATTGTTGCGAATGCACCTGCCAAAGTGAATGCATTTATTAGTACAATTATTAAAATTGCACAGCATTATAATTTTAGTAGAGAGAGTTTTTATCTCGCTTCAGTGCGTTCTTTTCAAGAAGCAAATAAAAATTATTTTGAAGACTTAGAACAAAGTGTCTTGAAGTTTGCTAAAGCATATCAAATAGATTTAGATCAGAGAATTACTTCTAAAGATTTAGAAGATATATTAACGGAAGAGTATGGTTATAGTATTGAAGAGGATGAGTTAAGTAAATATGAAGCTTTGGGTAATTTGCGATCTGTACTTGTTCCAAAAACCAAAGCTTTATTACTTACAAATGAAATAGACGAAGCACAGCGCACCTTTATTTATGCAAAAGAATTAGCATATAATTTTCTTGAGATTAATGAACGCTTATATACGTTTCCATGGATAAAATTTGACACTTTTGATCAAGTTTTAAATAATTTTTATGCATCTTATTTTGCAGGTGCTTTAATTATACCTAGTGCTAAAATTAAAGCACAACTAAATGAGATTTTTGAAAAAGAAACTTTTGACAAATCACTCTTTTTAGAAGCTATAGATGCGTTTAATGCTTCGCCAGAATCTTTTTATCAACGGTTAACTAATATTTTACCGAAAGCCTATAATATTCAAAACTTGTTTTTTTTAAGACTTACTCACAAAGCTGAAAGCAATAAGTTTTATCTAAAAAAAGAATTGCATTTATCTCACAATCATTCTCCTCATGCAAACGAAACCAATGAGCATTATTGCAGACGCTGGGTTTCTCTTAAGGTGTTGAAAGATATAAGTAAAAGCAAAATGGAGCATGAATTCGATATTCAAATTTCAAATTACCAGGATGATGGCCTGAAGTATTTAGTTTTGTCTTCTGCCACCAAAGATCCTTTTAAAGACAACCATTATAGAAGTATAAGTGTTGGATTGCTAATTAATAAGCAATTGCAAAGAAGACTTAATTTTTTAGCAGATCCTATAATAAAAACTAAAAATGTAGGCGTGACTTGCGAGCGCTGTACGATTAGCGACTGCGAAGTGAGGCAAGTTCCAGCATTGATATTAGATAAAGTGGCTAGGAACAAAAAGATAGAAAAAATTGTTAATGAATTAAATACTAAGTTTATGGCTTAAATTTAATTGAACCGCAATTTTGCCTAGTTACTTTTATAAAATGGAGTAGAAAAGATATTGTCAATCGACCTGCTTCTTTTGAATCTAATTTAGTAGTACTTACACATAAGAATTAAGAAGGAGGCAAGTACTGCAAACATGGGTAGACGATCATATCCGCCACCGAGAACGTGGATAAAATAGGTTTCATTTTGATCCAAGGCTCTAGGATCCAGCACTGAATATTCTTTTTCGATATTAGCTACAAGCAGTTTTGGAAAATAACTTGTTGTGCACATCAAAAGACTGACAGCGCCTATTATCAAGACAATTCGTCCAGACTTATGTGTTTTGAATCGTAGCCATAAATACAACAACAGCCAGATGAAAAATAAATTACTGAGCGTGGGTAAGGTTTTAAGAAATTCCATAACCAGCTTTGGTTTGACAAAGCAAATTTAGGTAAAAGATGGTTTAAATGATGATGTTTGATTAGAAGAGCATTTAAGTTTTATATTTGGTGCTAATTAATACTACTTAATACAAGCTTATGATGTTTAAACGTGCAGTATTCTTAATTGCCATACTATTTACTTTACAAAGCATTGGTCAAGAAAATGAAACCTCTAATTCTTTTTGGAACACCTTAAAATCACATTGTGGAAAGGCCTATGAAGGAAGGCTTGAAATTCCAGAAGAAGATGAAGACTTTGGTGGAAAGAAACTGGTGATGCACCTAAAATCTTGTACTGAGAATGAAATAAAAATTCCTTTTTATGTGGGAGATGATAAGTCGCGGACTTGGATTTTATCTAAAAAAGAAGGAATTATTTCCTTGAAACACGATCATCGCCATGAAGATGGTACAGAAGATGATATTAACTTTTACGGAGGAACTGCATCTAACGAAGGGAAAGCAAATATTCAGTTTTTTCCTGCAGATGTGCATACACAAGAAATGATTCCTGCCGCAGCAACGAACGTTTGGTGGATTACTTTGGACGAAAAAACATTCACGTATAATTTACGCCGTTTAGGAACAGATCGTGTTTTTAAAGTCGTTATGGATCTCACAACACCTATAGCGACTCCCGATGCTCCTTGGGGCTGGGTAGATTAACTGGTTTGTATAAAAGCATTCCAACGAATAAGGCGCTCTTCATGTTTTAACTTTAGTAATTGTTATAAACTTATAATTAATATTTAGAGATCAAAACTAGTTGATCCGATACGTTTAAAGTGTAAATCAAATGTCAATAGATGTAAAATATACCTGCTGCTATTAGGATTTAGCATCAGTTATGGATATATAATTATTTGCTTCAGTTTTGGTCCTAAGAGCAGGAGGAGCAAAGTGTGTGGAGTGTATATCTAGTAGATTTCAGTAAAATTCAGGTTTGTCTAATTATAAAACTTACTAGTTTAATTGAATAAAGTTATTAAATGAAAAAAGACGTTACAGTTAAGTAACGTCTTTTATTTTTAATTGATTTTTTTTTGTGTGATTAAAGCTTCAGCTAATCATCTGATGATGAAAATTTTACAGGAACATAGTAAAACTTGTGGCTACTATCTTTATCTATAGAAAGTTCCTTTAGATTCAATCTAGTTCGGATGAATTTTGAAATTTCATAATTATCTGAATCATTCGAAATTAGAATAATTTTATTAGTATCATCTAATTTGAATTTTACCGTGACAAGTATTTCATTATTAATTGATATTTCTGAATTGTTTAGAAATGTTTGGATCTGTTGAGATACTGATTTTAAATCGTCCGCAGGCGGCGTTGAAGTAGTTGCAGAAATTTGACTGCTAAATGTAATTAACGTTGCTAATAGAATTGTTTTGACTGTGTTCATAATTTTTGATTTAATTGATTGATGAATGATTAATGAATGATTTGAAAAATGTTACCTATCTGTAACGTCTTTTACTGTTCCAATTATGGCTTTTTGTAGTATTTAATGTTCCTGTTAATTGATTACTGTTTAATGTTCTCATGATTTTTGTTTTTGAATTATTAAATGTTTTTTGTTTTGTTATACTAAATAGACAGACATAAATTTATAATGTTACAGTACTATGTATTACAAAGTACGTAATTAACAGATTTTAACAGTTTGCATCAAAATAGAGAGGAGTCTTTAGAGAGTGTATAACAGATATAATTAGCTGTATTTAAATTAATTACAGTCGTTACTGTGCTTTTAAAATTATTTTTAGCCAAATCAGGTGTTTCCGAGTGGTACATCCGATTTTAAAACACTGTGTCCATCGATCTGTGGATATTCAGAAACAATTGTTGTAGATGAGGAATTCGTACTAAGTGTTCCAGAAAATTTAGATCACGCAGGAATTGCTCCTGTTTTATGCGCAGGAATTACAACTTGGTCGCCATTAAGACACTGGAATGTTGGAAAAGATAGTAAGGTAGCTGGAGTTGGTCTTGGTGGATTAGTTCATATGGCTATTAAACCGGCACATGTACTAGGAGCACATGTAACTTTATTTTCAAGGTCTACTAATAAAATTGATGACGCTAAAGGATTAGGGGCAGATGAAGTAATTATTTCTGCGGATGAAGCTCAAATGGAAAAAGCGATGGGACGTTTTGATCTCATTCTCGATACAGCGCCATATGCCCACGATATAAACCCGTATGTCGGCACATTAACCACTAACGGCACTCTTGTCGTGTTTGGTTATTTGGGTCCGTTGGATCCTATGCTTGAAACTGTACCATTGATTATGGGTCGCAAGTCCGTTGCAGGTTCCCTAATTGGGGGGATTGCTGAAACACAGGAATTATTAGATTTCTGCGGAAAACATAATATCACATCAGATGTTGAAGTTATTAATATTCAGGATATTAATAATTCCTACGAGCGTAGGCTGAAGAGTGATGTAAAATACCGATTTGTAATTGATATGAAATCGCTTAAAAGTTAAAAAGAAATCAATTTTAGAAAATACAAAATCACCTGTTTTATAGCAGGTGATTTTTTTGTAAGTTATTTGTACAGATTGTTATTTTCGGTGCAGTAATCTTATACGTTCTAGCCCTTCCCTTGTTTGCTTCAGAATAAATTGAGCTAATGCAGAGGCCTGATGTTTGGCATAAACTAACTATTTATTTAAAAAAAGCTATTGTTAACCGAAATATACATTTTCCATTGTCGCTAGGCGCGGAAAAAGATCAGGCTTTATTCAAACGTATAGCGTTGCTCTGCTGAAGAAGAAGCCTTAAGTAACTCATTAAATATCCGTATCGTATTAAAGTCTCGTGTGATTGCTTCGGAAACTGCTATTCCAGAAATACCCGTATTTAATATGGCGGTCACGTCCTCTGTTGTGATGCCTCCAACACCAATAATGGGCGTACCGGTTTTTAATATGTCTGTAATGGCAGTATAGCCGTTTGTTCCTAAAACGGGAGGTGTATTATCCTTAGTAGCAGTTGCTCTAAAAGGCCCTAAACTAATATAATTTACTTGTTTATCCAGCAGTGTTTCACAATCTTGTATAGTATTTGCAGTACCACCAATAATTTGCCAAGAGTATAAATACTTTCTGGCTATAGTAGGGCAGAGGTCTGTTTTTCCTAAATGTACACCATCTGCTTTAACTTCTTTCGCTATTTTATAATTGTCGTTAATAATTAACCTGGTTTGAAAATGAGAGGTGATTTCTCGAGCCTCTGTAGCTACTTTTTAAAATTTATTTTCTGAAACATTTTTTAAACGTAATTGCACTAATTCGGCACCAGATGTACAAGCTTTTTGAATGTTATCGAGATGATCTTTTCGAAAATTCCCCTGAGATATATAATGCAGTTTAGGTATCATGGTGTCTTAGTTTATATTATCAAATCTCTTGCGACATGTCTTTCTTCTTTCAGTGACTTGTGCTGAGCGGCTTGTGCTGAGCTAAGTCGAAGTAAGCGGTCTCTCTTCTTAATGAGAAGTTACTTTTTTAGAGTATTCCATAAAATAGGATTCAAAACGCTTTAGTATCGGGTGCATTTTTTCTGAGTATAGCACATATTGGCATTTTTGAATACTTTGAGTAATCGACATAATGGCAGCATATGCGGGTCTTTGAATTAGCATCTCGGCGTCGTCAATACTAAATATTTTTAACTGAGAGGTGTTTACTCCATTTACCAAAAACAACTTATTCATTGACCTAGGCGTGGAAATGAGAATGTCTATACCCAAAAATATTTCTGATTTTTGAACATCAATATGAAGCTCTTCATAACCTACATACACCCGCAACGAATTATATTTAGTATACATTAAGAATGTATCATATAATTCCATGGCTCTCTCCTTATTTTCGACGAGAACTACTGCCCTCGGAGCATTTCCAACTGCCTCACATTTTAATTTTTGTAAGGTTGTAAGTATGAGTGTAGTCGTTTTACCGCTATCTTTTGGAGCTATACAAAATACATTTGCACCACTTTTTATTACTGGAATGCTACGGTTCTGAAATGGTGTAGGTGTAATTATTTCTTGAGACTCTAGCACCTCTTGTATATCGGAATGTAATTTTTTAAAAGGCATAGGATTAAAAGGATAATTGTTTAGTCTCGGATTTGTAATAATTACAACAAAGATACTATCTGCAAATCAAATAAATGAGATAGTTGCTTTATCTATTTATGAGCGCAGTACGTGCTATCTCACTTGAGCTATGCCACCTTCTTCATAGTTTTATTAAGATACTAGTCAGCTTTAAAGCAGATTTCCCTAACGAAAAGTCGACAAAATAGTCTAAATAAACAGGAATGAGCACGTTAAAAAATGCTTTTTAGGACCTTTTTACTGCGATTTAGATTCTTGGTTTGAGATTTAATGCTCATGGATATGGAGTAGTAGAGGGGCGAATAAATCCGCTCTTACCCCAATCAGCGTACAATACGGCGTGTTTTTCAAAAGGGATGGAGGATAGTTGGAAAGTAGCAATGTCTTTGTATTGGTATAATGGTTGCATTCTTCGATTAATGGCACTATCTTTGGCTTCTGATAAATATTAATAATAAATTACATTACAATGAGTAAAGGAACAGTAAAATTTTTCAACGACGCTAAAGGTTTTGGATTCATCACTGAAGAAGGAGTTGATAAAGATCATTTTGTACACATTTCTGGATTAATCGACGAGATTAGAGAAGGTGACCAAGTTGAATTCGATTTACAAGAAGGAAACAAAGGATTAAATGCAGTAAACGTAAAAGTTATCTAAGTATATATCCATATATTTTCATTTAGAGCCCATCTATTAAGATGGGCTCTTTCATTATATACTAGTTTGCTCTCTAAGAAAGCAGCTGTCTTTAAACTATTTTATATATCTATTAAGAATATTAGTGCGTAGTTGACATGAGTAAAAAAATCAGTATTCTAGATCTCGAAACTTGTATCAATACCATACAGAAGTTATTGTTGGACACCAATCAGCTTTTTGAATTACCAGAAGACCAAAGAGTAGCACTTTTTAAGGCGGCAGGGGCATTAACTAGACCTAATCGTGATGAGTTTCAACGCAGGCGAAAAGACGCTAAAAAAGCTGTGAAACGCAAAATGATTGCTAAAGATACCCACGCACGAAAAACAACAGGAATTCGCTCTGCCAGGGAAGCAGCCTTATTTGTGGCTCCAAAATTACTAGCTGCAACCTCTATTCCAGCCGAGACCTTAGAATTAGAATCACCAAGAAACTGTTACGTTTGTAAAACAGTCTATACCAAGCTACATCATTTTTATGACGCGATGTGCAAAGAATGTGGTGAATTAAATTATGCAAAACGTTTTCAAACCACGAATTTAGAAGGTCAGGTCGCTGTAATTACAGGTTCTAGATTAAAAATAGGATATCATTGTGCATTAATGTTATTACGTTCCGGCGCTACTGTAGTTGCTACCACTCGTTTTCCGGCAGATTCTGCCATCAGGTTTTCGAAAGAGGACGATTATAATCAATGGAATGATCGTTTACATATTCACGGCCTTGATTTACGACACATACCAAGTGTAGAAATTTTCTGTAATTATATAGAGCAGAAATATAATCGATTAGATATTCTAATTAATAATGCTGCACAAACTGTAAGAAGACCATCAGGTTTTTATTTTCATTTAATGGAAAATGAGAAACTACCTATAAATCAATTGCCTATACTGGCTCAAAATTTATTAAAGGATCACGAAAGCTGTTTGGAAGAATTATCAAACTTAAGCGCTGGTGCTTCAAAAACTAGTACAAATAACGCCTTGCCAGTAACTTGGCACGGTCCAGAACCAGGTATTGGTTTGCGTAATTCTGCCGAATTATCTCAAATCCCTTATAGCTTTGACAATACGTTGCAAACAGCCCAAGTATTTCCTAAAGGCGAATTAGATGCCGATTTGCAACAAGTAGATTTACGAATAACAAATAGTTGGCGTTTAAGATTAGGTGAAATAGAAACAACCGAAATGGTAGAAGTACAGCTAGTAAATGCGGTAGCACCTTTTGTTTTATGTAACCGTTTGTCTAATGTTATGATGAAAGAAAACACAGGTAAGAAACATATTATCAATGTTTCTGCAATGGAAGGGAAGTTTCATAGGTTTAAAAAAGAAGATCGCCATCCACATACCAATATGGCAAAAGCTGCCTTAAATATGTTGACACACACTTCTGCAGCAACCTTTGCAAAATCTGGTATTTATATGAATGCGGTAGATACGGGATGGGTAACAGATGAAAATCCTGCGGCATTATCTAAAAAGAGAGTAGAGATTCACGACTTCCAACCGCCATTAGATATTGTTGATGGAGCTGCACGTGTTATGGATCCTTTAATTGATGGTATTAACACAGGGAAACATTGGTGTGGTAAATTTTTAAAAGACTATTTTCCTATTGATTGGTAGCCCGTAACTAATTAAAGTTTCGAGTATAATAAAAGTTGATCTTCGAAAATTTTACCAAATGCTAAGCTGAGATCTAGACCTTAAACCTACTACTATAATGGCACGTTAGAATCTAACGTTAGACTGCTAAAAGTCTTTGTTTACTACCATTTAAAAGGTCTCCAACCTAAACCAAATTCGAGCCAATCTGCTGCAAACCCAGCTCTAGTTTTAAGTCCAAATTGTGCATAGAAATTTTTTGCAAAGTTGTATTGTAGTGCTGGTCTAAAGAAAAAACCACCTTTTCCACGATCATCTGAGATATAAGTTCCTACTTGTCCTCTAATAGCTAGTTTCCAAAACATATAATCATATCCTACGTGTGCTGCTAGTATATATCTATCTGCCGTGTTTGAATAGTCTTTAGCCAAAGAGTTGTCAAAAAACAAATCTAAGCCAGCGGTAACCCCATGCTTACGATTAAAATAATGACGATAATCTGCCACTACTGAAAAGGCCCCATATCGCAAATCGGTTCCTGCGTCTTCATCATTCTGAATAGTACTAATCGCACCATATAGATCAATTGAATTACTAAAGTCATTCTTCTTATTCACCGCAGCTAAAGGTCTTTCAAAACGGGCAGGAACAACATTAGTTGTATAAGGGTTGGGATCTAACATTCTCTGACGTAGATTAACGTTATAGCGCATCCCAGCGTTCAACCCAAATAGATTTAAGCCATAATTAGGAGTAAATGATCTCCCATTACTATAATGTGTAAAGTTTATCCCATATAGGATATCCAATTCCCTCGTAAGCTTATATGCACCTCCAAAATCAACGTTGAAATAAACTGCCATACGAGCTCCTATTGCATCCTGAGTTGGATTTGTTTCTGGATCATAAGGTTGCAAGTGATATGCAATCCCTAATGCTGGACTAATTTCCAAAACATTTCTTCGATGTGATTTACTTAAAAAGAAGTTCACAAATCCGAATACTGCAGTAGGGTTTCCAAAAACCTGTGGATCTCCAACGCTTGCGGTATAGAATCCAACACCATACGAAGAAAAGCCTGTATCCAGTGTCCAAAGATTATCTTCAGATGGTTGCCAAGCAAATCGAATATCAAATGCACTATATCCGTAACTTATCTTATCATTAAGAGTCATCCCAGAATAAATATGGGCGCCAGAAAGTCCTTTGACCGATATGCTCTTAAAATTACCTTCTGTCTTATCCTGGCCGTAGACTCCAGTAATCATGAACAAAAAACAGAATCTTATTAGTATCCATAGTTTCTGATTGGACATCATATATCGATTTTTAAAGAGATTAAATCTAAGCGTAAAACTATAAAACTTTCTTGATATAAACTACCAAAACACTAGACTTAGCCCCAAGTAAAAATCACGGGAAGATTCTATTTTATTGAAATCTCACATGACAATAAACTTTGATTTGATTCGATTGAATCCATGAATCCTAGGCTTGTGTTTGTGGAATTGGATTATCAGAATCGACGAAAAAAGCCAATTCGGGCATAGGTGTGATTCGATTTTGGAACGACACTTCCAAAAATGAAGTAATGGTTTAAATTAACAGACCAGTGATCGTATGAAAAATACATGCCTAAGGTAAGCAAGCTGTCGATGGTATTGGTTGCTGACAGAGCGAATTCATCCTTTGGTCCAAAGAGATTTCCTTGTGCAGTTGCATTATAACCATTCAAGCCAACACCATATTTCACTAGGAAGAACAATTCGCTCTCTTTAGCATTTAATAGGGTACCATTTCCAAAAGCGACCGATCTTGTGATAGGAGCGAAGTTACCTAACCGAAATCCCAACGATGGCGTTGCCTTCATATAGAGATTTCCAAAAAGAACTTCTCCACTTCCAAAGGCAGAAATTACTTTTGCTTGAGGTGTAAATTCATGAGTATATGCCATATTGAAGTTTAGCAATAATTGATCTG
>Ga0075467_10004663_pt1 | contig 10065 bp, 7 predicted proteins | sample DEB08_DNA_9_FD_75067 | JGI IMG/M metagenome (GOLD analysis project Ga0075467, IMG submission 75067) | Aqueous microbial communities from the Delaware River and Bay under freshwater to marine salinity gradient to study organic matter... | ecosystem: Environmental > Aquatic > Marine > Coastal ... | reverse complement strand
TAGCATCCCGGCGGGCGTGGAAGACGGCACGCGCATTCGCCTCTCCGGCCAAGGCGACGCCGCCCCTAAGGCCGCCGGGCCGGACGATCAAGTGCGCGGACAGCGCGGCGATCTCTATGTCTACAACGCCCTGTTCCGCAATGCCGAGGAAGGCATTTTGAGCGCCGATGATCCGAGCGCCGAAATCGTCATCGACCGGTCGACCTTCCAGCGTCTGGGCCGCTGCGACCGCGGCCTGTCCTGCGCGCACAGCATCTATATCGGCGATTTCGGTTCGCTGAAGGTCACCAACAGCCGGTTCGAGAAAGGCAATGGCGGCCATTATGTCAAGAGCCGCGCGCCCCGCGCGACGGTCAACAACAACAGCTTTGATGATACCCAGGGCCGCAACACCAATTACATGATCGACCTGCCCGCCGGTGCGACCGGGGTGATCAGCGGCAATGTCTTCGTACAGGGCCAGGACAAGGAAAACTGGAGCGCCTTCATCGCGATCGCGGCCGAAGACCGGGACCATAGTTCAGCCGGTCTCAATATCCATTCCAACAGCGCATCGCTGGCCAAGGGCGTGCGTCGCAACACCTGGTTTGTTGCCGACTGGAGCGGCGATCAACTGCGGATTGCCAACAACAGCCTGGGACAGGGCCTGACCCGCTACCAGCGACGCTAGCCTATTCGCAGCTGTTCGCAGGACCGCCGTCGATATCCAGGCAACGCCCGTCAGTTTCAGCCGCCGGCATTGCCACGCCGATCAGCGCGCCGAGCGTCGGTGCGATATCGACTGTCATCACCGACAGGGGATGTTCAAAATGCTGCAGGCCTTGTCGCCAGAACAGGATCGGGACGCGGCGGTCATAATCCCAGGGACTGCCGTGGGTCGCGACATAGCCGCGCGCGGTCGAGGCGATCGGCGTGACCGCCTTCTTGAGCAGGACGATGAAGTCGCCGGAGCGGTCCGGGTGGAAAGAGGCGCGGGCACGCTGCGCCAGGGTCCATTCCTCGGGTGATCCGCTCGGCACCGCAAGCGCCGCCAGATCATCATGCTCGAGTACCGCTTCGACCTGATCGTGGGCGGCAATCAGCGCGATGGCGCTGTCCTTGACCTGCTGCCGCTGCTTTTCCGGAAGGTCGCGGCTGACATAATAGTCGCCAAAGGGTCCGTCCGCGTAGAGGACAGGCTTGTCGCCCGGGATATCGAGCACTTCTGCCACGGTCTTGCCGATCGTCTTTGCATTGAGATTGGGATCGACCCGCTGCGCCGTCGGCACGCCCTGCAGACGTATCCGTTCCGGCAGGTCAAGCCCGCCATGGTCGGCGGTCAGCATCACCACATAGTCAATGCCGTCGCGGTCCAATAAGTCGAAAAATTGCCCGAGCGAGCGATCCAGTTCGCTCATCTGGATGCACATTTCGAGTCCCTCGGTGCCAAAGGCATGGCCAATATAGTCCGTCGCGGACAGGCCGATCGACAATATGTCGGTCGCGTCGCCCTGCCCCAGCTTGAGTTCGTCGCGCAGCGCCGTTGCCGCCGCCAGCACCGACCCGTCAAAATCCGGGGATCCCCGATAGATGCTCGCCGCACCGTCCGGGCGCTGGAACGCATAGTCGCCGACCGACTTATCCTCTCCGTGCATGATCCTGGCGCTGCGCGCGACGCATTGCGCCGGTGTCGCATAGGCGGGCCGGGCCTTGTCAATTGTTCCCGCGATCGCCTCGTTCAGCGCCGCCACCGAAGGCGATATCTTGCGGCCCTCCAGGGTGGAGAAACCCTTGCCCTTCCACCAGTAGATCTGGTCGACGCTCTTGCCGCCCATCATCAGCGCCGCCCGGTCCTTGCCGGCCACCGCAACATTGCGGGATTCGGGAGATAATTTCTTGAGCCGCTCGCCCAGCGTCGGCACCAGCAGATGCCAGGCCGAGGCGACATAATCGCCCTGCGTCGGCGCGGTGATATCGCCGAAGCTGGTGCCTTCGATACGCTCGTCCTCGGCGCAATAGACGGTCTTGTCGTCGCGCTTGATCGACAGGTCGATCCAGTTGTTGGCGATGATCCCGGCACGTCCCGAATGCACGCCGGTCATGATCGTCGCATGGCCCGGGCAGGTCTCGGTAGCGGCATGGGATTGATAGCCGGACGGGAACACCACGCCATTCGCCAGGCGTTTCAGGCCAGCGGAAAAGCTGCTGCGATATTCGCTGAACAGGTCGGCGGAAAACTGGTCGACGGAAATGGCGACCACCAGTTTCGGCGGGATGCTCTTTTCAGCAATCTGATCTTCGGCATTTGCGGTGCCGGAGAAAAGGATGGCGGCGGAAAGGGCTGTAACCAGGATCGATTTTCGCACGAATAGTCCTCACTGATGAATCCAGCTATGGAAAGCTGTCTGCCAATAGCCTAATGCGAATAAACAGGAAATGGTGAGTTTTTATGACATTTGATTTTCGTATCTTGGCGACATTGCTGGCATTCGTGGCACTGGCCTTCGCGCCGGCGGTCGGGGCACAGAACCGGCTGGGCAATACAGAACTGAACGTACCCGCTACATTGATCGCGGAATCGCAACAGGTGCATGCCGGGCAGAGCGTCACGCTCGCCTTTGTGATGGAGCCCAAGCCAACCTGGCACGGCTATTGGGAAAATCCCGGCGATGCCGGCATCGGCATGAGTTTCGACTGGAAACTGCCAGCCGGCGTTACCGCAGCCAAGGCACAATTTCCTGTCCCCGACACGCTGCTGATCTCCGGCATCATGAACTATGTCTACAAGGGCGACTATGCGGTGCTGGTCAATCTGGTCCTGTCCGACAAGGTCCGGCCCGGTCCGCTGCCGATTTCGGTGAAATCCGAATGGCTTTCCTGCACCGACGAGATTTGCGTGCCCGAGCAGGATGAATTGTCGATCACCCTGCAGGTCGTCGACAGGCAGGCACCGGTCTCGCTGGACAAGAGGTTCAACGATTTCCGCGCCGCCATGGCCCGTCCGCTGGGAAGCGAAGCCACATTTTCGGTCAGCGATGACCGGTTCCGCCTGTCGGTGCCCCTGCCCGCCAGTGTCGCCATCGGAAAACCCTATTTCTTCATCAAGGAAGATGGCATCGTCGACTATGGCGCGCCACAGGAATTCAGTCGGGATGGCGACCGCCTGATCCTCGAAACCGGCGCGCGTGGCGATGCGCTCGACAGCATCAACGGCATCTTGAAAATCGGCGATCGCAGCGGATTCCTGTTCACGGCAAGCAGGGGCGGGGTCGCGATGACCGGCCTGCCGCTGGCCGGTGAAGGGACGAAGGAAGGGGGCAGTGCCTCGCTGCTGTTTCTGGCGCTGGGCGGTGCCCTGCTGGGCGGGCTGCTGCTCAACCTGATGCCCTGTGTCTTTCCCATTCTCAGTCTCAAGGCGATGAGCCTCGCCAAGGCTGGCGGCAATGAATCCGTCGTCCGGCGGGATGCGCTGGCCTATACCGCCGGCGTCGTGCTGGTCGCCACGGCGCTCGGCGCGATCCTGCTCGGCCTGCGGGCCAGCGGCGCCGCGGTCGGCTGGGCCTTCCAGCTGCAGGACCCGCGGATCATCTTTGTCCTGCTGGCACTGGTGACGGCGATCGGCCTCAATCTCGCCGGCCTGTTCGAACTGCCCAATCTCAATTTCGGCAACAAGCTGACCCGCAAGGACGGCGCTGCCGGATCCTTCTGGACCGGCGCGCTGGCCGCCTTTGTCGCCACGCCCTGCACCGGCCCGTTCATGGCCGCCGCTCTGGGTGCGACCATTGTCCTGCCACCGATTGCCGCGCTGGTGATTTTTGCCGGCCTGGGCGTTGGCCTGGCCCTGCCCTTCCTGCTGATCGCCTTCGTGCCTGCAATAAGGAGCCGCCTGCCGAAACCGGGGCCCTGGCTGGATGGGTTCCGCAAGGCGATGGCGGTGCCGATGTTCCTCACCAGCATCGGCCTGATCTGGCTGCTCGGTCGCCAGATCGGCACCGACGCGCTCGGCCTGTCGCTGCTCTTCCTGCTGACGGTCGCGCTGATCCTGTGGTGGTTCGGTGGCGGGCAGATGAAGGGTCTGTCGCGCGGCGCGATTGCCAGCACCACGATGGTTGCCGCGATCATCGGCGGCATTTTTGCCCTTCCCGGCGAGGAGGCGATGAACAACCAGAAATTGGCCAACACGTCAGCGGCAACTTTGCCCAGCGAGCCGTTCAGCGAAACGCGATTGTCCGAATTGCGCGCCTCGGGCCAGCCGGTTTTCGCCTATTTCACCGCCGACTGGTGTATCACCTGCAAGGCCAATGAAGCCGCAGCCATCCAGCGGACCGAAACCGCCGAGATGTTCAAGGCCGCCAATGTCGCGGTGCTGATGGGCGACTGGACCCGGCCCGATCCGGACATCAGCCGCTTCCTGGAAAAACACGGCCGTGCCGGCGTACCGCTCTATATCTATTATGCGCCCGACAAGGAGCCGGTGATTCTGCCGCAGATTCTCACGGTGGCGACATTGACCGTACTGGTGAACGGCCCGGTGCAAAGCGCCATGGTCGACAAGAGCCTTTAAGGAACGGAGTATTTAAGTGCGCAACCCTTTTCTTCTGCCTGTGGCAGCCATCGCTGCGATTGCACTGGCAAGCCCGTTGGCCGCCGCCCAGAAAAACGGCGCGATCGCGCAGGATTTCAAGCTCACCGACGTCCATGGCAAGACCGTCCAGCTGTCGCAGTTTCGCGGCAAGACGGTGGTGCTCGAATGGCATAATCCCGGCTGCCCGTTCGTTGCCAAACATTATGGCAGCGGCAATATGCAGGCAACGCAGAAGGCCGCGCGCGAACAGGGCACAATCTGGCTGACCATCAACAGCGGCGCGGAAGGCAAGCAGGGCCATATGACGGGAGCCGAGGCAAAGGCGCTGATCGCCCGGCAGGATATCCGGTCAAGCCACTATCTTCTCGACAGCAAGGGACTGGTCGGCAAGGCCTATGGGGAGAGGACGACGCCGCACATGTATATCATCGATGCGAGGGGAATCCTCGTCTATCAGGGCGGCATCGACGACAGGCCAACGGCCAATCCGGCCGACATCAAGGATGCGCGCAATCACGTGCTTGGGGCGCTGAAGGAACTCAGATCCGGAGACAGGGTGAGCGTCGCACAGGCGCGGCCCTATGGCTGCTCGGTCAAATATGCATCCTGAACGGATCGCAATCTCACGAGGTGAGGGCCAGATCCATTACACAACTCGGATCTGGCCCGGCCCTCGTTCCGACGACTTGCGACCCTACCTAAAGGCGCCGTCGGTCAAACTCTTCTCTGTCGCTCACGGGTTTTCGCCGGCGACGAAAGAAATTTCCCAGAAACTTTGACGCTGGCCACAAATGATTCCGGCCTATCGGAATTTTAATATTGAGCCAGTTCTTGATTATGCAGCCTATATGGGCGCCCTTTAACGAACCGGACATGAACGGTCATGTATTCTTATGCATATTTTTATAAGCTATTGGATTAATACTCTATTTTTAGCATGATCGGTGGCTTGACCTGGCTGCGGGAGAACAGCGCTCAACGGCGCATCTCAGGCCATTGTCGAAAACACCCTATATTCCAGCCAGTTATGATCGACATCGATTCGCCGCCGCGATTCGCGCCGGATTCCGCCAGCGGCTCGCTATCCAGGCTTGCGAAACCGCATCACAAAGCGGCTGGTTTTGCCGCGGACAGCGGGATCGAATACATTTTTCTCGAGATCATCATCGGGATTGACGAACATGTCGCTTTCCCCGTCCAGCACGAAACCCGCCTTGATAAAATCGGCCCGGACCGTTGCCGGATCGATCCGGTGGGTCTTCTCGACCACGGCCCGGGTATCACCGGGGACACCCGCATGGTCGATAACGGCCACCACACCACCGGGCTTCATGCCCGTATAAAGATTCGCCAGCACCGCGGACGGGTCCATTCTTGCGAATTTATACTGTTCGCTTTCCCAGTAAAAATCATGATAGATCAGGTGCAGCATGGCGAAATCGAGGCTGTCCGCTGCGGGCTGATAATCCGGCAGTTGCGAAGCCAGCATGGTTACATTGGGCTGCCGTGCGGTGACCGCCGCCCATTTTGCCCTGGACTGGTCGCCGGTCGTGAATTGCGGCGGATTGACGGCGACAACCGATCCGTCCGGGCCGACCGCGCGGCCGATGATCTCGCTATAATAGCCGCCGCCCGCGAACAGATCGACGGCGGAGTCGCCTGTCTCGAGTCCCATGAAGGCGAGCAGCTCGGCCGGCTTGCGGCTCTCGTCCAGCTTGATATCGGTCTCATCGCGACCGGGATCGGAAACCGCGGCTGCAAAATCAGGTGCCGTCTCGGCGGCGCTGTCAGACGCCACGGATGGCGCAGCCGCCGCATGGACCGGAGCCACGACCAAAGCGGAACTGGCGAGGGCCAAAAATATCGATGCTCGCATGATTATATCTCCCCAAATATGAGCATCAACATGAACCCGCCGACCGCTTTGCACAAGCGGCGTGGATGCGATTGGTCTATCTCACAAAGCCGTTGGTCGAAACGGCGAGCCGGCGGCAAAATCAGGCAGCGCGTTTGCTGATCTTGTCCAGTTCGGGGCCACTGGCGCGGCGCACTTCTTCCAGATCATGGTCGATCTGCAGTCCGAGGAAAAATCCCTCCGATATGCCGAAATAGCGGGCCAGCCGAAGATCGACATTGGCATCCACCGGTCGCTGGCCGGCAATAATGGCGCTGAGCTGATCCATGTCCAGACCCGTGCCTTCAGCCACTTCCTCAACCGGTATTTCGCTGCCAATCAGATAGTCTTCACGCAGGATATCGCCCGGATGGACATTGTCCAGACGGTCGTCATCCCCTGTGATAGTCCTCGATCCGGACATTGTGCGCATCTCCATCGGGCGGCCCGCTACCCCTCCACGTGGTTAGCTTGCGACTCAAAATATCACTACATCTTGCGCTGCACCTTGCCATAGCCCATCTTGCGCGTCCCAGGCCGGCCTTCGGTTGACCGGCCCTTCGGCTGTGCGACCTGCAGATCGGCGGGCAGGCCGAGTTCTTCCGCCTCCAGCTTGCGGATCTCGTCGCGCAGGCGGCCGGCTTCCTCGAATTCCAGGTCGGCCGCGGCATCGCGCATCTGTTTCTCGAGACTCTCGATATGGGCGCGCAAATTGTGGCCAACGAGCGGCCTGCTATCGTCATCCACCGTACCCGTGACCATGTCCTTGGCCGTCGCATGGGCGACGATATCGCCGATATTCTTCTTGATCGATTGCGGCGTGATGCCGTGCTCGAGATTATATTCGACCTGCTTCTCGCGCCGGCGGTCGGTTTCGCTGAGCGCGCGCTCCATCGATCCGGTCATCCGGTCGGCATAGAGGATGACCCGGCCATCGATATTGCGGGCGGCGCGGCCAATCGTCTGGATCAGCGAGGTTTCGCTGCGCAGGAAGCCTTCCTTGTCGGCGTCGAGGATCGCCACGAGCCCGCATTCCGGGATATCCAGACCCTCGCGCAGCAGGTTGATCCCGACCAGCACGTCGTAGACGCCCAGCCTGAGATCGCGGATCAGCTCGATCCGCTCCAGCGTCTCGACATCGCTGTGCATGTAGCGGACCTTGATTCCCGCCTCGTGCATGAACTCGGTCAGATCTTCCGCCATCCGCTTGGTCAGCGTGGTGATCAGGGTGCGATAGCCCTGCGCCGCGACCTTGCGGCATTCGTTGATCACGTCGTCGACCTGGTCCTCGACCGGCTTGATCTCGACCGGCGGGTCGATCAGCCCGGTCGGGCGGATCACCTGTTCGCTGAACACGCCGCCGGTCTGCTCCAGCTCCCACGGGCCGGGCGTCGCCGAGACGCTGACCGTCTGCGGCCGCATCGCGTCCCATTCGTTGAAGCGCAGCGGCCGGTTGTCGATACAGCTCGGCAGCCGGAAGCCATATTCGGCCAGGGTGATCTTGCGGCGGTGATCGCCCTTCGACATCGCTCCAATTTGCGGCACGGTCTGGTGGCTTTCGTCGACGAACAATAGCGCATTGTCCGGCAGATATTCGAACAGGGTCGGGGGCGGTTCGCCCGGCAGTCGCCCGGTCAGGAACCGCGAATAATTCTCGATGCCGGCACAGCTGCCGGTGGCCGCGATCATCTCGAGATCGAAATTGGTGCGCTGCTCGAGCCGCTGATGCTCGATCAGCTTGCCCTCGGCTTCCAGTTCCTTGAGCCGGACGGCAAGCTCGAACTTGATCGCTTCCATTGCCTGCTTCATCGTCGGTCCCGGCGTCACATGGTGCGAATTGGCGTAGACCCGCACCCGGTTCAGGGTCGCTCCCTTCTTGCCGGTCAGGGGATCAAATTCGACAATCTCCTCGATCTCGTCGCCGAAAAAGCTGATCCGCCAGGCCATGTCCTCATAATGCGACGGGAAGATCTCGAGATTGTCGCCGCGCACCCGGAAATTGCCGCGGGCGAAGGCCATGTCGTTGCGCTTGTACTGCAGCGCCACCAGCTTGCGGATGATATCTCGCTGGTCGACCGCCTGTTCCTTCTTGAGGTCGAAGATCATCGCCGAATAGGTCTCGACCGAGCCGATACCGTAGAGACAGGATACCGACGCAACGATGATGACGTCATCGCGCTCGAGCAGCGAGCGGGTGGCGCTGTGGCGCATCCGGTCGATCGCCTCGTTTACCGAGCTTTCCTTCTCGATATAGGTGTCCGACCGGGCGACATAGGCTTCCGGCTGGTAATAGTCGTAATAAGAGACAAAATATTCGACGGCATTTTCCGGGAAGAAATTCTTGAACTCGCCATATAACTGCGCAGCCAGAATCTTGTTCGGCGCCAGGATCAGGGCGGGTCTTTGCAATTCTTCGATCATCTTGGCCATGGTGAAGGTCTTGCCCGAGCCAGTCACGCCGAGCAGCACCTGGTCGCGTTCCTCGTCGCGCATCCCCGCGACCAGTTCCTTGATCGCCGCCGGCTGATCGCCGGCGGGTTCAAAATCGCTGACCAGCTTGAACGGCCTGCCGCCTTCCGATTTGTCCGGACGATTGGGCTTGTGCGGGACAAAATCTTTGCCGGTCTCCGGCTCCGCCAGACCTCTTCTGATTACCAATTCCGTCATTCAATGCATATGGAACAAAAAGGGACCAATGTCATCCCCGGATTGCAGTTTTGCCAGGTCAGGCGTGATAGAAAATTTACATCTGGAACGCATCGGGGTAAGACTTGTCCGGGGGCATCATTATTTAGGGAATATTCACGTGAAAAAATTACTAGCGTCAGTGGCGGCGATCTGCCTGATATCCGGCTGTACAAACAAGGGCGCGGACCAAGACGGAGACGGCAAGATCACGGCCGAAGAAGTCGCTGCGGAAATGAATGCAGTCACCCTTGAACCCGGAGAATGGGAAAATACGGTCGAAATCGTCGATGTGAAAATCGACGGTCTGCCGGAAGGTGCGCCAACCGGCATGATGGACAGCATGAAGGGCAAGGTCACGACATCGAAGTCCTGCATCACCAAGGAAGAAGCGAAAAACCCGGGCGCGCAGTTTTTTGCCGCGCAGGAAAAGACCAATTGCGAGGTCAAGAAATTCGACATGAGCGGCGGTGCCGTGTCGTCCGAATTGTCCTGCAGCAACATGGGCGGGGCTCCCGGCAGCATGACCATGGCGATGGACGGACAATATGGCCCGAGCAGCTATGACATGACGATGAACATGAACGGCGGCGCCGCGGGAATGAAAATGAATATTTCCGCCAAGAGCAGCGGCAAGCGGATCGGTGACTGTCCCGCTGGATGATTCCGACGCTATCGAGAATGAACGACAACAAGGCAGGGGCATATCGCTCCTGCCTTTTGTTTTTTTTCGCTGTTCGCGTTCGCCGCTCCGGCCCGGGCTGATCAGCCGCTGGCAGGTACGCCCGCCGCGATTCGCGTCGACTTTACCGCCGACAGCATTGCGGTCACCGCCATTCAGGGCTTTTCCAATCGCGCCACGGGCCGCGCCCTGATGCCGGATGACCCGGCTCGAATCGCCTCCATATCCAAGCTTTTTGTT
>Ga0075467_10004661_pt1 | contig 10069 bp, 13 predicted proteins | sample DEB08_DNA_9_FD_75067 | JGI IMG/M metagenome (GOLD analysis project Ga0075467, IMG submission 75067) | Aqueous microbial communities from the Delaware River and Bay under freshwater to marine salinity gradient to study organic matter... | ecosystem: Environmental > Aquatic > Marine > Coastal ... | reverse complement strand
GTGCAAAACCACTGTAGAGACCTGAGACCCGGCTATGACCACCTGCTGCGCTATATGAGGGCTGCGCAGGCGATCATAGCCTTTTGATCAACATCATTCCGAAGGTGTTATGGGCCCGAATATGTCAGTGGCAAGTCAATGGAATGGGCTAAGAAACAAGGTGTTAGGCTCGAATACAGCCAACCCGGCAAGCCTCAACAAACGCCTATATCGCGCGCTACAACCGAACGGTTCGCGGCGAATGGCTGAGCCAATATATCTTTGAAACCACCGAGGAGGCACAAGACCAAGCAACGCAATGGCTCTGGATTTACAACAACGAGCGACCCAACATGGGCATCGACGGCATCATACACGCTATGAAGCTGAAAACCGCCGCGTGAATTCTACGGCTGGACCCCATTAAAAAAAATAGGGCGATTACCCGATCTCCTTCGTGTTGAAGATCAGCAGACTACAAATCGCAGCTTACGTCAGTGTCCGAATTTGGGGGGGGCTCAACAAAGCTGAAATTACTCAGAGAGTGGGGCGGTTCTGTTACGCTTGTCGACGGATATTAATGGGTTCTTATGCGCGCCACACAGCCCGTGGCAACGCTGTACAAACGAAAACACGAACCGGCTGTTACAACATTACTTTCCAAAATGCACAGACTTGTCGATACATAGCCAAGCAAAGCTGAGTGCTGTCGCCAGACAGCTCAACGAACGACCTCGAAAAACGCTGGGATGCGATACTCCCGCAAAGCGTTTCAATACATGTGTTGCGTGGACCCGTTGAGGCCGCCGCTCAATCCTGACATACTTTTGCAAAGATGCTTGCAGACGCTGCAACGAAACCGACACTTATGCAGTGCTTCGCTGCAGCTGGAAAAATGGCCGTTCGTAGTCGCCGGAGCGATTTTTGCAATATCGACGTCCTGGTTACGGACAGGGTTGATATGAGCCGCGCGCCAGAGATAGTTGGATCCAAGTATACATTAGGAAAAACAGCTGACCTCGCATTGGAAATTTGAACTAGGTTCGTATGATGCGCGCGGTTAGGGTAAACGCGGAAACATGTAACACCATGGAGCGGGACGGATATGAGAAATTTGGAAGAGAAGTTTGCAGGACTAGGCGCAGACAATGCCCCCGGTCAGGAAGTAAGGCAGAATGGGGATGATCTGAGATCAGTTATGCGCGGCGAGATTATCGCCGGTCGTCCGGTGGATTTTTCCCACGGCGACGTAGACGCGTTTAGCCCTACACCCGGCGCGCGCGAAGCCTGGGAGCGCGGCTATGAGATTGGCGGAACGCAGGCTTACACCGAATATCGCGGAGATGCCGACATCCGCGCAAACGTCGCCAAGAGCCTGGCTGCCTTCACAAAAGCACCCGTGGACCCTGTTGATCAACTCATCATCACCCCCGGCACCCAAGGCGCACTTTTCCTTGCGCTGGGAGCAGTTGTCGATCACGGCACCAAAGTTGCGATCATAGAGCCGGACTATTTCGCCAACCGCAAATTGGTGCGGTTCTTCGGCGGAGAGATTATGCCCATCCCATTGCACTACCAAGGCACAGCTGCGCAGAACGGACCCGATCTTAACGCACTGGAGGCCGCCTGCGTTGGCGGGGCAAAGGTTTTGGTCTTTTCGACACCGAACAACCCTACGGGGCTCGTCTTTTCTGAGCCTACGATCACCAGGATCGCGGCGCTGACGGCCAAATATGATGTTACCGTAATTGTTGACCAGCTCTACTCACGGCTGCTTTACAGCAACGAGCGCTACACTCATTTACGGGCCTGTGCGATACGACCCGAACAATTGGTAACAATTATGGGGCCGTCGAAGACGGAATCGCTCAGTGGCTTCCGGCTGGGCGTTGCTTTTGGCTCTGCCCAATTGATTGAGCGGATGGAAAAGCTGCAAGCTATCGTGTCGCTGCGGGCTGCGGGCTACAGCCAGGCTGCATTGAATATCTGGTTTCATGAACCCGAGAACTGGATGAACGAGCGTATTTCCCAGCACGAGTCAATCCGGGATGATCTCTTGAAAGTGTTCCGTGACGCGGGATTCCAGGTCGCTACATCGCAGGCCGGAAGCTATGTCTTTCCTGAACTGCCAGAGTTGGTTGTGTCGCCCGAAGTCTTTGTGCGGCTGTTGCGGGTCCAAGCTGGGGTAACCGTCACACCGGGTTCTGAGTTTTCGCCGCATACGGCATCAAGTATTCGACTAAACTTCTCGCAAGATCACGCGGCGTCAGTCGAAGCGGCTCATCGTATTGTGGAGATGGTGGAGAGGTATCGCGCATGAAGATCGGTGTTGCAGGAATGGGCGCGGCAGGCTTACCCGTTGCAAGAGCGTTGGATCAGGGAGGCATCCCAGGATGCACTTTGGCTGGTTTTTCGGCGCGCAATGCTGAGCGGGCCCTGGAACTGAACGGGCATTTGTTGACAGCGGTACCTCATTATGAATTGGCCGAGATTGCCGATCATTGCGATCTCGTAATTGAAGCACTTCCGCCGGCACTCTTTAAGGATCTGGCTATACCTGTTCTTCAAGCTGGTAAAACGCTTTTGGTATTGTCTGCAAGTCAATTACTGGGTCGACAGGACCTGATTGATTTGGCAACGGAAACTGGGGCGAAGATCGTGATACCGTCAGGTGCCATTCTTGGCTTGGACGCCATCAAGAGCGTTGCGGTTGGTAGAATTAACTCTGTTGTTATTGAGACACGCAAGCCGGTCGCTGGTCTAATCAATGCACCATATGTAGCGCAAATGGACATCGACCTTACGACTTTGACAGAGCCATATCTTATTCTGGAGGACTCTGTGAGCGAGGTCGCCAAAGTCTTTCCCGCCAATGTGAACGTGGCTGTGGCGGTCAGCTTTGCAGGATACGGCCCCGACAAGACGCGGATGGAAGTTTGGGCCGATCCGTCGTTGGAACGCAACAAGCATACAGTGCGCGTCACGTCAGACAGCTCAGACTTTACAATGTCGATCCAGAACCGGCCAAGCGCCGAAAATCCGGCCACGGGAAAGATTACGGCGTTGAGTGTGATTGCGTTGCTGCGGCAGAAAACTGCGGTGTTGCAGGTGGGGACGTAAGCCAAGCTGACCGGATTAACATCAAGTCTGGTAGGGCCGCTACGCAGTGAAAGGCTGATTTTTTCGCACAGTAGAGATCGATGAACTGCGCAGCGAATATCTGCTCTCCGCCGATTCTGTTGAAAAAAAACGTGTTGCTGGCTCAGAAAGTGGTGTCGATTTCAGAGCGCTAGTGCCTTTCTCATCAGGCTTTGCGCGGTTGCTGCGGTGCAGCAAAGATCTTAGCTAGTTTGCGGAGGTTTTGGGTGGTTGCTGCGAGGAGGATCGCCATTTGCACCGCATGGACCGCGTAAACTGAGCCTTCCGAAGCCGAGAATGCGGTTGAGGTGGGCAAAGAGTATCTCTACCTTTTTACTCAGCCGCATTGAGATGGCGTATTGTTTGATCTTCGCGATATCACGGGCAACTTGGCGGGCGTCTTCATGTTCTTCGCGGGTGATCTTGCGTGCATCAACATTCGGACAGTGTTGAATGTCACTGAGAACTGACCCGGTAGCCCCATAAATTGTCACTGAGAATTGACCCATGTGAACACATAGCCCTGACGTTTTTGTTCAGGGGGATTTGGAGTGATCGACATGGGATTTTTGAGTGTCATAAGACGCTGGGCATTGCGTGACAAAATGCCAATACGAGAGATTGCGCGACGTACGGGCTTGTCTCGCAACACCATCAAAAAGTATCTGCGTGAAGATGCTGTAGAACCGAGGTTCAAAACGCCGTCGCGCCCTAGGTTCCAGACTCATAACCAGAATATGAAGGTTGCGGCGAGAGCGATTGCGGACAGGAAGACTTTGGGGCACCTGTCATAGCGCGTTGAGATGCGTCTCCAATCTTTGAGGCGACCGAACATTCTCTCGATGCGATTACGGCGTTTGTAGCGACGCTTGTCGTATTTGATGGTTTTGCTGCGTGACTTGCGACCGGGGATACAGGGCGTGATACCCCTGTCTATTAAGGCCTCTCTGAACCAATCGGCGTCATAGCCGCGGTCGGCGAGCAGCCATTCAGCATCTGGCAGACAGCTCAACAATGCTGCAGCGCCGGTGTAATCACTAACCTGACCGGCGGTGATGAAGAACTGAATAGGGCGCCCACTTGTATCCGTGACGGCATGCAACTTGGTATTCATACCACCCTTGGTCTGCCCGATCAGACGTCCGCGCCCCCCTTTTTGAGCCCCAGGCTTGAAGCTGTGCGGTGCGCTTTGAGGTAAGTCGCGTCGATTGAAATGGTTTTGTTATCGGAGGCCTCTGCCGCCAATCCCGTCATGATCCGCGCGAATACTCCCATATCGCTCCACCGCTTCCAACGGTTGTACAATGTCTTGGGTGGGCCATACTCCGCAGGCGCATCACACCAACGTAAGCCGTTGCGATTAATGAAGATAATACCGCTCAATACCCGCCGGTCATCGACCCGCGGCTTACCTCGGCTCTTGGGGAAGTACGGTATAAGCCGTCCCATTTGCTCCTCACTCAGCCAATACAGATTGCTCATCATACCCCCAAATATTTGGGATCCCTGAATCACAACAACAATTCCACATCAAGCCGATTTATGGGTCCTGACCCTAACAGCTGTTTAGAGGGATAATTGAGCTGTTTGAGAGGCCTGCTGAACGTCAACGACCAATTGTTGCTCATAAGCAAAGGCCTGCGCGATTTCAGCCAACGCAGATATTGCAATCAGGTCGGCATTTCGTAGCGAAGGTACAAGGCCAATTGGCCCCCTAATGCGCTGCTGGTCCCGGCGCGATACCCCCATGCCAGCTAACTGGGCCAGCCGGGCGGTGTGGGTTCTGTGGCTTCCTAACGCGCCGACAAATCCAGCGGTCGTCGCCAGCGCTGCGACAAGGAACGCGGGTTCCCAGTGGTGATCGTGAAACAGGGTTAAGAAGCCGCTGGTCGCATCGAGATCGAGTTTGGTGATGCCATGCTGAGACGTCACATGCGTCGGTGGGGCCTTACAGTAGGCTGTGACGGCATCGAGATCATGCAGGTCGGGGGAAAAGCCTGTCACATCAAACCCGATGGCATGGGCCACTTTGGCCGTGGCACGAAAAATTGCACCGCGCCCTGCGAGGGTCAAGGCCACTTTGGGTTGATAGGCGATCGTGATCCCTGCAGTCGCCTGATTTGGGTCTGAGCTGAGATAAAAGGTAAGCGTTGCGGGTTTGCGTGTCAGCAATGCCGTGTAGGCGGCCATAAGCGCCGCGGTGTCGGGTGATGGATCGATCCAGACCGACAACGATCCACCACACGGCAAGGTCAAATCGTGAAACGGCGACCCATCCCCGTACTGTAACAATCGAGCCGATCCCGACTGCAAACAGTCCAACGCCTGAAGCAGGATGTCCTGATCAATGCAGCCGTTGGACATATAGCCCGTCATCTCGCCTGAAGCATTGACGACAGCTAGTGATCCCAAATCACGTGCGCTGCCGCCCTTGATATCCACTGACGTAACCAACACAAACCTTTGCCCCGATCGGACATAGGCCGCAACCTGGGCCAGAACGTCGACCGCGTGGTCTTGATATGTGATGGGATTAGCCAACCGTTTCTTCATCCAGCACTTCGGCAAATTTCTTGAAGAACTTGTCCGCGAGCTTTTTCGCGGTGCTTTGAATCAGGCGGCTGCCCAGCTGTGCCAACTTACCGCCGATTTGCGCCTTTGCATCATAGGTCAGGATTGTTGTGTCACCGTCCGCAACCAGCGTGACATCCGCGCCGCCTTTGGCATGCCCTGCGGCGGCGCCATTGCCTTGGCCTGTTAAGGAAAACGCATCTGGTGCGCCGCTCTTGTCCAATTGAACGTCACCGCTAAAGCGCGCCTTCACTGGCCCGACTTTCAGTAGTATTTTTGCCTCAAGTTCAGTGTCCGAATGTTGGATCAGTTCTTCACACCCCGGGATGCATTCGCGGAGGATTTTGGGATCGTTCAATGCTTCATAGACGCGGGCCATAGGTGCATTGATGATGATTTCGTCTTTAAGTTCCATGGATTATTTTTCCTAACAGCAGGGGAATTTGATGGACGCAAGCGTCTCGACTTGGGCAGGAGTGAGGGCCCATCGTTGACGACAGGCTTGGATGTAGATGCGTAATTCTTTCATGTTCGATCCTTTTGGAGGTGTCCGTCGTCAAATAAAGTTGGACATCAGAGCGACTTGAGCAATGGAGGCTCTGGCTCGTTTGTGTGATTGATTATGCGGCTTGTTTTTGATGTTGCAAGCGGCGTTGTCGGATTGTCTGTTTCTTGATCCTCTTTCTTTCTCTCAGAATGGCTTTGTCACGGCCGAAGTAGACGTCAGCAGGTGTGACGTTGCTCAGGCTCTCGTGGTAGCGCTGGTTGTTGTAGTAATCGACGAAGGCCCCGATCTGGGCCTCAAGGTCGCCCGGCAGGAAATAGTTTTCGAGCAGAACGCGGTTCTTCATGGTCTGGTGCCAGCGCTCGATCTTCCCTTGGGTTTGTGGGTGGAACGGTGCGCCCCGTACATGTGTCATGTGTTGACCTTCCAGCCATTCTGCCAAATCGCCGGAGATGTAGCATGAGCCGTTATCGCTCAGAAGTCGCGGTTTGTGGCGGACAACGCCGTTGGCACGCACCTGAATACGCCCGCAGCCATACTCTTAGATATCAACAAATTTGCCGACGAGAGCGCGCGTCAGGTCGTTGATCTCCAGCTTGATCCGTTTGCGGTCGTACTTCAGCATCAGATCTTTGGTGACATGACGTTGATCGCGCAAACAGAAGACCTCGCTCAGTCGATCCGGTTCGATGTTCAGCGCACGATGCAGGTCGTTTGGCTTGGCAGGGGCTTTTGCAAACTTAGCGTTAAAGCGTTCCGTGAACTCCGGCAGGAACGCGTTGCCGTCTTCAATGTTTGAGATGCCCGCAAGGCGCAGTTCTTTTACCAACCGGTCCTGCAATGTGCGGTTTGCCCGTTCGACGCGACCTTTGGCCTGAGAGCTGTTTGCGCAGAGAATCTCGATGTTTAGCTCCGCCAATGCGCGCCCAAACTGGGTCATACCAGTCATGTGTTGGCTGGGCTTTGCGACACGGAACACCGTGTGTTTGTCACTGTAAAACGCAACGGGACGACCGTGTTTAAGCAGGTAGCTTTCCAACGCGCCGAAGTAGCTGAACGTGCTTTCCGATTGAACAAATCGCAGCTCCATCAACATACTGGTCGCATCATCAATGAAGACGAGGAGGGTGCATGGCGGGCCGCGATCCTCGAACCAGCGATGATCAGAACCGTCGATTTGGATCAGTTCTCCAAAGCATTCCCGGCGTGATCTTGGTTGATGAATTGTCCGCCGCTGTTTGCGCGACAGCCATAGACCGTCGTTGGTCATCCACTTGCGCAACGTCTCGCGGGACACCTTGAACCCATGATGTTCCGCCAACATCTCCGCAGCCAAAGTTGGGCCAAAATCTGCGTAGTTCTCTTTGACCAGAGCCAAGACATAGTCGCGCTTTGCCCTGTGGATTTTGTTGTTCGGAGTCTTGCCACGCGCCTTATGTCGGATCGCAGGCGCGCCTTCGGTTCGATACGTCTTCAGCAATCGAAACATCTGCCGCTTCGTGATGTCCAACATGTTCGCGCCGTTCTGAACGCTCAAACGCCCGTCATCGACCTGCGCCAACACCTCAATCCGGTTCAGCTCGCGCTCGCTCATAATCACTAATCCCAGGCCCAATCTCCCGTGGTTCATTTGAACAAGAGAGTGACATTCCTGAATTGCACAGGGGTGACATTATCGCTTTGCGGTGTGAGCGATACCTGAAGTGCGACTCCTATTGGGTTTGAGGGTAGGGGCTGCGGCCCAGTTCTGCCATCATCTTTTCGCGAAAGACTTCTGCGGGTGTCTTCCAGCCGAGGCATTTGCGAGGCGTATTGTTGAGGCGGTCGCAGATCTGTTTCATCTCCTGATCCGACATGGCCCTGATGTCGCGTTTGCGAGGAAGCCATCGTCGCAGGCGGCGATTGGTGTTCTCGACAGTGCCTTTCTGCCAGGGTGAGGAGGGGTCACAAAACCACGTTTGTGTCCCGATCTCGGCTTGCAGGTGAGGCCAAGAGACGAACTCGGTTCCTCGATCAAGGGTGATCGACCGGCGGGCGACATGAGGCAGGTCGCGGATCGCATCCATGATCTTTCCCATTACCGGCTTCGTCCGCTTGTTGGGGTTCTTCAGGATCACCGTGAATCTGCTGACGCGTTCGACCAGTGAGGTCACATTCATTTGGCCAAGCTTCTGTTTGAACAGCATCAAATCACCTTCCCAGTGGCCAAACTGTCGACGATGCGCAACATCATCAGGGCGGAACAGGATACTGACATCGCGATGGAATTTAGGCTCTCGACGCCTGCGCATCCGCCTTGGCCGACGGGCAACACGGTGTGTGGGCAGGTACCACCACAAGTCATCACGCATGCCATCTTTGGAATAAATGTAGCGATAAATCGTCTCTTGGCAGACCCTAAGCTTTGCGCCTTCATGGATCATCCGGTTGCCGATCTGTTCAGGCGTCCATCCATTCTTCAACCGTTCGATCACACGCTTACACAGCTCTGGGTACTTGATCAGCTTGCGATCTCGCGCACGCCGATCTGCTTGCATCATCTGAGCAGCGTCACCGTAGTACCCGTCGCATTTCGGCATGCTTTCGTCAGAGAAGAAATTACGTTTCAGCTCTCGAAAGATCGTCGATCGGCACCGTTTCAACACGCGCGCCATTTCATCGACAGAGACCTTTGCATGCCTCCAGCGTTCAATCTTGCGTCGTTCTGTGATACTCAGTTGCGTGTAGATAGCTCCCATGGCACATTCTCCTCATTAGATAACCCATTGGTTTCTAATAGGAGTCGCACTTCAAGGTAGCGCGCGCCGGCTACAATCGCTTGTTGCAACCAAGTTGAAATGTCCGTCGTTCTGCAAAGTAGAAATGTCACACTTGGCGAAGTTGGAGCATGGCTGGGCAGGGCGGAGACCTCACATATCGCAGCCCGAACCAGCCATGCGGACGTTGTTATTCTGCGGCGTGTGATGCGGTTTTCTCGGCCTTTTCTTTAGCACGTTTTGCCAGCTTTGAGTTCCAGCCGTCGTTGCGTTTACCGGTTGGTTGATAGCGCGTTGCTTGCTTGCCAGCCCGGCGTTTTTTTGGAGGCGCTTTGTCCTGCTCGGTCTTGATGTGTTCCAAAACCGCGCTGAGATGTTTGTTCTCAGTGATGGCCGCGTGGGTCACGCGCTGGTCCTTGTCGAAGATCGAGTAGGGGATTGAAACACCCTTCCATCGGACCTCAAATCGCCCGTCTGGGAAAGCAAAGGTATCGACGTATTTGCCCGGCAAGCCGCGCGTGATCTCATTCTCGGCCAGGATGATCCGTTGGCGTTCATAGGAGAACGCAAGTTGCGCCCCAACAAGCCGTTCGTCCTGGAGCGCGAACACATCTCGCAGTCGATCGGGCTCGATGTTCATCGGACGATGGAGGTTGTCTGCACGCCGAGGGGCCTTTGCAAACTTGGCGTTGTAGCGGTCCGTGAAGCTGGGCAGGAACGCATTGGCGGCGTCCATATCCGAGATGCCTGCAAGCCTGAGTTCTTTGACCAAACGGTCCTGTAGTGTGCGATTGGCGCGTTCGACACGGCCTTTGGCCTGAGAGCTGTTTGCGCAAAGAATCTCGATGTTTAGCGCATTCAAAGCACGACCAAACTGCGTCATGCCATGGCCGGACTTCGCCGCTTGTTTGGCGACGCGGAACACTGTGTGCTTGTCGGAATAAAACGCGACAGGCCGCCCATGCGCCGCGAGATACAGATCCAGCGCTTCAAAGTAGGAGCTATGCGGGAATTTGGGTGATGGCGTGATTTGAAGGGCGGCGTATCGTGGCGGGTGTCAAAGCCGGCCAGAACCTCACAAGGAGCGATACGCCATGAAAGAAGATACAACGATCCTGCC
>Ga0075467_10004660_pt1 | contig 10069 bp, 8 predicted proteins | sample DEB08_DNA_9_FD_75067 | JGI IMG/M metagenome (GOLD analysis project Ga0075467, IMG submission 75067) | Aqueous microbial communities from the Delaware River and Bay under freshwater to marine salinity gradient to study organic matter... | ecosystem: Environmental > Aquatic > Marine > Coastal ... | reverse complement strand
TCAATGATATTGTGCGTTTGGGTCGAGTAGAAAGTATTACTTCGGATGAGATCAAGCTGGAGCAGGGGACTGTGTCATTGTCGTCTTCTCCCGCCGACACACTCTTTGTTGACTGCATGGCTGATCTTGATGGAACATACTATGGATCTAATTTCTCTGAGGATTTCAAGATATTTGATGGAGACCAAATCAACCTTGGTCCAATCATCGTGTTCTCTAACGTCTCTTATTCTGCGGCTCTCATTGCTTACATTGAAAGCACATTTGCGGATGACGAGGAAATGAGGAATAATCTACTGTACTTTGCTCGTGGCAAGGAGTACACCAAACTGAATACAAATACAATGCGCTTCTTTTCCCAATTTTATTATCAGAACAAGACTTTCAAGGCGCTTCGAGCATATCCCCCCGCTATGGAATTTGTCATGAACTCAAGGACATTACTGGACGCTCCTTGTCATCATCGTTTCGGTACATTTGGCCTTCTTTGGACAATGTTTGGACCAGCGCAAATGGCCAAGAAAGTTAAAACATTTGTAGAAAGGGTGGAAAGTGGTGATTACCCAGACTGCCAAGATTGTTTTGGTTGTGCAGGTCGAATATTACCACAACCTAATGAGCTCAAGATCAAAGAGAAGTCGAAGGTGGAGAACAATTATCCTCCTCCGCGGAAGAAGTAGTTGACACCGGTTGACTCCTTGACCAGGTGTGCAGTTGCACTTCGTTAGCCTCGCCGGGAGGCGGGAGGCCACAACCTGACGGTAGATACTTTTAGCTTCGGCGAGGCTACATATGTATGTCTTCTTAAACAGAATAAGGTTATTCGAGGTTATTATCCGGTACTTAAGTACTTAGATTAGGCCCAAGACTCCAACATATCAGCGACAAGAGGTGAGTCGCGGATCGGATAAATGTATTGTTGCTCTTTGCTTGCTCACTACTTATTACTAAGTAAGTAACTTATTACTTCTTGCTCACTATGAATGTATTTAGCAAGAGGAGAAAGAGGCGTCACTATCACTGTTGTATTTTAACTGCTACTATCTAGTATGTAATACTTCCCAGAACTGTTTATCTCTTATTCTTATGATAGCCTCTACTACTACAGCTATTTTTGTAAAAACATCATGCCTATTCGGCTTCACTACAGCGTCATGCGGACATTCTGCTTCATCGTTCCTTTAAAGATTGAAGGAATAGTCTTCTACTGAAGTTTCTTCATTCAGTGATAGAATTGAAGACAAGTCCTCAACATGAGATTGGTGTTTGTCATTCTCAAAAATGCTTGCAAGATACATCATATCATCAACGCTGAATGGCTGGTCATGGCTGTATATAGCCTCAGCGTGTTCCGAGTTGGCAACTTCTGCCGCAGTTGTAGTAGAACTAGAACTTTCACTGTCACTGTATCTTTGCACAGATGACAACGACAAGGAGACAACATCCAACACTTTAGATTGCTCTTCGTAGATCACGTTGGATACAGTGATGCGATCAGAGTGTTGGAAGTCTGAAACTTGAGGCGCATGCATGACTGGTGATGCAGTTGCTGCAAATCCGGTATTGTGAACGTGAGCACTGACATCCTTGTAAGAGGATATCGAGGCCTGTGAATTTTCGTCGGCAAGGACGTCGACCTCTTTTTCACTCTTAGCTGCCCTTCCAGCAGACCGAGATGAAGCTTGTGCCTTGGTAATGGAAGAGCTCATCTTCACGCCACTCTTGATTTCGGTGCGTTCAATCTCTTTGAGTAGATCATGCCGTCCACGGATGAAGTTCTCGTGTTGCCATCCACCCCTTTCACCTCCCAGTGTTTCTGTGCGCACAAAGCCCCAAAGGTTCAGCTGCCTTGTCTGAAGTAAGAGCAGTGAAGAATTACTATGTGTTGAGTATATGAAAAAGCAAGATCGACGCATACTGCGAGCAAATCACTTACGAAAGATCGAAACTTTGTCTGCTTGAAGAACATTGGCGCGAGATCACCCATCATGGCATCTTTGTCGTGAATGATGAAGATACTACCATCGGCCGACCATGAAAGGGAAGAGATGAACTCATATTTACATGCATACTCGATCATCTCGTAGAGTTTAAAGGGAAAAGTCTGCGGTTGATGCTCCTTCTTCATGTTCATTACAGACTTGGATGTTGCTGGTGTAGATTCAGCATCAGCAGTCACACGACGAGCAAGAGTTTTTCTGAGGCTCATGATGATGTTCTTTATGAGGATTCGTCACCGTGCTTATTGCTTGCGGAGGGAGAGACAATACAAGTTTGAGCGAGATGTGCATCGGTGGTAAAAAATGGATTATTTGTCTCATTCAATCAATTGTTCTGTAAAACAGGCGTCGTACCGTTACTCTAGATGAGGAGTTCGCTGCAATATGCAGTTGTAGCTGTCATAACGACAAGTCAGCCAAAAGAAAGCGCTGTTGGCAGTGTCCCAGTACCGGTCAGTGGTCTAACTATTGTAACCCTAGAAAAATGCTTTTGGTTGTTGCTGTGGAAGTACATACATGTAGTTGTTGGTTGGTTGGTTGTTGAGTACTACCCTCCACCATCGCCCAACCAACAACAACAACCACATTGGGTGACGGCGGAAGCGAGCCGACCGAAGGGAGGGGAGCCAGTAGTGATGAGTAATGATTATTGGACGATACGGCATGAAGTTGAAGTTGAATACTTCCAAGAGCCCACACGTGAGGAAGTTCATGTTATGATGTTCGTTTACAAGTGTGTTCAGCGAAGCGTTCTTAGTCTTCTTGTAAGAGCCTCCCAGACGAAACACCGTTTATATTGTGGATGCGCCCGTAATTATTGTTGTGTTTTAGCTGCTTCAAGTGGTCGCTTTTTGAGATCTTGCTACAATCAACCCATCATGTCACATCGGCTCGTTAAGAAGTGTCTATCGCGAGGCCGCAGGCAGAGCTTTGTTTAAAAAGTTGAGTTAATAGCGTTACTAATCGATAGAGCTTGAAGAGACAATTTCAACGGTGGTCATGTTGTATTTTGGTCAAATTTGACATCGGATGTGCAATTTTTTTTTCGCTGTCGACTGGATCTCTTTGCAAAGTAACCACCTTATTAACCGAGACGATTTGGTAAAAGTCGTCCAATCAGACTGCCTATACGCTTCATCGATAGAGCTGCTCAAGAGCTTTCCAAACCGCCACTTATCGCTCTCATTGGACTATTAGAAGGTAAGATACACAGATTGCACGGGCACCAAGTGAGTTGCAATGATGCAGTATGATGCCACGAATTTGATGCGACTGCGACTTCAGTACCAGACATCCTTCGAAGAGGTTCTTCAAAGCCGCAACCGATGCACAAGAAGTGGCCTTCGAAAAAGTACGTATCTAATAAGTAGTGGTACTAATCGATGCAGCAACTTGAAGAGAGCTTTCAAATGGTGGTCATATTGTATTTTGGTCAAAAATTGACCTGGGTCGTGAAAATCCGTAGCAGCTGTCATTTGCCACTGCCGTCGGCTTGCTCTAAATCTAAACCTAAACCCCTTTTTCACCGAGAAGATATGCAAAATGTCGTCCAATTGGGCTGAACGTACGCGTAATTGATAGAGCAGCTCAATCAAGGGCTTTCCAAGCGCGCCTACATTCTAGAGAGAAGACAAGATACTTATCAACATGGTGACTGTGAGTTCAGATGGATCGCGCACGCATCAGTCATTTTGAATTTGATAGACTGCGACTTCAGTACCAGCAGCCTTCGAAGAAGTTCTTTGTCTTCAATGCAATGATGAGCAGCGAAAACCAAGCACAAGATGAGCCTTCGAAAGGCCATCGGATTCGCTCGGCTTGAATTGGATTTATGTTTTATGTTGTGAACAGCTATTATTGCAACCACCGACATCTAATTCTTCTTTTGTTTGGCTGCTGCAACCAATAGTATGCCATCTTCATCTTTTGTCTCAACTTCTTATGCTTTCAGACTTCAAACGAGATATGTAGTAACCACTCTAGCCTTCAAGGTATCGATACCCATTCTCTTTCAACGACAAGGCTCACACAAGAATAACTATCCATGTCATCGCTCTATCTTCCATTTCCATCCCTTCTCTCGTGGGTAGGCATCAATCTCAAGGAGTAAATAGCACATCTACATAAAGTCAAAGCTAATCAAGTTAGATGTCTACCTAAAATACACCGTATTTTCATTTCCTATTCGAACTCGGAGACCGTGTCTTCAGAAGAGTCAAACGTCACTTTCTCCTCCATAGCTTCGTTGAAGTCAAAATGACCCTCACCCTCGGCGGAGCAATAGCAACCTTGATACTCAGTACAGACACCTCTGCAAAAACCAGTAAGGGCATACCATTTCCTTTTTTCCCAATAGCACGGCATATCCCAACTAGACAAATATTCACAATCACCTTTGTTAAGATCAACACAGCAGTTTGGCGTTTCCTTGGGCGCCATAGCAGTGGGAATAGCTACCTTAATATCTCCCTTGGCCTTGGGTCCAGAGGGAGCACGGATGTGGGGCTGAAGAGGCATTATAATGATGGGGCGGCGGAAGCGAGAAGCAGACGATAGGGGTGTGCGATGTGTGAGAGAGTGTGCACCACAGCAGATAATGCAAGAAACAATCAATATACAAGCGCCCGGTGATGAACAAGGGTGAACTTACCTCGGCGGAGGAGAGAGCTCCAGAGCGTGCCTTTTCTTCCTCATAATCAGCAGTAACCGCAACCGCCGCATCAGCTGTGGAAATAAGCATCGAAACATCTTTCTTGGGCTTGGGTCCAGAGGGAGCACGAAGGCGGGGCTGAAGAGGCAGTATGCAGTATGATGAGATGGGGCGGAAGACAATAGAGGTGTGAGTGCGAGCGAGAGTGTGCACAGCAGATGATGCAAGAAACAATCAATATAGAAAGCGCCCGGTGATGAACGAGATGATGAACTTACCTCGGCGGAGAGAGCTCCTGGGATGGCGCTCTGTAGCACGACTGCTGTGAATGCAATGAGTTGGAGCTTCATGATTGTTGCGATGTGAAGTGTGTGAAGTATGTGTTGATCTGTCGATGTGTCAATAGAGATGAAAATGATTTTATGTGCAGAGATGTGTTGCTAATTTTGCTTGTTTGTGATGCTGGCTGGGATCACACCTCTTTATGTCATTTTCAGACGGCTTTGGCTTTGATTTGATTTGGATCTTCTTTCCTCCATACTTACGCATAGGAATCAGTAATGAAAAAATCATCTACACATCAACCCACTTCACGACATAAAGGCTTCATCTTCTTCAGTTAGATTGCTCGGCAGCTCCTCGGAGTCGGAGTGTTTCTGTGTCTGTTTCTGGCAATCTTGGAATGGTATTTGTTACGGCTTTGGTGGGAAAGCTATAAAGAAAGCATTATGAATTTGATATGACTGCGACTTCAGTACCAGACATCCTTCGAAGAGGTTCTTCAGTGACGCAACCGTGCAGAAGCGAGCAAGATGAGCCTTCGAAGGCCTTGGATTGCTCGGCTTGAATGGATGAATGGAGCACTTTTTTATGTACATACATATCTTGCAACCACCGCCGACCGCTCCATTCAATTATATCACCATGTTGCCCACCCCTACCTCAACAATGATGATGATGATGACGTCATCTTCATTCCTCCTATCATCATCTCTGCTGCTGCTCCTCACCGCCGTCTCGAGCTTTACAATCACCGAGCCACCCATGCCATTCAAATGGCCCGTCGTCGGCACACTCCCCGACTTCATCCAACGCGGCGGAGTCGACAAACTCCCCGAAATCTACAACAACATGTACAAAGAATTCGGCACCGTATTCGCCATGTCTCAAATGGGAGACGAGTCCCTAGTGCTCAGTGATCCACGTGCCTACGACTCGGTCTTGCGGGCCGAGGGAAAATTCCCCATAGGCGGAGCGGAGAGCGTCGATACGTTCGTCAATTACTACCGTGACAATAATATTACCATGGGGATCAAATCGACGTCTCATGGGCCCGAGTGGAAGGAGTGGCGGAGTCAGCTGGATCCTGATTTATATGTCGCTTGGAAATCGTATTTGCCCTCCATTGCTCAGGCGGCATCTCAAATTTCCGAGGTGGCCAGGTATGAAATTTCGGGGAGTGATGATGATAACAGTAGTAACAATAGTAACAAGAAGGTGCCATTTGTCGATTTCGTCTCACGATCGGCATTTGACATGTTCTATACGGTCATGTACGGAGAGAGTCCCCAAACGACCAACAGTGCCAAAGTAAAGCCGGAGGATATTGAATTTGTAAAATCGGCCAAAACTGCATTTGATTTGACGGGGGTCATGTTGACCAATCCGTTTGAGAAGGTGTTTCAGACGGATACGTTTCAAGAATTTAGTGTTAATATGGATAAGGTGATGGAGTTTGGGAATGAGAAGGCTGTCGATTATTTGAAACAGGTGCGTCAAGAGAGTAATAGTGAAGTTGTTGCTATTGTGGAGGATGGGGAGGATGGAAGCAAATGTCCCGTACAAGCTTTGAAGAATGGAAGCAATAGTCTCATTGGACGGCTTGCCAATAAGGATGTTGTACCTGATGATGAATTAGGCACATTGACTGGTCCAATGCTCATGGCAGGTGTTGACACGACCGCCTACGTCATGAGCTGGTTGTATCTCAACCTAGCCTCCAATCCCGACGTTCAATCCAAGTTGGCCAACGAGTTGAAATCCGCATTGAACGGGGCTGATGTAACTACTGCCGAGCAAATGAAGTCATTGCCGTACTTGGAGGCTTGTATTCGTGAATCTCATCGGTTAACACCTAATGCTGTTGTGAATGCCAAAGTGCTTGAGAAAGATCTGGACATTGCCGTGGATGGTAAGACGTATAGAGCCAAGGCGGGGACACGGATTTGCTTGAATCTGTGTGCCATTCCCTGGGATGAACAATATGTTGACAAACCATTGGAATATCGTCCAGAGAGATTCATGTCGGACGCCATTGAAGCAAGAAAGGGAACTCCTTCCGAAATCATTGATCATCCTGGATTCGATGATGGGTTTGGAAGGGGGAAGCGACGTTGTCTTGGAGCGAATGTTGCCAAGGCAGAAATTATCATTTTGGCGGCGAGATTGATTCAAGATTGGGAGATTACATTGGCGGATCCTACCCAGAAGGATAATTGGGTACCAAAGCAGTATCTTATGCTCAAAGCCGATCCTTATCCTGATATGAAACTTACTCCAAGAAGGCAGTAAAGTGTTTTTTTACATGGATGTTGTACAGAGAGTCATTACATGTCGAGATGTTGACTACTGAAATTTTGAATAGAAACTAGAGATGAATCTATGTGTAATTCATTGTTATTGTTACATAGTTTTGCTATTCCTTGTACATGGCTGATCCACAAAGATTGAATAATTTCCCAAATCCTGAGGGCAGAAACCAGTAAAATTGCCAGCCTCGTTCGACTCTGGGGCAAGGGTTTTAGAGGAGGATATAGGAAAGTTTACGTATAATACAATGAGAGTGGTTTTCAAATACCGTGCATTGCATTCAATGCACAACAAAGGGCAAAACCCTCCCCCAAGACAACGTGCTTTGCAGTTGAGCATTAATTATACGCTTTAGCACGACGGATCCAATACACAAAGTTTTCTCAAGACGCTCTCCGCTTCCTTAGATCTGTGGTCACGCCACGGGGTCTTTCACACACAGCCTCTCCCTCAGTTAACTCCCCAAACTGTTCTTCGATAAATGTTTTCAAGCTTTCTTCTTTTGCAGAGGCACCCCTATCAGCAAAGCATGCAAGACCGGCAAGGTAAGACATCACGCTCAATACACACGGAAGAGAAGCATGCAGGTAAAAAACTACTTACCATTCTCGGTACTTTCTTTGAGCCCGCATAAAATAAGGAAGTGATGAATTTCCCTCGCCTCTGTCTATCAGAAAATACCCTGCAAGCTCACACGCCAAAGCCTCTTCGTGTACAAATCTATAGTCCTTTGCAAACGATATAGCATCATCGTAGCAGCGCTTTGCAGATTCATATTCCTTTAGATAGAAACACTGTTCAGCTTGCAACAAGAGTGACTTGTTTGAAAAGTTCCATGAAGAGAAATTTGCGTAAGATCTCATTTTATGGACTGCCTCCTCTCCACGATCATACCAGATTACGTTCCCCGTCTTGCGAGCTACCCAAAAGCTAATGAGACCCCAATAAAACATATGAAAGCAATGACTGATCAATATTGCGCTGAAAGGCAAGGCAGCGATGGCATCGTGCGCATCAGCGAGCTGCTTTACCTGGTCGTACCTTCGAAACATGTTGAAATGCGAAATCTTTAGGAGATGCATGTTTGTCTCAGTCATTTTTCGCTCCTCTTCCGTTTCTACATCTGCTCTGCTGCCTAAAGCAATGGGAACGTCACCAACATTACCGATCATGGCTAGTGCCGATCTATAGAGAGGAAGACACTGTGTCAATGGAAATATAGACTGTGATGACATACGGCGTAACCCGTCATCCATGGTGCTCTTTACGAGTGACAGCTGTTTGCCACTCCAGTACTCACAAGTCATACTGCCAGCGAGGCTGAGCTTAGCACTGCTGATATTTCCCGTCATCAAACTATACTCATGGCCACGAATCATGACGTCATTGACACTTTGTAAGGGTTCGACATATCCCATCACTTGTCCGCCCATAGCAAGAATGTCACCCATACAATCTCTCGCATTCATATTCTCTGCCAGCTTGATGGCAATTTTCACATAACGATAGCCAGCGGTAATCTCACCTATACAGGCGAGGTAGCTTCCAAACCAAACAAATCCTACCGATGTCAAGTCACTCATACCGTGTTGAAGTGAATACTGGACCAACTGTAAGGTAGCTTTTGGCTGAGATTTTGGGTTTGTATGGAATAGACACAGCTGTGCAAGAGAAAGAATCTTCATTGTGATGATTTTTGTTCTATCGACCATCGCAGGGAGACTCAGTAACTGTTCGTCAGAATACTCAGCTAGCGACGATTTAGTCTCCGACAACAGTGTATTCAGATCCCCAGACAGCGTGACACCAAGTTTATTCAAGACATATAACAATTTCGTAAGGGCCTCTTCGAGACACGAAGCGCTGTACAACGCCCGAATATTTGTGTACTCAATATCAAGCTTGTCTTCAAACGAATGGGCCTCTCTCACCACCTCTTGATACAGAAGCCTTACCCTTGTGTGATCGCCATTGGTAAGGGCGCATTTTGCTGCCAGCTCAAACACCTCCAAACTCAAGTTGTAGTGTTCCGTCCAGTGGTTCGTCCGCAGAAAAGATATCCCATTATCCAAGTAAGAAGATGCAAGTTTGAAATCTGACATCTCCATTGCCTTCTTTCCAGCTCTCAAATTCATACCAGCAACTATAAAACACTGACTTGGATCTTCGACGGTAGAAGGGCCTCCATGATTTAGCTGATTCACAGCTATGAAGAGGATGCCATCGCATTCTTCTTCAATCGATAGAGAGGCCAGAGAGAGACCATACGTGATGTGAAGATGACGGCGGTATTGATCTTTCATCATATTGTAAGTAGCTTCTTGGATACGGTCATGACTGAAACGATACTGAGCGCCTATTTTGTCCAGCAGACCTTTCTCAACAGCAATATCCAGGTCGTCAATGAAAGTCTTCTGCATAGCCCTCTCAAGTGTTTGAATGAAAGTAATATCTACAGATGCCCCAAAACATGACATTGTGCACATCGACAATTGTACAGTTTCCGGCAGCTCTCTGATCGAGTTCTTTAGAAACATAACCACGTCATCAGGCAATTCCCGGCACTTCGTTGAGATTGATGGCCAATATTTCAGGTCCTTCCAGAATGGATGCCAAGTTGGGTATGAGCTTGGTCAAGTGATATGCCTCATTTCCCAGCGACGATCTCAGTTTTGACGCTATTTCCGCAACTTTAGACGAGGGGCCGCTATCATGTAACAGAATGCCACAGTAGATATCTAATGCGAATGCCAAAGCACTGAATGGTTTGCCCTGCTGTAATTGGTCGAATTTTCCTGATAGGAAAATACCTCCCCCAGCTAGAACGTGC
>Ga0075467_10004658_pt1 | contig 10071 bp, 8 predicted proteins | sample DEB08_DNA_9_FD_75067 | JGI IMG/M metagenome (GOLD analysis project Ga0075467, IMG submission 75067) | Aqueous microbial communities from the Delaware River and Bay under freshwater to marine salinity gradient to study organic matter... | ecosystem: Environmental > Aquatic > Marine > Coastal ... | reverse complement strand
GGCTGGAGATATTTTTGCAATACCTCCAGGCCCTCATTGCGGGCTGCTGAAGTGATGTAGACATCGGCTTCATCGCTAAGTTCACGGATGAGCTCAGCAGCCTCCTGATTCTGCTGATCGGGGAATAAATCGGATTTATTGACCAGCACCACCGCCTTGGAACCACTGCGCCGGATCAGGGTAAAATAACGCTCCATACGGCGCGGGCTGAAATCGGACCCCGCATCGGTCACTACCACTACCACCGTGACATTGGCGGCGATCACCTGCTCCTCGGCACTTTTGCCGGGCAACTTGCGTGAGAAACAGGTCTGGCGAGGCAGACGGGCGCGAATCATGTTTTCGCCATCCTCGTCCTTGGCAAGCTCGAGTGCCACCCAATCACCCACGGCCGGCAGCTCGGCATCGTTGGCGGCATCGTGATAAACCTTGCCGCTCATCACCACCTCCCGTTCGCATACCTCACCCTCATCGTCGATGAACAGAGCTCCATAAGTGATTTTATTATCGCGGATCAGCCGGGCAGGCACACATTTGCCCAGCGAAAGCTTATCAAAGGCTTTCTGAAAATCCGTGTTCCAGCCGAGGTCGTTGAGAGTCATGTATTATTCGGCTTTGAGCCTTTTGAGTTCCATGACGTCGATCTGGTCTTTTGGCCTCAGAGAGTTTTGTTTGAGCAGGATAAGACCTTCGATAGAAAGGTGTTTGAGCAAGCCTTGCTTGTGTTGATACTCATCGGTAAATCCCAGCAGGTCAACGTAGGATTTTCCGCTCATGCGAGTGAATATATCCAGAGCGAAGTCATCCACAATACGGATGCAACCTTCCTCGGGAGTAAAATCCGCAACCGTAAGCTCTGACGCGGCACCGTCTGCAAAATGTTGCAGCGCTTCGATCAGCCTGGCAATGTTGGCGTCATTATCTTCGATGAGAATATCGACATCCAGTGTAGCGCGGGTAAAACCACAGAGCTCAACTGCCAGACCGCCCACGAGAATGAAGTCCACCCCGACATGCAGGAGATCTCCCAAGATGCTTTCGAACGTATGTGTCGGTGCCATTTTCTTTTGCTTCGGGATGCAAATCGAGAACCATGCTACGTAGCCTGAAGGCCCGGACGAGCGGGTTTTCTGTTTTTGCTTTTCCCAGCGTTTTTCGGATCATTGCCATGCCACGAGATTTGTTACGGATGATGGTAGCTTACATCCAAGATGGATTCAACCTTGGATATTGGCAATATAATCAGCAAGGCTCATTCCAGCTCCAACAAATCAATCTGATCCTTCGGGCGGCCTGAGGCTCGTTTATTTTGGATCAAATCAGCTTTACCGAGGAACTTGAGCTGCATGCCATTGATCTCGGCCTCCACCCGATTAGTCCATGCACCATCAAAGCTGACCCCGTCAATGCCGGTCAGCACCTGAATCTTGCGCGGCTCTCTGCCAATCTCAATGACATAGTCCGGTCGGGAAAAATCCTCCTCTTGAAGGTCCAAGTCACCGAAGCCAAACCGGGTGAAAACATCGACCAATTTCGCGGCATTCTCAGGGCTGGCTGCGACAAAAAAATCGATATCCCCCGTATATCGAGGAAACCCATGCAGAGCCACCGAATAGCCGCCTACGATCAAGTAGCGCACACCCGCCTGCTCAAGCAGTCTTGCGAACTCGGCGAAATCTTCGTTCAACTCTTCCATCTTCGGTACGGCTAAGGCAGATCAAGGACATCGCTGCCACATTCTCAGCGGAGGGCTCAGTATGCGTGCCTGGCATCTCGCCCTGATTGTTCTTCCGGCTAGTGTCCCGGCTTTTACGAAAATCGGCCAGAGATCGTTTTTTGATTACTTTCTCCATGTCTGATTCTATCACGCGAGAAGGTATCAACAACTCTCTTTTTGAATGCACGCTCCTTGCGCCTTGCTACAAGCGCCCGTCATCGGCGTCGAGATAGTCAAACATGGTCTGGATGTCATCGCGATCTTGCCAGCCGGACTGCTGCTTGCGGGAGACGAGTATGTCTGAGAGATCATCACGATAGCAGCGGTTACGCATGTAGCTGTTCCACCAGTCGAGTTCATGTTGATTAGGCTGGGTGCCGTTTTCCCAGCACCACTTGAGGGCCTGCTGGTCAGTAGCACCGGCAAGGACAACATCGCGTAAAGCATCGTATTTCACATGCAAAAGCTGGCAGGTCCAGAGGTCCATGCCCTTACCCATGTTCGCGTTGAATTCAGGATCGAGATCTCCAGACTGACTAAGACGAATTTTGCTACACAGGCGGGCGAAATAGACGTAGCCCGAGACTTCATCATTGGGGCTGGCGGGTGGAGTGTAGTTGTTCATTGGAGAGGTTTTAGGAATAAGGTTTTATGTTTTAGGTCGCGGCTGGATGTTAGTTTTAGAATGCAGCTTCGCCGTAGATGTTGTTCATGACCGGGACGGTCATGCTACTGATAACTGATAACCGATAACTTTACTCCGAATACGCCTCCATGCCCACACAGGAGCAGACGAGATTGCGGTCGCCGTGCACGTTGTCGATGCGGCCGACTGAGGGCCAGAACTTGTGTTCGCGCAGTGAGGCCAGCGGGTAGGCTGCCTGCTCACGGCTGTAGGGGTGACTCCAGCTATCGCTGATGACCATTTCCGCGGTGTGCGGAGCGTTTTTGAGCACGTTGTCGTCCTTGTCGGCAGCACCATCGATGACCTGCTGGATTTCTCCGTGAATAGAAATCATCGCGGCACAGAACTTTTCGAGCTCAGCCTTGGACTCCGATTCGGTCGGCTCGATCATCAGCGTGCCAGCCACCGGCCAGCTCATGGTGGGAGCGTGATAACCGTAGTCCATCAAGCGCTTGGCAACATCCTCAACGGTGATGCCGCTGATCTCTGTGAGTCCGCGCACATCAATGATACACTCGTGTGCCACCAGACCCTTGTTGCCGGTATAGAGCACGGGGAAATAGTCATTGAGATGCTTGGCGACGTAGTTGGCATTGAGGATGGCGATTTTGGTCGCTTCGGTGAGGCCCTCCGCACCCATCATCGCAATGTACATCCACGAAATAGTATTGATGCTGGCGCTGCCATAGGCCGCGGCACAAACAGGAGCCTCATGGTTTTCCATCATGACATGACCTGGAAGGTAAGGCACAAGTTGCTCGGCCACGCCAATGGGGCCCACGCCAGGTCCGCCACCCCCATGCGGGATGCAGAAGGTCTTGTGCAGATTCAAGTGGCAGACATCGGCACCAATGAGCCCCGGACTGGTCAGACCAACCTGAGCATTCATGTTCGCCCCGTCCATGTAGACCTGGCCACCATGAGCGTGGATGATTTCACAAATTTCAACGATGGTGGACTCATACACCCCGTGAGTGGACGGGTAGGTCACCATCAGGGCCCCGAGTTTGTCTGCGTGCAGCTCGGCCTTGGCCTTGAGGTCCGCGACGTCGATATTACCCTGATCGTCGCAAGCCACCGGCACCACCTTGAAACCGGCCATCACCGCGGAGGCTGGATTGGTGCCATGAGCGGAGGTCGGGATGATACAGACATCACGGTCCGTAGCACCCACATCACCACGGGAGATGTGATAACGGCGAATGGCTAACAAACCTGCGTATTCACCCTGGGAACCGGCATTGGGCTGCAGTGAAACCGCGGCAAAGCCGGTGATCCGGGCGAGCCAGTCGCAGAGCTCATCGAGCATCTCACGGTAACCCAACGATTGTTCGTCGGGCACGAAGGGGTGCATCTGGGCAACCTCCGGCCAGCTCAGCGGTATCATCTCCGAGGTGGCATTGAGCTTCATGGTGCAGGAGCCCAGAGCGATCATCGATTCATTGAGTGCCAGATCTTTTTGCTCCAGCCGTGAGAGATAACGCAGCATCTCGGTCTCGGAGTGGTAGCTATTGAAAACAGGTGCATTACAGAACGCGGAAGCGCGGCTGTGAGTTGCGTCCCAGGCGGTTTCGTCCTGGGCCGGCGTGACGGCTTGCTCGATACCAAAGGCCTTGAGCACCAGCTCGCGCTCGGCAGAGCCCATGGTTTCATCACAGGCAATGCCGACGTGATCGGTATCGACCCGGCGCAGGTTGATGCCCCGCTCGACAGCAGCCGCGAGGATGTCATCGGTTTTCCCCGCTGTCTTGACGGTGATGGTGTCAAAGAAGCTTTTGCTGCTGAGTTCAAAGCCTGCCTGTTTCAGACTGACGGCAAGGACGCGGGCGGAAAAGTGGCTGTCGCGTGCTATTTGCTCGAGCCCCTGCGGGCCATGGTAAACGGCATACATCGAGGCCATTACTGCCAGCAGAACTTGTGCCGTGCAGATGTTCGATGTCGCCTTGTCACGCCGAATGTGCTGCTCGCGAGTCTGCAGCGAAAGACGGTAGCCAGGCTTACCCTGGGAATCGATCGACACTCCGATCAGGCGACCGGGCATCTTTCGTTTGAGCTTGTCGGTGCAGGCCATAAACGCGGCGTGGGGGCCACCAAAGCCGAACGGCACGCCAAAGCGTTGGCTGTTACCCACACAAATATCCGCACCAAATTCCCCCGGCGCACGCAGCACAGTGAGGGCAAGGATGTCAGCAGCGACAATGGCGAGTGCTCCGGCTGCGTGAACTTGCTCGACAAAAGCGGCGTAGTCTTCCACCGCACCGTTGGTATCGGGATATTGCAGCAATACGGCAAAAAGCCCGTCGCAGGCGGAGGCATCAAAGCTTTGCCAATCACCGACTTCGATTTGGATAGCGAGTGGCTCGGCGCGGGTTTTGACCACCTCGATGGTCTGCGGGTGGCAGCTATCCGCGATAAACATGGTCGTGCCGCGTGGCTTGCCGGACTTGGCCAGCGCCATCGCCTCGGCGGCAGCCGTGCCCTCGTCGAGCAAGGAAGCTCCGGCGACATCGAGACCGGTGAGGTCGGCGATCATGGTCTGGAAATTCAGCAGCGCCTCGAGACGTCCCTGGGCGATCTCAGCCTGATACGGGGTGTAGGCGGTATACCAGCCGGGGTTTTCCAGAATATTGCGCTGGATCACGGCGGGCACAATGGTGCCACTGTAACCCTGGCCAATGTAGGATTTGAGCACTTTGTTTTTGCCCATGATACCACGCAACCGCTCAAGGGCGGCGGTTTCGCTCAGCGCAGCGGGCAGTTCGAGTGGCTCACCCCCACGGATATTGGCGGGCACGGCGTCATCAATCAGATCCGCGATCCGCTGGTAGCCGAGGCCTTTGATCAGTGCTTCACGGGTCTCGCCGATACTGCCGACGTGACGGCTACAGAAATTATTATCCATGATATGATTAGCCTATCAGCCCAGCGTATGCCTCTGCATCCATCAGGCCCTCAACAGAGGATACATCGTTTAGGCGAACCTTGAAAATCCAGCCCGCACCATAGGGATCGGTATTCACCAAGGAGGGATCCGCTTCGAGGTCTATGTTACCCTCCACGATCTCTCCGGCAAGTGGCACGTAGATGTCACTGGCCGCCTTGACGGACTCAACGACCGCGACCGGATCTCCGGCGTCACAGGTGCGGCCATTTTCTGGCAACTCAACAAAGACCACATCGGTGAGCTCTTCCTGGGCATGGTCGGTAATGCCAATGGTGGCAACATCACCATCAAGCAGAATCCACTCGTGGTCGGAGGTGTAACGGAGATTATCTGGCACGTTCATGATGAAAAAGGATGTGTTAGTTTCTGAGTGTTGTTGAGTTTGTTGAGTTTGATGAGTTTGATGATGGAATATCTTTGCAGCTGGGTTTTATTTCGCAGGGTCAGGGCTTTTTGTAAAAGGGTTTTTTAACGACTTTGGCCTCAAAGCGGCGGCCCCGGACATCAATGTCGACCAGGGTGCCGATTTTGGCATAAGAAACGGGTAAGTAGGCGAGCGCTATGCCCTCCCTCAGGCTAGGTGAAAGCACCCCGCTGGTCAGCTCGGAGAGAGCCTCTCCCTCTTTGCTAAATACCCCGTAGTGCGCACGAGGCGGCGCACCCCGACCGATGTATTTGAGAGCAACCAGGCGCTGTTTGAGTCCTTGCTCTTTTTGTCTGATAAGGACATCGCTTCCGACGAAGCCACCCTGCTTGTCCAGAGCGCAGAAAAAGCCAAGCCCAGCCTCCACAGGTGTGTGATCAGGTGACAGATCAGAACCATTCAGCGGGTAACACACTTCCAGGCGCAGGCTGTCACGTGCACCCAGGCCGCACGGTTTCGCCCCGGCATCGACAAAGCGCTGGAACCAGGCACTGCCACTTGCCGCCGGACTAAAAAACTCAAAACCATCCTCACCGGTGTAACCAGTGCGGCAGACGATCAGCTGCTCACCATCGTGGGACCAAGTCGCCATGCCATTGCGCGCTGGCAACTGCTGGGCAGGGAAAAGTTTCGCAAAGGCGGCGGACGAGTTCGGTCCCTGCACAGCCATGCCAGCCCAACTATGACTTTCGTTGCTCAGCTCCAGCCCGTCCGTGAGCTTGTTATTAAGCCATGAAAAATCTTCATCGATCATGGAGGCATTAACCACCAGGAAGAAACGCTCCTCGGCTTGTCGGTAAAGAATGAGATCATCAATCACACCACCTCTTTCGTTAAGCATCATGGTGTATTGCCCCTCACCTGTTCCAAGCTCGGCCACGTCATTGGTCAGCATCGTATTGAGCCATGTTTGCGCTCCCTCACCTTGGATGAAAAACTGCCCCATGTGGGAAATATCAAAGATTCCAAGGTCCTCGCGCACGGCGGTATGCTCGTCGATGATACTGGTGTATTGCACCGGCATGTTCCAGCCGGCAAAGGGAATCATTTTCGCCCCCAGTTCAATATGCAGGGAGGCTAGCGGAGTCTCTTGAATGGTGTCGCTCACGGATCAGAGACTGTGGGTCATAAGCAACCTTGTCAAATCCGTAACAGGCGTTAATTTCGCTTTCATGGCATCGAATCATCAAGCCTTGCGCGAACTTCCCTCGGTGGAAATCCTCGCCAAATCACTTTCCGCCCATAGTCCGCTGCCACGCGCACTGGTCACCGCCTTCGTGCAAGGTGAAATCAACCGCATCCGGGAGGCTATTCTCGCGGGAGCATCCCCCAGCCGCGAAGAGCTGGAAGCGGAGATCGGCAGCCACCTCAATACCTTTGCCGCCAGTCGCCTACAGCCAGTGATCAATGCCACCGGTGTGATCATTCACACCAATCTCGGCCGTTCACCACTCGGGCAAAAGGCCGCGGCAACCCTTATCGAGATCGCCACGGGTTACTGCAATCTCGAATTCAACCTACCGGAGGGAATCCGCGGCAAAAGAGCCGGGTATCTGGAAACCGCACTGGCTTCCCTGCTCGAAGCCGAGGCCGCCACCGCGGTCAATAACTGCGCCGCCGCGCTGGTGGTGACCTTGCGCCATCTTTGTCACGAGGGCAAAAACGAAGTCATTGTCTCTCGTGGTGAGCTGGTGGAAATCGGCGGTGGCTTCCGCATCCCCGAGATTCTGGAAAGCTCCGGCGCCAGACTCGTCGAGGTGGGCGCCACCAACAAAACCCACCTGGAGGACTACGCCAAGGCCATCACCCCACAGACCGCGATGATCCTCAAGGTGCACCGGTCCAATTTCTACATTGGCGGTTTCACCGAGGAGCCCGACACCGTCGAACTTGCCGAACTCGCGCACAGCCACCAGCTGCCCCTGATCGAGGACATCGGTTCAGGCGCGATGATGAATACCGATGAGCTGGCTCCCATCGATCATGAACCACGGCCACAGGATGCCCTGGCCCATGGCATTGATCTGGTCTGCTTCTCCGGAGACAAGCTGTTAGGAGGGCCACAGTCAGGCATCATTGCCGGTAAAAAAGAGCTGGTCGAAGGCATCAAGCAGGAACCCTTCTACCGCGCTGTGCGCTGTGACAAGCTGATCCTGACCGTACTGCAGGAGTGCATTGACACTTATTTAGAAACTAAATCTGACAAAGCTTCCAGCGGGGTTCCCACCCTTGACTTTATGAACGCAGAGGTGACCTCACTGCAGCAACGTGCGGAAGCCATCCTGCAAAATCTAGCCGAGCCTGCACCACATCACTGCGAGATTACCGCAAGCACCGCCCGGACGGGAGGAGGCACCATGCCCAAGTCTGAAATCCCCTCGGTAGCCATCACTATCACTCCTGCCAATACCTCGGTGAATAAAATGGCACAACGACTGAGAACGGGAACTCCTGCCGTGGTTGGCACAGTAGTCGAGGGCAAGCTCCATCTGGACCTACGCACCGTGTTTGATCACCAAGACGGCCTGCTGACCGATGCCATTAACCAGGCGATCGTGGATTGAGTATCAGCAAATTCAAGCCTGCGCCTTAACGCTCTACTTTTTTGTCCTTTTCTGCCTTTCCTACCGCCTCAACTTCTTAGCGTCCTTGGCGCCCTCAGCTTCTTTCTCCTCAGGCTCTACATCTTCCTTGGCTTCGTCATCCTCCTTAGGTTTCTGGCCCTCCTTCGGCTTCTCTTCCACCTTGAGGGCTGCTGTTTCAGTTTTTGGCGGGCTGTAATTGAGGAACTTCTGGCATTCCGGCTCGAGTGGCTTGAGTTGATCAAAACCTGCCTGCTGATAAAAACTCACCAGACTAGCCGCCTCCATCAGTCGTTGGTAGCCAACGGTGTTTCGGTTTTCATCCTCAGTCTTCCAGAGTTTCACGGCCAGCTTGACTCCCGGGTCGTTGGCATAGATACGCAGCGCGTTGTTCGCAGCCTCAAGCACCATTTCTATGGAGGTAGTGCCATCAGCAATCATTGCCCTACTATAAGCATTCAGTGCATCGATCGTTCTATTGGGGTCTTTCTGGGCCATCTGATCAAGGGCCAACGCATGGCAATACTCTATCTGAATACGCAAGCTTGCAGGAACCTTGCGCTCTTGCCATGACACCGCAAGGCGATCCAAGCGCTCCCAGTCTTTCAATCGAACGGCCTCCCAAAAAGTATAAACCTCGAGTTGCTGTAAATGATTTTCGCGGGTGAGGCCATTCTTTCGGTATTTCTCGAGTTCACTACTCAAAGCGGCCAGATCAAACATGCGGCGGCTGCACTCCATCTTGTAAAACCCGGCAAGACTAGCGTAGTTGTTGGGCAGGCTGTCTACTGCTTTGTAGGCGATTTCACATTCAGCGAATTTCACTTTGGCTTCTTGATAATTCCTAGCATGATAGAGACTCATCGCTTCGGAAAAAACCTTCGGCTTATAGAAGTAGACAGACCCGAGCTTGGGCTTGCTAACCCGCAGGATGTTTAATGACTTCTCATTGCTTTTGTAGGTGGCTGTGCCAGCGCTATAGCTAATGACGAGCGCATCATCATGTGAACCATCACTGTAGAGCAGTCTCGCTGGGGCAAGTTCCGCCAACACCGTATTCCCGCATAACATGACTAGAGCAAGAGGCAGAGATTTTAAAAATGATTGCATGTTCATTACTGTTCGTAATTTGGTTCTGTTTTAATTTGAAAAATGAGTTATCGGCCGCTTTTTATTTACCTCTTCCACGTCGTTTGTTTTCGAGCTCCTCGGCCCTTACTTGTTCCATGGTTTTGATCTGGCCAGACGTTTCATACTTCTTGACCAGGGCTGCTACCTCATCCCACATGCCCTTCTGCTCATCAGTGATATCCGGATTGGTTTCACGGATGTGTTTGGTGCCTTCAACATAAGGCCAGCCAATTAACTGGTAGCAGGCTTGTCGATCATCCATCTCAAGGTTGATCTCTTTTCCTGTGGCACCTACCTTCTCCCCTTCTTTCATGTTTCGATCCCACATGATCTCAAGAATTCGTTTCACAGAAGGAGCAGAAATAAGAATGAAGCCCCGGTAGCGGTTGTAGACCATACCGTAGTAGAACAGAGCGTCATTGGCTTTACCCCGCTTGTCAAAGGAAAGCGCGAACAGGTAGCTGACCTCAGCTGATTTCTTTGTGTATTTGGCATCGAGGTATTTCCGGCACGATTCCTCACACTTGCCCCAATCTCCTATCTTGCCACTGATTTCAATGATTCGGAATAGAGCGTCCTCCTGAATCT
>Ga0075467_10004657_pt1 | contig 10073 bp, 11 predicted proteins | sample DEB08_DNA_9_FD_75067 | JGI IMG/M metagenome (GOLD analysis project Ga0075467, IMG submission 75067) | Aqueous microbial communities from the Delaware River and Bay under freshwater to marine salinity gradient to study organic matter... | ecosystem: Environmental > Aquatic > Marine > Coastal ... | reverse complement strand
CGTACGAACTTGTCTATCATTGATGACAGTATTACCGCCATTGTTAAACTATCAGCAGCAGGTTTTACCAATATTATTGTGACGCACCAGCCAGGCATTAGCCGAGGTTTATCTGACCTCGATGAGCTTGAAGCAATACACAGTGATATCATTGGCCGAGTGGAGCAGGCGGGTGGTGAAATTGAGGCCGTATTTTATTGCCCTCACGATAAGGAAGATCGCTGCCACTGTCGTCCACCGGAGACAGGTCTATTAGATGCAATTGAAATGGAATTTGACTGTAATACGGCAAGGTCTGTTTTTTTCTTTGCGAGTGAAGCAGAGGAGACGCTATCCGAGTCTAAGGGTTGCCGAGGCTTTAAGTGTGACGAAGAAAACAATTTGTCGATGTATGTTAATCAACTGTTAACAGAAAAAATTGCTCAATAATCGATTGCAGCTGTGCTTGATGTGTTAAATAAGCTGGAACGCAGGCGGCAAGAATTAACTATCGCAAAATAAGCCTATAATTATTCAGATGTTTATAAAAACTTATCTTTTAGTGTTGTATTAATGACTCAAAAACTGCGTTCATATTTATTTTATTGCCTATATGCTCCACTAACGATTTTGTTTGGGCTGCTTTCTGCGCCTATGCTTTTATTACCTAAATCCTGGGCGGCTAAAATTGTCGTGTATTGGAACCTAAGCGCACTATTTTTACTGCAACTGTGTTGTAATTTGCGTTATGAAGTTAAAGGTAATAAAGAACCATTAATAGGTCCATGCATAGTGGTGTCTAATCATCAAAGCCCGTGGGAAACATTATTTTTGCAATGGTACTTTAGGCCTATATCAGCGGTATTAAAAAAACAGCTACTCTATATCCCTTTCTTTGGTTGGGGACTAAAAATGACTCAACCTATAGGTATTGATCGAAGCAATCCAATACAAGCGATTAAGCAAATAAAAAGTTTAGGTTTAGAGCGTTTACAAGCGGGAAAAAATGTACTCATATTTCCTGAAGGAACTAGATTAGAGCCGGGTCAATTAGGGAGTTATATGCGAAGCGCAGCTGATGTTGCTAAGCAAGCGGGCGTGCCACTTATTCCAGTTGCGCATAATGCGGGAAATTTTTGGCTTAATAAAAAACTGACGAAAAACCCTGGCGTAGTACAAGTTGTGATTGGAGACCCTATTGATTTAACGGATAAAAATACTAAAGTCGTTATGAAAGAGGTTGAACAATGGACACAAATGCAAATTGATTCAATGAAGGGTTAGAGCGTTTAGCCTTCACTACCTACAATTACACAATTGTGATTTAGCTTAACCCATCTTCACTAGAGTCTATTTATGTTAACTATTTTTACTACTGGCGGTACCTTCGATAAAATCTATTTTGACGCTAATAGCGAATTCACTATTGGAGACCCTCAAGTAGAGCCAATATTAAAAGAAGCTAATTTGTCTTTGTCTTACCAGATAGAATCGCTATTAAAGAAGGACAGTTTGGATATAACCGACATTGATCGACAGCTAATAGTGGATAAAGTCGTCAGTAGCGATAGTCAGCAAATAATCATTACCCACGGCACTGATGGAATGGCCGCGACGGCACAAGCTATTGCTAAAGCCTCAATACAAACCAAAACGATTGTACTGGTCGGAGCTATGCAGCCCGCTCGGATGCGTTATAGCGATGCGCCCTTTAATCTAGGTTTTGCGGTAGCGAGCGCCCAATTGTTACCCGCAGGTGTTTATATCTCAATGAATGGACACGTTTTTACACACGACAATGTGACTAAAAACCTAGCAGCGGCCCGTTTCGAAAGCTTAATCTAAGCGCCATCCCGGCCTTATAACAAATCACTTAATAAAACCCCTCTTTGTAAGCAATAAGGTATTAAAAAAACTCAAAATCATCAAAAACTAAGACCTATACTCAATAGATAGATTAATCGCAGCTGTAGCTTTTATTTTAATAAAAGGTGTTTACTACAGCATCTACGTTCTTAGTTATTAGTGAAAGGAGAGTATTAAGTGAATCAGTCTTTTAGCATCGTTGAGCCTGAAGATTTTATGAAAATTGGAGGCACTAAACCTAGTCATTTGTTGATTGAAGACACCCTAATAAAGATGGGCGGCGGTGGCGCCATTGGAGGGAGCTTTAAAAAAGAAGTGTTAAAAATGGCTGGCTGGACGGGTGGACCGCTCACAACTTATGCTTCACGCGCTCAAATTGCGGCTGAAGCATTTAATCGAATTCGAGAGATCTTAGAAACAGCAGCCACAGCGGACGACCTGAAGTCTCAGCTTGTTCACTAGGACTAAAACTAAAATTAAGACTAAAGCTGAGCAGTTTTAAATTGTTCCGCTTGACTCGCTATAGATTGATTACCAGGCACCGGTATTTTCCATCGATGCCCAAGGCTCTTGTGGCTCAAGTGCATCACCTGCCTGCAGTAGCTCAATAGAAATGTTATCGGGTGATCGAATAAATGCCATATGACCATCGCGAGGCGGCCGATTAATTGTTACCCCTTTATCCATTAACGATCGGCACAGGGCGTAGATATCGTCTACACGGTAAGCAAGGTGACCAAAGTTGCGGCCCTCATCGTAGTCCTCAGTATCCCAGTTATAGGTTAATTCTACCAACGGTGCTTTGTCCTTTTTAGCGCGCTCTACATCTTCCGGAGCAGCTAAGAATACTAAAGTGAACCGCCCTTTCTCATTATCGTAGCGACGAGTTTCAACCAAACCCAGTTTGTTACAATAAAAGTCCAGGGAGTTATTTAGGTCTTTAACGCGAACCATTGTGTGTAGGTATTGCATAGGGTTACCTTTAGTTGGTGGAAGGTTTTGGTAGGGGTAGCTGATGTAACACATACGATACGTTTTTAGTTAGCTCGCGCCAGCGTTTGATGTAGCAGGTGCAGAGGTTACCTGTGTGTAGTACGGCTAAGCAAGCAGGTCAACATGATTGGTAGGACCGGGGTAAAATTTCGGTCGCGGTTTATTCTAGATAAACTAAGTGCCGGCTTTCCGTATTTACTCTTGACTTAAAAACGAGTCTTTTAAATCTACATAGTTCTGAGATGAATAGAGAAAGAATGCCTTCTCAGACTCTTTAAGCGGTCTAATTTCTTTAGATGGGCTACCCATATACATAAAGCCGCTTTTTAAGACTTTTCCGGGTGGTACTAAGGTGCCTGCACCGATTACAACATCGTCTTCAACAACGGCACCATCTAAAATAGTTGAGGCAATGCCAACGAGAACCCGATTGCCGATAGTACAACCATGTAAATTGACCGAGTGGCCAATGGTCACATCATCGCCAATAATCAGTGGACATCCATCAGCATTAAACTTGCCTGCATGAGTAATATGTAAAACAGAGCCGTCTTGCACACTAGTCCGGTCGCCGATACGAATACGGTGCATATCACCACGAATAACCGCACAGGGCCACACAGAGCAGTCATCGCCCAAGACCACATCGCCAATAACAACCGCAGCGGGGTCGACAAATACTCTTTTACCTAGGCTTGGGCTAATCTTATTAAAAGTGCGAATAGTCTTTGAGTTATTGTGATTAATAGTGGACATAGTAAAGTGCTCCGACGTATTTATAGTATGGCTTACATAGTATGGTTTAATAGTATGGTTCGGTAGTAAAATCCATAGCAATGTTCCATGATTATACGACGGCCAGCAACTTATTTTTTGAATTCACCACTAACGTTACTAATACTTTATGAACAATCCTCTTCTTGAACAACATAGCTTACCTCCGTTTCATTCGATCAAAGTTGATCACATAAAACCAGCAGTCCAAATACGAATTGATCACGTGTGGTCCGTACTTAGGCAGCAATTAGAGCTCATTGAGCAAGGCGAAACGCCGTCTTGGAGTAATTTAATCGCGCCATTTGAAGAGGTGTCTGATTTACTAAATCAAACATGGTCGCCGGTAAGCCACCTTAATGGCGTTCAAAATAGCGATGACTTGAGAGATATCTATGCTGAATGTGTTCAGTTATTGACAGAGTTTGGAACGGCAATTGATCAATATGAACCTCTTTATAAAGCCTACAAAACCTTGGCCGCTAGTGAAGGCTTTAGTGCTTTAACTCAAACGCAAAAAAAAGTAATACAAGACGCTCTGCGTGATTTTACTTTATCCGGCATAGCCTTACCGAAAGAGCAAAAACAACGCTACGGTGAAATAAAGCAAAGGTTGTCGACTCTATCAACAGAGTTTTCTAATAACGTACTAGATTCAACGCAAGCATGGTACAAACAATTTGATAAGGTCGAGGCGCTCGCGGGTTTGCCAGAAAGCGCTTTAGCGGGTGCAAAGCAAATGGCCGAGCAAAAAAATAAAAGTGGTTATCTTATTACATTAGATGCACCTTCTTACATGGCTGTCGTGACTTATACCGACGATCGTCAGTTACGAAAAATTATTTACACCGCGTATGCAACCCGCGCGACTCAGTCCTCTAATGAAAACCGTGACTGGGATAATAGTTCACTAATAGATGAAACATTAGCGCTACGCCATGAGCTTGCCTTGCTTTTGGGCTTTAAAAATTATGCGGAATTATCATTAGCAACTAAAATGGCGGAGTCACCACAACAGGTGATTGATTTTTTACACGAACTCGCACAAAAATCTTTGCCAATGGCTAAGCAAGATCTAACGACCTTGCAGGACTTTGCAAAAAAAGAACATAATATTGAAATAGTAGAAGCATGGGATGTGGCGTACTATAGTGAAAAATTACGGCAGAGAGATTACGCCATAGCGCAAGAAACTTTACGTCCTTACTTTCCCGCTGAAAAAGTCATGAGCGGAATGTTTACGGTAGTGAATAAATTATTCAACATCGAAATAGAGCCGGTCAGTGATATTGAACTCTATCATAACGACGTACAGTTTTTTTCAATAAGAAAAGAAAAAAAAATAATCGCTTACTTTTATTTCGATATCTATGCGCGAGAAAAAAAACGCGGTGGGGCGTGGATGGCGGACTGTCGTACCCGACGAGTAAGTAATGGTGAATTACAGTTGCCGGTGGCTTTTCTCACGTGTAACTTTACTCCGCCGGTTGGCGACACTCCATCCTTACTCACTCATCAAGATGTCACCACCTTGTTTCATGAATTTGGTCATGGTTTACATCATATGCTGACTCAAATGACTGAAGCCGCTATTAGCGGTATTAGTGGCGTCGCTTGGGATGCGGTTGAATTGCCAAGTCAGTTTTTAGAAAACTGGTGCTGGGAAAAAGAGGTGATTCCAATGATCTCCGGCCATTATGAATCAGGGGAAGCCTTACCAGATGACTTACTTGAAAAAATGTTGGCAGCTAAAAATTTCCAGTCAGGGATGCAAATGCTGCGACAAATTGAATTTTCATTATTCGATATTGTTTTACATGCAGACTATAATGCGGACGCTCCTGTGCCAGTTCAAGCAGTATTAGATAATATTAGAGATCAGGTCTCTATAATGCGGCCGCCCTCGTTTAATAAATTTCAAAATAGTTTTAGCCATATTTTTGCTGGTGGTTATGCGGCAGGATATTACAGCTATAAATGGGCTGAGGTGCTATCGGCGGATGCTTTTTCGCTATTTGAAGAAAAAGGAATATTTGATAAAAAAACCGGCGAAGCATTTTTAAATACTGTTTTAGCGAATGGCGGTTCTCAAGAGCCGATGGAATTATTTAAAGCATTTCGAGGTCGAGAACCCAATATTAAGGCTTTATTGCGACATGGCGGATTACTCTAAGCGGTGACAAAAATAATTAATTTAGTTATTTTTATCAGTATTGTTTTATTTTTGGTGTCATTTCTTAAACGCAATGAATTTTCCGAAGAGCTAGACGCTGTTGTTGAGCTTAATGGTGAGCCCAAACAGTCGCCGATACAAAAGCCAGCGTTTCAGGCTGGCTACAGCGGTATTGAATATACCGTCGAACCCCAGTATGAATATCAACTATATGGCTTGGTTGTTTCTTATCGCCATCATGATGGCGATAGTATGTTGCATAAACTATGGAACGATCATCTAAATATGGCCGACGTTTGTGTGGTATGGGGCAAGACGGCATTAAGTGCTTACCTTAATTTAATCGATTTCTGGAATGGCCAGTTTACATGTAATTTTAAAACTAACAGCAATATTGCTTGGAATAGTTTCGATCAAAATCAAATTTCTAATAATCATTTAATTTCAAACGATGACACTATTCGTAAAAAGATAAAGAAGCTCAGTATCGGTGATCAGATACGAGTTTCTGGCTATCTGTCGTCATATGCATCAAAGGGTGGTGGTAAACGAGGCACGAGTACGGTAAGAACGGATACGGGTAATGGTGCCTGTGAGACTATTTACGTAAAAGAGTTTGATATTATAAAAAGCGGCAAAAATATTTGGCGAACGATAATGAATCTTTCACTTTTTGTTTTTATTTTATCGATATTAATTTACGTTGCAGCGCCTTTTCGGGCGAATTAAAATGACGGGCTAATGATAGAGTGGTATTTGCAGTATGGTTCTAAAAATTAAGAAACGATTTATTGCAGGGGCAGTGTGCCCTCGTTGCTCAGAAATGGATAAGTTGATGATGTACAAAGAGCAAGGAAAAGACAAGCGCGAATGTGTTAGTTGTGGTTTTAAGGACGAAATGCATTTTCAGCAACAATCACGAGAGCTAGAAACACGCGTTAATATTACCGCTGAGACTAAAAAAACTGAAACTCAAGTACTGATTTTAGATCCCAGTGGAGGTAAAGAGAAGAAGTAAAGGTAAACACTAAGGCGCAGGGCTTGAAGGCTAGATTTGCAAGTTAATAGCGCAGTCTTTAGTGAAGCAGGGCCAGCGCTGCGCAACCTCCTCCCAATCTTTTAATTTGCGTTTTTCTAAGAATTTTCTAACCTTTCGTTTTTCAAAAATATCGGAATCAACTTTTGTTGTTTCCAGAGAAAGTAATACAAGATGATCCAGTTGATTGGCTAATTCATCTCCTATTAGAGCATGGCTAATGATATTCGCCATGCTCATGTCCATTGGAGCTAAAGCAGCGCCGCCACTGAGGTTCATCACTTTGTCATTCACCTCTTCCATGAGCCGATGGGCAAGATAGGCTTGATGAAGTAGTTTTTGTAGGCCATCAAATGGGGCCAGTAAATCAGGTGGATTGATAAAGTGGGTGCATGATAAGTCTAGAAAAGGATTTACGTATTCTTCAAGTTGAGCTTCTTTTGCTAGGGAATACAGAGCTTGAATGTGTTCGGGGGCAATATCGACGTAGTCCTTCACAAAGTTCATCAGCGCCTTGGCGGGCAATATTGCGCTAATGGCGATAGAGCTAGGCAGAGAGGCGAGATTGCCTTCTATGTAGTTTGCCATAGCGCCCTCCTGACTCTCTTTTTGTTTCGCGTCAGAGATACGTTGTTTGAGTATTTGTAATGTATTGTCCATAAATAGAGCGGTATTCAAAAATTAAATCACGGTGTATAAAGTAGTCGAATAAGGATAAATTTACCCACTGAACAGCATAAGAACCCATGTTCTTTTTTGGTGCGCGCCTTAAGCTTAGTACATACATATGCCAAATGCCGAAAATTTAACGAAAATTATTCAAGTTTGAAACCTGATCATATTGTGAGCGACGCTAAGGTTAAAGTAGGGTTTTAAGCACTTAAATAGGTGAAAATCAGCCTAATTCCCCATCAAAGGATTGACATTTTTTCTTGTCTGTGGCCCCCTGTGCACCTTAGGTTGAGACACCCTAGAGCAGTTGTTGGTAAGCCCACCTGGACTTCCGCAGTTTGCAGTAAAATCCTTTTTAAGAAGAATAAAATAATTTGCTTATTTCGTTATAAGCACTTTTTTGGGTGTTGTTATAATTCCAATTAATAAAAAGTAGTTAAGGGTTGCTTCAAATTTAATTTCTGAGCGAGTCTAGTCCGAGTTAGCTTTATTAAGCTTTCGTTCCTATGGTTAACTCAGAAGCTTTATTAGTGGCTTGTCAGTTCTACATAAATCTTAAGTAAGTCCGAACATCACAATAATTATTACGGAGACATTTGGGCAATGTTAAACAAAGTAAACCGGCTTATGGCTTGGTCGTTTAGCGCTGTATTGCTATTTGCCAGTCAATACTCAATAGCGGAAGACGCAGTTCGCTCAACCATCAATATGCCTAAAGGGGTCACCCCTATTAGTAAAGATGTCTATGGCTTGCACATGGAGATGTTTTGGTGGTGTGTTGCCATTGGCGTTGTTGTTTTTGGCGTTATGTTTTATTCCATGATAGTTCATCGTAAATCAAATAATTACGAAGCTAAAAACTTTCATGAAAGTACCAGTTTAGAAATCGCTTGGACCGTCGTTCCCTTCGTCATATTGATCATAATGGCTTTTCCCGCGACGAAGAGCTTAATTAAATTATATGATACCTCGGAAGCCGATATCGATATCGTGGTCACTGGTTATCAATGGTATTGGGGTTACGAATACCTCGATAAAGACGTTAATTTCTTTAGCCGCTTATCGACTCCTCAAGAGCAAATATACAATCAAGCACCTAAAGGTGAAAACTATCTGCTTGAAGTAGATGAGCCTCTGGTTCTACCAATCAACAAGAAAGTTCGTTTCTTGGTTACCGCTAACGATGTTATCCATGCGTGGTGGGTTCCTGACCTGGCGGTTAAGCGTGATGCAATTCCAGGTTATATTAACGAATCTTGGGCTTATATCGAAAAGCCCGGCATCTACCGAGGTGTGTGTGCAGAGCTCTGCGGTAAAGATCATGGTTTTATGCCTATTGTTGTAAAAGCAGTACCGCAGGCAGAGTACGATGTTTGGCTCGCTGATCAACAAGAGCAAGCTAAAAGTTTGCGTGCACTTACAGATAAAACCTTTACCTTCGACGAGCTAATGGCTCAGGGTGAGCAAGTTTATAATAAAGCTTGCGCGGCGTGTCACGGTGCAAACGGTGAAGGTGGCGTTGGTAAGGCAATGGCTGGCAGCTCAATTGCCATGGGCGATTTAGAGCCACATATTGAAATCATTGTTAACGGTAGTCGTAATAATGCAGCAATGGCTGCGTACAGAGATACTCTTTCCGAAGTGGATATAGCTTCAGTGATTACCTATCAGCGAAACGCTTTTGGTAACAATAAGGGCGATTCAGTACAGCCACTTCAAATCCTCAAATACAAGCAAGGCAACTAAGCTAGGAGAATCATTATGGCCCACGGTCCTGCTAAAGGTATCACTCGGTGGCTTTACACCACTAATCACAAAGATATTGGCTCAATGTATCTTTGGTTCAGTTTTGCAATGTTTTTACTGGGCGGCGCATTCGCTCTAGTTATCCGTGCTGAGTTGTTTGAGCCAGGCTTACAAATTGTTGAGCCTGCTTTTTTTAACCAAATGACCACCATGCATGGTTTGATCATGGTATTTGGTGCAGTTATGCCGGCTTTCGTTGGTTTGGCTAACTGGATGATTCCGATGATGGTCGGTGCGCCGGATATGGCCTTGCCTAGGATGAATAACTGGAGCTTCTGGATTCTGCCTTTTGCTTTTGCGATGATGGTATCCACTCTGTTTATGGAAGGCGGCGGTCCTAACTTTGGTTGGACGTTCTATGCTCCACTTTCAACTACCTACGCTCCTCCTAGTGTTGCTTTTTTCATTTTCGCAGTACATATTATGGGTGCCAGTTCTATTATGGGTGCCATCAATATTGTTGTGACTATTCTCAATATGCGTGCCCCCGGCATGACATTAATGAAAATGCCACTGTTTGTATGGACGTGGTTAATTACCGCCTATTTACTTATTGCTGTAATGCCTGTCTTGGCGGGTGTAGTTACCATGATGTTGATGGATATCCATTTCGGTACCAGCTTCTTCGATGCCGCAGGCGGTGGCGATCCGGTCTTGTTCCAGCATGTATTTTGGTTCTTTGGCCATCCAGAAGTGTACATTATGATCTTGCCAGCTTTCGGTATTGTTAGTGCGATCATTCCCACCTTTGCACGTAAACCATTGTTTGGTTAT
>Ga0075467_10004655_pt1 | contig 10074 bp, 17 predicted proteins | sample DEB08_DNA_9_FD_75067 | JGI IMG/M metagenome (GOLD analysis project Ga0075467, IMG submission 75067) | Aqueous microbial communities from the Delaware River and Bay under freshwater to marine salinity gradient to study organic matter... | ecosystem: Environmental > Aquatic > Marine > Coastal ... | reverse complement strand
CCCCTCTGCCTTAAAATAATATTATTTATTTCTTGATAGATTCAAATATAATTTAAATTCAAATATGAGCGATAGCCCGAGTAAAAAAGTGCGCTTCTAAGATCAGGTTGATTCAGAAGCAGACAAATTAAAGAAAGACATCGATACCAAAGTTGTAAAAGACCGTGCAGATAGCCCAACCAAGTCTCTCGACTTGAGCTTTGATGCAAACATCCAAGACGCCAATCATCTATAGAGACCAGGTACTGATAATCACATACTTATTGAGGACAATTATAACTCCCTCGATAGCAGCACGCTTGGCCTGAGCGAGATCAAGAATGATATTGGCCGAGTTCTTACAATGCCAAACAAGAAGGACGATGGTTCTGAAGAATACAAGCTTTTGAAGATCAAGATCGACTCGCTTGAGGTCGTCTACACGGATAGCTTTGAGTCTGCGGCTGATCCTTAGGTTCAATTTAAGTTTGACAACCGAGTATGCTAAACTAAAGCAATCAAGGATAATAACAAGCCAGTGTTTAATGAGACCTTCAGTTTCTTGATCAAGAAGAACCAACTTGAGAACTGTGGCATCATCGATACCAACAGGTTCATCAGCGATTCAGAAAAGAACAATGATGCCAACTACCTAGACTTCTAGCTGATCGAGATTGATCTCCTTGCAAACATAACTAAAGGCTCGAGGAAACTTCACATCAACTTCTTTTTGTAGCAGGGCGCTGAACTCAAAGGAATGCGTACAATTCAGTTGTACGCCAATGTGAACAAAGATACGAGAAAGAAAACTCCTGTAAAGGATTCAAATAAATCAGACCTCTTAAAGTCTGTAGATGAATCTGTTTCAAGTAAGGTAAACGAAGAAATGATTAACCAAGAAATGAGAAATCAGAAACATGAAAATTAAGGCTATATTCATGACCCTGAGAAAGGAGCCATAAAGCGAGGCAAAGTCGTGGGCCAGCTCAAAATAGAGTTCGAAATGTGCGATATCGTGAACCAAGACCTGTTGAGAGTCACAGGTGAAAACAATAAGCCAGAAGAATGCAAAGACTTCAGAGCTTTGAAAGGAGTGCTCTAGCTAGACTTGATGACCACCCTTAACATTGAAAGATTTATGAATCAGGACCCCAAGAGCGGCAAGAATAAGAAAGAAGAAGATATGATGACTATTGGCTTCTAACTAATCGACTACATGGATCACTTAGAAACTTTAATCAACGGTAAACAAAGTAGTGTAAATCTTGATGTGCCAGAGCATAATAAGTGTTCTCTGAGCAACCAAAGTACGCAGAAAAGCTCTGTGTTCCTTGAGGCTGATAATATGTTCACATCATGGCTTGTGCTTACTATTTATAACAAAAAAGAGAAGAAAGGCATGTTCTTCTAGAAACTTGACAATGCCCATATGCTTATTGACGGCCAGATATTTACTTTCTTTTTTGACGATTATCTAGAGAATTAGGCTGGAAAGATGATAAAAAAAGCAGGTCAAGCTAATGACAAACGCCCAGGTGTTCTCCTGCAGATTAAATACCTTAGCTCAATCTACACAAGATACCAGGGTCAAGGAAAGTGTACGCTGCTTATCAGGAGTTGGACGTCAAATAACGCAGTTTTACCGACGAGTGCGAAGGCCAAAATAAAGATCCTAGACAAGAACGACAAAGAATACGACTATAAAAGTCTTGAAACTTCAAAAAGTGATTCGACATCTGCCAAGTTCAGTAAGGAAATGAACATCGGAGCTTTGAACTGTTTTACAACCTTGGATTCAATGACCACGATTGAGTTTACCATCTACTAGAAGAGCGCCAGAATGCTCTCATTTGGTACTAAAGAGGTTGTTATCGGCACGTTCAGACTTTAGCTTGCAGAGCTGTTTGGCAACGGTAAGATTGCAGCTATCGTAGAGAGATTCATTCAAAAAGATTTCGTCGACCAGAAGAACACAGCCCTTGTGAAGATTGCCATGTAGGGCATATTCGAGCCAAATGGTACTCTTTCTATACCATAATCAGAGAAGGACGAGTGGGAGAGGAACAAACAAATGCTTAAGAAGAAAGACCCTGGTTCGGCAGCAGTCAACAGGACGCAGAGTCTCAAGAAGCAAGAGACCACCATCCTCCCTGATGTCATGGGCCAAGGTGGCAAAAACAAGAAGAAGTTCAAGCTGAACGCCACAGACTACCAAGGTAGGGACATCTTTACTTTGCCGCTCTAGCAATCAAAGGTCACCTTCAACACCAACCCAGAGGGCGTCATCGTATTTTCACTCAATTGTATGCAGTTTAAGGCAGATCCTTTGTAGGAGCTCAGGTATTTCTTGATTGTGTCTTCGGCGAAAGAAGTATACAAAACGAGGTCGTTGAGCGTGTAGCCAGGTTAATAATAGATTCATTTCTCGAACGATATCATCAAGTTTTAGACTTATGGGCTGACAGATCAAATTCACTTCAAACTCTTTGATGAGAAAGACCCAGCTAGAAGTGTTTCAGAGGCAACTCTTAACCTAAGCAGTCTTCTTAATGACACGAGGGTTTACGTCATGAAGAATGACGGCAAAGTTGACCTTAAAGGAAGCATCAGCTGCTCTCTACCATTTGACGTTATGTTCCGATGCAACGAGTTCACAAAGGTACCAAGAGGTCAGCTCTAAGTATTCCTCGAGAATGCACATCAACTAACGTACAGAGGAGCTGAATACCGACCTTATATGGAGTTTATCCTTGGCAACCAAAGAATCTTTATTGACGAGGACCTTCATCTCAGAAAGACAAAGATGAACCAGGAGAGTGAGTATAGAAGATGGGTAGAGCAAAATGAGTTTGCGCTGACAACTTCAAACATCTACGAGACCTTACTTATTAAGTTCTACAACATGAATGAGAGCAATGGAAGCCTCGAACTGATCGGCTCAGAAATGGTTGAGCTCTCAGCACTCTACCTGCAATACATCACCGATGAAATCAAGAAGGTCAGAGAAGCAAACGCAAGAATACAAGAAGAAAAGAGGATCAAGGGAAGTCTCTAAAAGAGTGTGGTTGACGACTCGCAATATGAGAACTGTTTTACGATCAATTTGAAGAGGGTTCTCAAGCATATGAGCGGAGAGATCTTGATCAAGTTCTAATATAACCCAAGGACCATGAAAAACTCCAAGAACAAGCTTTTGTCCGTCAAGGGAAGCAATATCGTACACAAAATCAGAGAATTGCGAATGAACTCAAACAAGAACAAAGAAAAGGGCCTCAACAAGAGAGATGCTATGTCATTGGCTGAATCACAAGTGTCCATGACTGCGTAGAGAGGTGCCTTCTGCTACATCAATGTAGACTATATGAAGCTTACTAACATTGATGCCAAAAAATGTCTTGGACTCAGACATCTTATGCTTCAGCTGAGCTACGGCAAGCACAAGTTGTAAACCAATATTACCGTTAACATTGGGCTGACTAAGAACAAATAGATCATCAACGAGTAGATGGAGATATTCCTCAAGGATGTTTCTGAGCAAATCTTGTCACAGGAAGCTGTGGGCATCTACGACGATGGGTTTATCCATATTAAGGCCTACTCGATTAATAATAGGGCTGAATGTAAGGCATTCAGAGAGACGGAAAAGAACTTCCAAACCACACAGAAGACCCTCATTGGAGAAACAACTGTCAGCACTGGGTTGTTCAGGCAGCTGAATGACACGGACATCAAGCTTCATGTACAGATACCTATTCCGTCTGCTTTCGACAAGATCACAGAAATTGAAGGAGACGACAAGGATGAAGAAAACGCCGCAAGCAATTCAGAATCGGATGTTGATGAGTTTTAGAACTTGGCGGATGGACTGCTCACAAAGATGAATCAGGACCTTTCATCGATGCAAGCACATGCTCAAGACTCCTTCCATAGACAGCAAGTCATCATCTAGCTGAGTGTGCTCAGCACTTAGTCTCGTGTTGCTCTCAACCCAATGGGCATTCTGTCACTCAGCAAGCTTAACATGCTCAACCTTGACAAGCAGTTCAAGCATGGTCTCAATCTCGATGAAAACAAGGTCCGCGTAGAGTTTGATTGCAACTCCGTCTCACTCTCTACCGAAAGTGCCACGAGGAAGAGCTTCAAGAAACAAACAGATGAGAAGATAGAGAATCTATGCCTGTTCCCAGCTGACTGCAACAGGAACACTTTCTTCGGCGAGGGTAGGAGCTACTACGTCAGAAATGAGAACCTAGACACTAAGAAATTCAATCCGTTTAGTAGACTTGAGTGGGAGTCGCCTAATCAGTACAACTTCTTTATCAACTCGCCCATGAACGTCATGGAGATAAGAGTCGTCCTTGACACTCAAGAGAAAGAATCAGGCAAAGAAAAATCGATTGTAATTGCACAACAGAGAGTTCCTCTATCAGACTTGTCAATGTATCTCGAAGATGTTCAAGCAGGACAACCAAATAACTTTGCAATAGAGTTTAATTACTTGTAGATCAATAATGACAAGCTTTAAGTTGAGGAGTAGGTTGCACCACAAAGCAACTAGATCCACAATCTCTACGGCTACAAAACACTCGACGATGAAAATGACCATAAAAACTTGCTAAACAGCATTCATGACTAAAAGTTGATTCTGTGTTTTTAAGCAATGTTCTCGGCTGATATAATTAAAGGAGCACGAGATCTAAAGGTTTTGAAACAGATTGGCAATAAGTTTGTGCTTCCAGAAGTCGTTAACTACAACGACTACATTAACACCGGATTCGATGCAATGATGGCTAAACAAAAGGCTGCCAAGAACAAGCAGAAGGCTGACAAGAAGAGCGCTAATAAAAAGGACTCCAAAGAAACCAGCCACATGTCGGTAGAAATTACCCTTAAGTCACTATACCAGATGGTCCGCAAGGTGGCAATGAAGACAGACGATTAAGTCGAGCTATAATCCGACAACCTTTGGTGCTTCCTCATCTTTGAGCCACAATTTAACACCAAGAAATACGTCATTCAAGACTATATAGAAGAAGCTCAAACAAGGTGGAGCCAAAGTCAATAAGATGCTAAAGGCTTGAAAGAGAGCCGTGACATTCAGATCAGCAATATTCTTGGGGAGAAAACTGATGACTTGATCATAAATGCCTCAAGCATCTTCCCTGTGGAGATGCAAGTCTCTGAGATCTTTAGTGTTGGCGACAAAAATTCTTTCAACGTTGACAAGAAACTAAAGTGCTGGATGCAAGCCTCTTGCAACAAGGCGTTTGTCTCGCTTTTTGTGGCCCATCCAAAGAAGACAGCTAAGCTTGATGATGTGCGCAAGTTCCTAATTGAGCAGCCTTTAATGGACGGTAATAGTGTGCTTGCACATATGAAAACACCAGAAATTACAGAGAGTGGAGTCAAAATGTACCAACAAGTTATTGATTTTGAGGACGCACTCCTCTTTGACAAGAAAGGCATCGATGGTACGTTCTTTAAGAACCAGGGCCACTCCTGCACTTAATAGAGCGGCGAGTTCAGTAGACTTAGCCTCGACATCAAGGACAACCTCCTCCACTAGCACAAGATCTGCTCAGCAAGCAACTTTAACGTGAGAATCCAGACCTCTGAATTCATCGATTGTCCAGCTGGAGAACTTAACATTATCCTCAAGAGTATAACTTCAGCTAATGCTTCACTTTTTGTAGATGACTGTAAGATTTTAGTTGATATTGTGTCGAAAGTAAGCCGCGACAAGGTACTTTGCTATGGTGAATCATTCTGTCCTGATCATCAAGAAAGCTAGGCTCTCACTTTCTACAGCCTTAAGGATTAACCAGACGAGCACAAAAAGGTTCTCATGAACCATGTTATAAACTTAGTTACAAGGCATATTGAGGACAGAATCGTGATTAAGGTTGTCAAAGATGGCAAGGTTGTGACCCAAACTGACTTTGAGATTAGTGCCATCAGTCTGTCCAACGGCAAGACTGTGAGCTTTGTGGTTATGTCTGCAGGTTCTCAGAACATTGCTTCGAAGCCCAAGAACTACTTTAAGTTTGAAATTGATATCATGTTCCGGTAACGTGGAAGCAAAGACTCAGCTATGGACAAGCTTGAGCTGGCGATTCAAAACTATAAGCTCATGATGGGCAAAGACACTATCACGCCTATCGAGCTAGAGATCCTCAAGATGATGCTTGAGCGTCAAGAGATTGCGGAGAAGCTCAAGCCACCTCAAATCAGGATGCGAAAGACCTTCTTCTTCATGAGGAACCTCTTCAAGCTGGAGTATAGGACGATTGATAACTCGCAACGGGTTCATTTCTTGGTCTCTCCGCTGACATTCTTGTTCCAGGTCTTCAGTGGTGCATCCCTTAACGTCAACTATGATCACTACAAAACCTTGCATCTCCGACAAAGTGTTGAGAAAGAGTTTAAGAACTGCAAGCCAGTAGAGGCGGACGACTCAATGACAGATGTGCTCCGTAAACAAATGAAGAAGGATCTTGGAAGCTCTGCCATCGGCGGTTCAGATATGACCAACATTGATTTCAAAGAAGGAAACGTTCTTGAACTACAATTAAACTCAGAAGGTATCGACCTTGAGAAATTCAAGGTAAAGCAACCAAATGAAAAGATGAAGGTGAGCAAACTTGAGTTTGTCGTTTCAGTGTTTTAGGTCAATAAGCCCGCAAGAATAGTTTTCAGACGAGTCTTCGGAGAGAAGAAGTTGCTCAGCAACAATGCCATACTCCAGAACTAGGTCATTTAGATTGAGAATGTAGCCATCGGGTAAGAGATCAAGGTGGGCATTAACTATGTTCCTACATCTGACGACACCGTCAAGGGTAGTCGAGCTACAGAGAAGAAGGAGGTTTTGCGCCCTCTTGGACCTTCAGGCAGCTTGTATCTTAGCGACTTCACTACCTAGCTGGCCAAGAACAAATCAATCTCAACGCAGCTGCCTATCTGCAAGAACTCTTTAGATGTAGAATTCAAGGTGCTCTAGAACTCTCTCACGAAGCAGCCTAACAGAGTAATTGAAGTCACATTCCATCGATTTATCTAGCTTGACCCCGAAAATGATCTCTTGGGCAGTAACACTCTAGATTCTGAGAGTGAACTCAAGCAAAGGTGCTTGATAGGAGCTAAGGAAAATAAAATTGAAGACACCAAATATAGGAAGAACTGCAACCTTAAAGGAGCTAATAATATTAAAATGCTCCTAATTGAGAACCCATGCATCATCAACAATCGTGAGGTCATGACCCTCAACGACATTGTTCCCGTCGACGCAGATGAGAGAGGAGGTGCAGCGGCTTCAAAAGATGAGAACATCGTCAAAGGCTCCATTAACGACATGATCCGAGAATAGACTCGCGCTGAGCAAAAGTTGGCTACCCAGAAGTACAACCTCTACGTGGATTACGAGTCATGTGAAGCCTACCACGGCAGCTACAAAGCCATGAACAAGGTTGACATCAACAAGTATGGCAAAACTATTGACAAAGAGATCAGCAAGTTTGACATCAATAACACGAGCTCGTCAAACAAGATCTAGTTCAAGGTTTTCAGAGACGGCAGCAGGACATCTGAGAGGCTTAGACAGTTTGGAATAGGCATGCAGAAGAATGAGGAGAAGGAAGACCTCGAGGAGGCTGGATTGCTTGCATATACAGAAATCAGCATGTGTCATTTAAACGACATCAAGGTTAACGAGCCAAAGAGCTTCCTTTGCCCTATGACACAGTTCCAAAATCCTGATGTGGACCCTTAGAGCATGAACTATTCGATTGACAACGTGTTCGTGCTGTTCACGATTAATGTGACCGATAAAGCGTTTGGAGAGCTTGTGTTGAACCTCAATGAGTTCAGAGGACTGCCTGAGTGCAAGACAATCCGGGAGATGCAGTACCGAGTGGTTGTAAAGCCAAGCAAAGTCAAGGCACACCAGATGAACAGCTCTATACAGTCGGCCAGAGAAAAGGCTGGCGACAAGGACCCGCTTGCAGGAGCTGGTCAAGCACCAAGAGTTGAGCCTTTGTTCCAGTACCTATCGCCAAGGATCCCCTACGAGATAGGGAACGTGGCGCAGCTGGCTGTTGCGAGGGAGCTGATTGTCAGCATCAAGATGAGGGACATCTTTGCGAACCGACGCTTGTTCATGTCTCCCACGGCCAGGGAAATATTCGAAGAGAGTGATCAGCGTGTCTTTATCGACTTCTTCGGGTTCGACAAGCTCCACACCAAGATGCTTATCGCCCAGAAGGAGGTCTCCCTCATCGAGCTCATCCAGACCTGCCTCGCGGATGAAGCTGAGGCAGCTGCTGAAGCACGCCGGACGAAGGCGAAGTAGGAGCGCGAGGAGGCACGCATCAAGCAGGCAACCATCGACGCTTAAGCACGCTAAGAGTCCGGGAGGTCGATGCAGGAGGAGCAGGTGTCTGGCAAGGCGCTTGCCCTCGAGAAGGAGTAAAGCTCGAAACTCCGCGATGCCCAAGCTGAAGCCCTGAGAATGAAGGACCATAGAACCTAACTCAGAAAGCTCGCCAAGAGTGGAGCCTCTGCCGCCGAAATCCAGGCCTTCCAGGAAAAGTTTGACGCTGAGAGCGAGGCAATCCTTCAACGGTCCTTTGGTATCGGCAGTCCAGGTGACAAAGAGAACGAAAGTGCCAACGCTGGGAGCAGGCGTCCAAGCATGGCGTCTTCGGATAGCAGAACAGCCAAAGCCAACGGCACTCCTGCCCTGGCAGCCGCTCAAGAGCTACCAGTGCCAGAGGGCTTCAAGCCGTACCTTCTCGAGAACGTCATGGAAACTCGCGACTCAGATGAGAGGACTGACTTCGCACAGGGCGCCGATAGACCTCAGGAGCTGATCTCTTACGGGGGCCTGCAGCTGGTTGCCAACCTGTCGTGGTCATTCTCGTTCCAGAAGCGAGAGCAGAAGACAGAGGCCTACTACGCCAACCTTGCAGAGCAGCAGGAGCTCGAGAGGACCAGGTAGAAGAAGGAGATCCCCAACATCCTTAAGACGCTCGGAAAGCTGCGAGGCGATGCTGACCTCCTCACGAAGAATATGGACATGCTGGCTCTCACTCTTGCAAGCGAGAGCTGTCACCGAAGTGATGGGCCTATCGATGTCGAGACTCACAAGCTTATGAGCAATATTCCTAAACTATTGATGGCGTTCAGGTCGATCTTCATCGAGTTCAAGGAAGTGACGCTGCCAGTGTCAGCCTTGATTTCTCTCATGAACTGCTGCACCTACATGAAGGTCATCTGCAAGAACGCTGGCGATGGCCACCTCTAGTCCTTCCAACGACACTTCACAAAAGCTGGCATCTTCGTCTACATCGCCGAGATGTTTGAAGACTTCAAATAGAAGTCACGACTGCTCTCGCTTAAAATCCTGAAGTTCATTACATTTATCATCAACGACATCCACGAGCTATACTTCAGTAACCTCTCAGGGGTTCGTCTCGAGCCATATCTTGAGTACTCGACTATGAACGAGGTAAACAAGGCCGACACCGAGATCCTCATGACCCACTGCCAATTCGTGTCCTCCGTTTGCTACTGCCTCTTCGAGCATAAACCCACTGAAGAGACAGAGGCTATCATTTTGAGTGACCTTAAGCGCATCTCTGAAAATGTCTATGATGGAATTTAAAACCTTATCTCCGGAGCTGTCAATAGCCAATACAAGGCCGACTACGAAAAGGTTGTTGCACTATACAGTGATGTCGCCCTCCGAGTAATCCACCTCAGCATTTAAAAGTTCACCTTGGTCGTCAAAGAGAAAGAAATGACATCCATGCTTGCAAAATTATTTGAGGCCCTCTACGTGATTCTGGCAGACAGTATCGTTTCTCAGCTTACATTTGAGTTTGTGGACCAACTGAAGTAGTCACTTGCCTATGAAATTAACCTGATTATGCAGCTAGAGATCAAACGAGACCTTGGCCTCATGTTTGATAATGCTGAAGTCTAGAGTAAACTTGTTAAGCTTGTAGAGTTGTACGATCAGCACCTTAGTGGCAGACTCACCGATGCTAAACAGCCTAAGAATGAAGAAGGGGAGTTCAAAATTGATGTGTCAACATACTT